>Ga0180012_1000228_pt1 | contig 23008 bp, 18 predicted proteins | sample KR11_S2_MetaG_FD_122243 | JGI IMG/M metagenome (GOLD analysis project Ga0180012, IMG submission 122243) | Groundwater microbial communities from the Olkiluoto Island deep subsurface site, Finland - KR11_S2_MetaG | ecosystem: Environmental > Aquatic > Deep subsurface > Groundwater | place...
ATGTCGACCACGTCACTCTTCAGACGCATCAGCAAGGGCTGAGCCTCGGGATCACCGAAACGGCAGTTAAACTCCAGGACCTTCACGTTGCCCCTTTCAATCATCAAACCGGCATAGAGCATTCCCCTGAAAGGTCGCCCCTCTGAGGCCATGCCCTGAATGGTGGGCAGCATAACCTTGTTCATGACATAATCGGCAATAGCCTCAGTCACTACCGGAGCTGGAGAATACGCCCCCATCCCGCCAGTATTCGGCCCCTTGTCTCCATCAAAGATGGCTTTGTGATCCTGTGATGTAGGAAGGGGGAGCACTGTCTTGCCATCGGTGAAAGCAATAAAAGAGGCCTCCTCACCCTGCAGACAAGCCTCGATCACTACCTTGTTCCCAGCCTCCCCAAAGGCCTTGTCCTGCATGATGAGCTCAACTGCATCTTTGGCTTCCTTGATAGTAGTGGCAACAATAACACCTTTACCGGCCGCGAGACCATCGGCCTTGACAACAAGGGGAGCGCCAATCTGATCAATATATTTTCCCGCTTTCTTAAGATTATCAAAGACCTTGAATGAGGCGGTGGGTATGGCATATTTTTCCATGAATTCTTTGGCAAAAACTTTACTCCCTTCCAGAATGGCAGAATTCTTACGCGGTCCAAAGATGCGTAACCCCTCTTCCTCAAAACGATCAACGATTCCGGCTGCCAAGGCCGATTCAGGGCCAACAATGGTCAGATCAATCTTCTCATGATGGGCAAATTGAAGCAGAGCATCAATATCAGTGGCAGCAAGATCCACACACTCAGCCATACGCTTTATCCCGGCATTTCCAGGGGCACAATAGATCTTTTTAACTCTGGCACTTTGAGATATCTTCCAAACCAAAGCGTGTTCACGACCACCAGAACCTACAACCAATACTTTCATTCAATCACTCCTGTAATATTAAATTTCCTGCGGGACAAAATTAAATATTGTCCTCAGTTAACTCATGTTTTTTTTTTACAAAACAACAAGACGAATTGCAGACAATCTTTCTTCCATAAATAACCAGGAAATAACTTCTAACCATTGACAATTCTTTTCCAATGGCTAAAATGAATGAATAACCATTCAATGCCATTTACTCCTGATTTTCTTCTACAATTATACACACTCTTTGTACCTATTAATGAAAGCAGCAGATAAACATTCTAAAATAATTCATGCAGCCACAAAAGTCTTTGCAAAAAAAGGCTTCTTCAATGCAAGAATATCCGATATTGCCAAAGAAGCCAAGGTCGCAGACGGGACTATTTACCTTTACTTCAACAATAAATTCGACATCCTGATTTCTGTCTTTGAAGAAGAAATTGGTAGCCTGGTAGAACAAGTCACTAAATCACTGTCCGTGGAACCTGATCCCAGAAAAAAACTGGAAATTTTTGCCACAAGACATCTCACGATGATGAAAAAAAACAAAAACCTGGCAGAGGTAATCCAGATCGAATTACGCCAGAGCGCCAAACTGATAAAAGATTACAGAAACAACAAGTTCAGCGAATACATTGACATTATTTCCACCATCATCAAGCTGGGACAGGAGCAACACATCTATCGTGCAGATATCAAACCAGGAATTGCCAAACGCGCCTTTTTCGGTGCGCTTGATGAGATCTCACGAATATGGAGCATCTCTCTGGAAACAGAATATAGTGTTGACGATACCATCAGTCAGATCATGACGATATTTCTCTCAGGAATGCTCGTCACCCACACAGAGTGAACAACTACCCCTGTAACGTTAAATAATGGCACTTCATGAAACAAAGTACGCTTTAGTCGGATGAACCTAAAAAAGCATAAATGCACTCTGCGCCCATCTGCACCTAAACGCAACCAAAATAAAAAGGGGTTAGCCAATTTTTTGGTTAACCCCTTAATTTTATGTAGCCGACATGCGGAATCGAACCGCAGACCACCTGATTACGAATTAAAACCCTGTGAGGGGTGCGACATCTATGCCCACGTTAACTTGTTAAGATTATAGCATTTATATTTTGTCATATTTTTTCTATTTTTGCATAATTTAGCATATTTTAGAGCTATTTTCACACAGAGAAAACGGTGCAACATTCAAAAGCAAGGGGCTGTATTTCCCACACCACACTGGCTAAACACCCGTGGACAAACGGCATGGTCGAGGTGGTGAACAAGAAATTCAAGGTGAATACCATCAAACGCTCCACTACGACAATGTGGAGGCACTAACACAACATTTATACGCATATATGCTAAATTATAATTTCAACCTCAAATAACACGCTATTGGAAGAGCTCCACCTTTTGAGGGAATGCTTCACTGGTATAAGAAATCGCCCTCTAGTTTTACTGTTAATCCAGACCACTTAATTGTTGGACTAAACAAGTAAGTTATTTATCCCAGTGGCAGCCGGTGCACTGTAAGATTCCCGGTAATAACCGCAATTTGTTTTTTCTTTGGCTTCCTGATGCTGCAGCCTTGATTTGAATTACCCCGTCCTGATGAGGATTATGACAGGTTGCGCAGACAATTTTTCCGTTATACAGGGGAAGTTCCACACCTATTCGATCTATCGCTGTTTTTATGCCTTCCAGGATTTTTCCTTTGGGTTCTCTTAAATGGTTGGCTCCCGATGGATGTTTTGTCTCAAAACCGGGATGACATCCCATACAGGATTCATTAATGTTGTCCACAAGGAAAACCACCTGATCCAGTCCTAAAATTTTGATATCCGGACGGGTTGCATGGCAGTAGAGGCAAGTTTTTTCATTGATCTTTCCTTTCTCATCTACCTGTAAATGAGGATTCAAACGTTTATATGTTTCCTCGATATGGCAGAGAAAACAAAAATCACTCCGAGAGAGTTCGCCTCCGCGCAAAAATTTTTTGTTTTCTTTTTTGCCGTCTACGCTTTGACAGGGATTGCCGGGTTGCAATGAAGACTGATGACATGTCTCACAGGTAAGCAAGCCATTCTGCAGAGGCATGTCGGGAGGTATCCGTATATGCTTTGAAGGAATGATCCCCACGGGATGAATCTCTTTTCTTGCAAATCCAGTGGCATGGCAGCGGTTGCACAGGGCATTGATATTGCCATTTTCTGCAAGGTTAGACTGCCCTGCGACAGGGGCAGTACTGTGGCAGGAAAGACACATAGGCTGTTGATGTTGCCTGTGCGGATTAATGCTTCTGGCTATTGCTGCCAAACGAAGATATTCTTTGGTTAGGCGGTATCTGTTGTTATTTTCTGCAGCGTGGGGGGAGTGGCAGGCAATGCAGCTGGCTTGATCCTCGACGAGAATTTTTTCTGGGCTTGCGTATTGTTGAAGAGCCAGAGGGTCAGTAAAGGGGTTTATGCCAAAGTAATGCACACTTTCCAAGGAGTTGTGGCAGGATATACAACGCGCCTCAATGTCGGAGGCCAGTATCTTCTCCGGTTTCCATTTTTCTTCAGCATCCTCTTTATGGCAAACAACACAGATGGTTGCATCTCCAGAAATATGCGGTGATTTTTTCTGCTTGCTGATGACGTTGTTCTGCGATTGCTCAAGTACGGAACAGGAGACCATTGCCAGCAAAAAAATTAGGATAATGGAAAAAAATAAACACGATAGTATTGAAGATCGGTATGATTCAATTGGTTTCATCATGCTCATTTTATTTTATATTTAGCCGAATTTACTTAGCGGGCACAAGTTGTTGTTGTTTGACCGAAGAGTGTCTGAGAATACTCTGTTTTTCCTTGGCATCATGGTAGTATCTGTACAATATAAGTGTGTTTTTGCCATGGCAGACGTAACAGAGATCGTTTCTGGCGCCCTTTCTCAGGAAACTGTCCACAACCGTTCCCTCTTGGTTTCCTTTTTGCTCAATATCACCGGTTTTGGCATTCCAGACATGAGCATTATGGCAGGTCGGGCAGGATATTTCGCCTTTAAGTGATTGAACCCCCTGGTCACTGTAGAGGGGAATTGGATCCTGCACCGGTTCCATGGAAAGAAGAATGTCACGATATGATTTATGGTAGCCAAAATAGAGCTGTTTTGGATGGACTCCGCTGGTGACAATCTTATCTTTCCCGGCTCCGGATTGACTGTGGCAACCGTTACAGGCTCTTTCCATGAAATCCTGGCCCTGATCAGCCAGGGGTGAATTCCATAACAGGATTTCTCCAGATGCATTATGCACCGAGTGACATGGGGCACAGACTGAACCTTCACTCGCCTTCTGTCCATGCAGATTTACCGATGAGGGAGCCCTTAGCCGCATGTCATGATCCGTTCCGGTCACCTGTGCTTTTTGCTGGTGGCAATTTTCGCAGAGCAGTGGCTTTTCCAAAGTTCCGGCACGGAGGAAACTGCTGTCACCGTTTCCCTCGAGATTGACTCCCTTCCCTTTTTTGTCTGACCGGGCCACCCATCTGTGAGGGTTATGGCAGGAGAAGCATTCTATCACTTTTTTCTTGTCCACCCTTGTGTAAAGCGGCAATGACTGGGAATCAGCAACAACATTAACAGGATGGGAATGTTGTCCCGTAGTCTTTTTTGCAGCAACCCCGTCCTTATGATGACAGTCAAGGCATAGTGCCGAAGGCGATGCATTCTTTGTTACCGTTCTGCTGCCTGCCCATAGAGAACGGCCTGCTGCATTGTGCGGAACGTGACAGGTACCACAGACCCCGGATTGCTGGACATGCTGTCCGGTAATATTGGTCTTTTCGGGGGCAGTTACCGCAAGATCGTGATCCGTACCCTCTATCAGGTAGTGGTCTGGATGACAGGATGCGCAAAGCGCGGGATCAGTTCCAGCGGGTTTTCGTAAAAAACTGTTTACGGCATTACCCTCCAGATTAACACCTATACCTTTTTTTTGCAGTCCGGGCTGCCACTGGTGAGGATTGTGACAGGTCTGACAGGCCATGATTTCACTGTTGATATTTTTTTTAAAGAGGGGCAGGGTAGAATTTTTTACTGCAATACCAACTGGGTGCGAGTGCTGTCCCACAGTCTTTTTTAAGGCCGGTCCTTTTTCCTGATGGCAACTGATACAGATAGCCGAGTGTTCGTCAGAATATTTTACAATGCGACGAGCCGACAATGTTCGTCCTGTGGCGTTGTGAGGAGTATGACAGGGGCTGCATATGCCCGCCTGTTTAACATTTTGTTCAGCTGCATTGATGGTGTCAGGAGCAGTGACGCCAAGATCATGATCTGTTCCGGCGACGAGAGATTGCTGAATATGACAGGCAGCACACAATATGTCTCTTTTTGCTGCCAATCCTCTGGTTCCGGGTTCGTGCCCATGCACCTTGTGACAGGTGTAGCAGCGAACGGTCCCCTTTGGTCCAGCCTCAAGGAGTTTGGCACTTTCAGCCACTGACTTAAAAGCAACTGACAAAGGGTGGTTTTTTTTCCATGATGCCGGCGTTGAGTCCAGATCTTCTTTGTCTTTGTGGCAGTAAGTGCAGAGAGTGCCTTTGGCGGCAATAAGGCCCTTGATGCCAGCCTCATATCCATGAACTTTGTGGCAGGAAAGACATTGGAGAGTGTTTTTGGGGAGGGCCCGCATATCTTTTTCATGGGCGGGATCAGGCTTGTACTTGACTAAAAGAGGATGATTTTTTTGCTGCGATGGAGGCGCGGACGTATCATCTATCTTGTCACCATGGCAAGTTGCACAGAGAACGGAATTGGTCACCGGCAGGATGAGATTTCTTTCAACTGCACCATGGGCTGTATGACAGCTTTCACAAATCAGGAGTTTCGGATCGGTGACGGAACGAACACCGCCGGCATCGTAGATTGTGGTTGGAAGCAGTCTTTTTCCCTCATGAAGGGGATGATTATGGACCTTGTCCTTCTTGGCGACATGACACATCTCGCACATAATGGAATCATTATTGGTAATCCGTAAAAAAACAGAACGCTCAATGCTGGTATCCGTCGGGTTGGAGTGGGCGGAATGGCAGGTGGCGCACACTATCTTTCCATCATGTGACAGTGGAAACATTTTCGGTATGGTTACCTTGTCCGAAGGGACAATGCCGGTTTTGTGCATATCCCGCAGCCAAACCTTGGAGCGGGAATCCTGATTGGAGCCATCATGGCAGCTCAGGCACATCATTTCGACGCCTGCGACATCGTCAATCTCAAGGGGAGCCAGTAGTGTGCCGCGGCCCTGAACAAATTGATCCATCCATCTGAAATGGCAGATGGCACATTCTCGTGATGAGTTTTGGACCAGGTTGCCTGCTGCCTGGATTGTTAGAGGTAAGGTAAACACAGACAGTAATAGGATTGTGAGAAATGCCGGGAAGAATCTATGCATTAATTTAATTCTCCGACTTCTGTCTTTGTAATACAGTGATTCGATTTTTAAACATTTCAACAACAAACAGTCGATTATCCGATAAAGTCATGCCGACAGGGGTAATGAATTTTCTGAGATTGCCATTTTCATCTCCCACAATACCTGTGAGCCGTCCCTCTCGATCAAAGACCTGAATAACCCCGAGATAGCTGTCTGAGACAAATACCTCGTCGTTGTTACTGACAGCCACGCCCTTTGGTCTATACAGCTGTCCTGGTTCAATACCCCATTCACCAATAAATTGGGAGTAGTTGCCTTTGGCATCAAGAACCTGAACCCGGGTATTAATTACCTCCACGACATAGATATTTCCTGCATCATCTTGATCCATCATGAAAGGAAAACGAAACTCGCCAGGATTACGCCCCATCCCCCCTCGCGACCAGAGAATTGCTCCGCTGTGATCCAAGGCAAGTATCCTGTGGTTGTCATTGTCAACTGCGAGAAAGCTGTGATTATTTATCCCAAAATGCACATCCGTGGGATCTGCAGGTTTACCATCGGGGGGAGATGGTAAATCAAAATACTGAGGCGTTGTTTGTCCCAAGGCAAAATAAGCCAGCCGATGGTTGCCGGAATCGGCAACCAGTACTTCACCCGCGGGTGAAACATCGATACCCAGGGGCTGGTTCAGCATCTCATCACCGCCAAAAGTGAAAAGAGGCATTCCATTCTTGTCGTATACACGCACAAGATTTGCGGTACCGTCGAGGACGTATATGTATCCTTTGCCATCAACGGCGACATCGCTTGGCAGCTTGAGGGGGCCTGATATCTCAAGAACCTGTTTGTAGGCTATTATCTCGCCGGTGCTGTTTTTTGCAGAAACAGCACCGGCAGATAATAGCAGAAGCAGGCAAAACGAAAGAGGCAACCAGCGGTAGAAAATCATTTTACTTGGTTGACCTATTTTCTTTCTCCAAGTCTTCTGTTTTCTTTTTCCTCATGAGATCTGCGTCAAACATGGTCGGTAAATAGAACTTCATGTACCTGTTGATCATATCTGCTACCTCAGTACGATAGAGGCTTTGTGCCCGTTCGGGAGTATATCCAACAGTGGCAAAATCAATATATGGTTTTTGGCCATGGCACTCCGTACATTGAACCGGTTTCTTTGAGATATCTTTATGAAGAACAACCTTTGCCTTTGCCTTTTCCTCTAGCGTGAGCTTGTTCTTGTTTGCTTGATATTCCCGGACAAAATCTTCGTTGGACGAATGATCAAGACGCTGTAATTTGCCTGTGCTCGACGTAAGAATAGGAACCAGTTTGGCGCCGTAAACACCACTGTCACCAGTAAGAGCGTCTACTCTGTTATCTGTTTGATTGTCGAACCAGACATAATCCATTTTTGTCTCAATGTCACTTTGGTGAACGTGACAGGTTTCACAGGCCATGAAGTAATTGTGCATGTTCAGGAATGAACGAACATCAGGTGACTTGCTATGGGGAAAAGTGCCATGGCATTGCACACAGACTGGAGGATTGGAGACGGTTACCGCAACACTTGCGTCAGGGGTATGAAAATAGCCGATCCTTTCTTTAGCTTCGGATTTCTTGAAAAAGGTTTCCATTGACCCTTTATTCGCCATCTGATCCTGGCGTTGATACTCGGGTGGGAAGTAAAGCAGCTTGATCAGCAGTGCGGAAATGCCAAGAAAGAAAATAAAAGACAAGAATACAATTCCCTCAATGATGACCTGCATAAAACCTTTTTTGGTGGGGGTTGCATGGTGCGTGTCATTGGAGTCGATAAGGCCCTGTTCGATTAGCCTCTTGTACTGCAGCGGGTGTTCCTCTTCCAGCTCGTGTAATGGCATTTTCCCTGTTATCCACACCCAGCTCATTGGAAATTTTCCGGGTTTATAATGAACGGAGTAAAAATGCCAGACAATGATGGCAAGTGTGGCGAGGATGGCTTCCATGCCGTGAATGAGCAGGGAAAGATCAAGGGCGAATTTACTCCAATACGCCTCTGTCCACAGGATGACACCGGTTACGGAGATGATGATCGTGCCAGCCACAAGTGCCAGATATTCAGCCTTTTCCCGATAGTCGAAGCGGTCGAAGTCAGGTGGACTTGGCCGCTTTCCAATGTAGTAGGCAAGGTTTTGAAAAATGTCCTTTGCATCTTTCAGATTGGGTATCATGGCCATAAAGAATGATCTGCCCTCCCTGTGGGCGGCCAGATAAACGATGTGATATAAACCAGCAAGGATCATAATCACACCAGCAATACGGTGCAAGAGTCCCCGGTAGTAGAAAAGAGTTTTTCCGGCATCTCCAAGCTTCAGAATCCATTCTTCCGGCATGCGCAGGGCGTATCCGGAGGCCACCAAAATAAAAAAGGTTAAAAAGGTGAAGAGGTGCTGAAGCCTTTCATGGCCGTTAAGACGTATGATTTCCCCGGATGGTGTCATGTTCGTGGACTTGTTGTCATTGTCGGATGGTGTAGTATATTCTGAATTCATCAGTTTTTTCCCCCGTGTTTTTTCAGATTTTTAACGGTTCGATAAAAGTCCAGAATCTGATGAAGGAGCATTCCTCCAATAACTACAGTGATTAATAAGGTGTAGACATATCGCACGAGGCCGTATACTTTTCTATGGAAGGCTTCGTCTTTGTCAAAAGTTCCAGGGTCAACATCAACATTGGCAAAAAGGTTACGGAACCGACGTTCCTTTCTTAAGACGTCGATGTCGCTTAATGCATTTTTATCCTTGATAAATGCCGCAATTGTGTCTTCAAGTCCCAAGCCGGCCTGATGAATTTCTCCTTCCGCAAACTTTGCCGTTGCATTTGGATGGCATTGTTGAACTCCGGAGATGTTGGCGCAGGTCTGGCGCAGGTTGTTTTTATAAACCGCTGAAGCGGGTTCCACCATGCTTTTCATGCCATGCACGGGATACCCCACCGGCGCATGACAACTGATGCAGTCGGGTGCGTTGGGGTCATTGAAAAGCACGCCTTTCCAGTGGAATGTGTCCTTATAGTTGGCGGTGGCGACAAGTCCATGCCGGGACATCATCTTTTCATTTTCATGGCATCGAAGGCAAAGTAAGACAGTTTCTTTGGAGGTCTTTGAACTATGCAGTCGGTGACTGAAATGCCGGTAAAAGCGATTGGTCCACTCTTTGTTTTCATGGCAGCCGAGACATCGTCTCAGGGCGTCGGCCGAAACACCCGCTTCCTGGCCTGTAATACTGCTGACGGGCCGGTAAACTGCATTAACATGGCAAGCAGTGCAGCCTGGCATGTCCTCGCTAAATTTTTTCGGTTTACCATCTTTGGTGACTTTGCCGTGAACACTGTCGTTGATCTCAGTGTAGTGTGAACCATGGGAGAAATCCCGGTCGGTGGATGGTTCTTTGAGATGACATTTGGTCGCACAGTCGACTTTCTTGGTGTCGGTATGAGGGATTACATCAAGATTGAGATGACAATTCCTACACAGTACTTTTCCATGTACAGAATTTTTGTAGGTGCCATCCTTCACGTAAAAAAGGCGCATACTCCCATCCTTATCTATCCTCCCCAGACCAGGGTACTTGTGACAGACGAGACAGGCCTCCTCATCGTCCGCATACAAGTACTGCGGTAGCAATAGGGTGAAGGACATTATTATCCAGATAAAAACAAGCCCTTGTTTAACTTCATGATCTCTCATTAATCCCTCCCTCCAGTACGCAAAGTGACCGGATTTGAAAATTATTTCACTACTTAAATGCTAAAGTGCTACTTGCTTACTTTCTCCAATAGTACCAAACAGCGAACCGACATAAACGACTCAAAAAAAACACTTACGTTTTCCTGGCTGGTGACCAATGCTTTTTTAGCGGTGTTAACGGACTTTTTATTTTTTATTAAACCTTTTGTAAATCATTTGAGACAACCCATCTTTCTGGATTGTTTCATCATTCTATCCCATTACCAGACTTGACATCTTCACCTGACAGCCAAAGTGACATATCGCTGGACAAAAAAAAAAACCGAGCTACCGCTTTGATATGGCAGCCCGGCTAATTCACTTCTGAATCCCGAGGCTTTCCGTCCCTGCTTCACAACAGGTTTGGCTTTATTTCGTATTGGTGAATGCAAAAATCTTATCACATTCTTGCTACACATTTTGATATTTTTTTTAGTATATAAAACATTCTTATTAACAGCAATAAGAAATGAATGAAAATTCATTTTTTATTGCTGCTAATAACGTTTCGTATCAACATTATTGATAATATTGTTTTAGTATTAGGAATATATTATTTTATGTTCGATACCATGGCGAAACATATATTAATTTTTTGTTTGTGGAATGGATGTTTTTTGAAAGGCAGGGAAGTTGTGACTATCTCCGATTGTGCAGTGACGATTGAATGCCTCGAACAGGACATCGACCGCATGACAGGCCTCCAATGTGATCGCGATCTTTGCAGCCAAAACTTTCCTGCTAGCCCAATCAACTACCGCCGTAAGATAGACAAACCCCAAATCCCAACACCTCCGGGGACCTTCAATATAAACCAGCACTGCGCACTCGGCGCTTATGAATCTGCAGATCCATGAGCCAACCATGAGAAGAATACTCGATATCTAAGGAGAACAGTCCAAACTGCACCCCCATATCATTGGTTGCATATGACCACCGGCCAAATATAACCCTTTTTATATGGCTATGCATAACCGCCCGGCAGATGCCTTCTTGTATAATTATTCATAAAAATAAGGATGATAGATGAGGAAACATCGAACATTAAAAATCTGGCACAAACTTTGCTTTAATTAAAAGCAGTGAAGAATGGCACCATGCTTTTTGTTTGACACCTTATTGCCGCTATCTTTTTTAAGTTTCATAAGAAAGTTGATAACGTAACAAAGGGTATCACAGGAATTCCTGTTTTTTTTACTGTCCAGGAATATTGAGTTTTTTCTTATTTGGAGGGATTAACCATGAAACATTCAAAATTTTTTTCCGCTTTTTCTTTAATCATGCTGTTGACCTTTTTCGTGGGATGCGCCTCAACATCTAAGCACGAAGGAACCGGAGAATATGTCGACGATACAGTTATCACCACAAAGGTCAAGGCTGCAATACTCGATGCCCCTTCTCTGAAGTCAAGCGAGATCAATGTTGAAACCTTCAAGGGAGTCGTTCAATTGAGCGGTTTCGTCAATTCCCAGGCGGATATCAACCAAGCGATCGAAGTCACACGTAATGTCAAAGGAGTAACATCAGTCAAAAATGACATGCAACTCAAATGACAGGCCATTATTCCAGGCATCCAGTCTAAGGCCGATTATAACCGCCGCCCGTTGAAAAGAATTGTTACGAAGGAGCCTTTAGGCTTCAAGCTGCCTGACTGGCAGTTTGAAGCCTAAAGGCTGACGCTCCAAACAGTGGGCCGCCAGATTCTCAATTCCTCAAGCTATGGAAAAAGGAGAAAAAATGCTCGAAACAATTGCAGTTGTCTTGGTTATCCTCTGGATTCTAGGTTTTGTCTCCTCCTACACCATGGGCGGATTTATTCATATCCTTTTGATCGTCGCAGTCGTAATGATTCTGCTTCGCGTCATTCAAGGTCGACGCCTCTAAGTGGCCCCTTGAACGGTCCATACAAGCAGGAAAGTGGACAGAGATCCTATATTAACTTGCATACGACAATCACTCCTTAAGCATACCACCCTGCATAGATGCCTGAATTTGAGCATGCAAATCTTTGCAGGCTGACAAACGGCAGGTCGCGTGGTGGTATTTGCTTTTGGACCGACTTGTCAAAAAAAGCAAAAATTCCTCCATCCCCTAACATATATAAAGGAAAGACGTTATGAACAGCAAAGAGGTCTACAAACAAAAGATAGAGGAAGAATTGAAACAGGTACAGGCCAAATTAGCCGAGTTCGAGACCCCGCAAAAAAGCCTTACAGCCGATGCTCGTATCAAATATACCAAGCAGGTCGACAATCTTAAACAGAAAGTTAACGCCATGAGGCCCAACTGAAAGAGCGAGTCGCTGTCAACAAGGACGGTTGGGATCTACTACGCTACTGTTTTTAATCAGACTTTTCAAGAAATCCTAAAAAAGTCCTCAACCCATCAATAAAGGAGACGCATTATGAGCACGAAAAATGCCTACAGACAGAAGATAGAGTCCGAGCTTGAGCTGGTAGAGGCCAGATTCGCCGAGTTCAAGGCCCGGGGGAAGGGCCTTGCAGCCGATGCACGCATCAAACACTCCCAGCTGGTTGAAGATCTTGAGCAGAAGAGTGCTGCGACGAAGAAAAAATTGAAAGCGCTGGGTGAGGCCAGCGATGACACCTGGGAAGAACTGAAGGACGGGGTAGAGAGTACTTGGGCTAAATTACAGGCGGCGCTTAAAGATACCGTCACTATGTTTGAAAAAGATGTCTAAACTCGTTCAAATAATTACTTTTAACTCAACCTGACTTCTTGAAGAAAACCATAGGAAGAATTCCTTGTCCTTCGGGTGTATGTGCCTCAATATACTAAAAAAGACGTTCGCTGAAATTGGTTCAACATTCTAGGCGTTTTGTACAAAAACCTAAAAAGTAACCCTAAAGAAAGGAATAAGACCATGGGAGACCAAGGTGGGAAAAAAGACAAGGATAAAAGTCAAAAACAATCCTCCGACATGCACAAACAGAAAGAAAATATCATGTTTGAAAAACAACACAAAGGACAGCCTGTACCTGGACTTCCATCCGAGATAACCGTTAGCAAAAACGACATGATAAAGGCCTTGAAAGCAAATATGAAGGCAGTGAAAAAAATCTAATAAATAACCGCCAAGACATTTATCCGCCTCACGCTGAAAGCACCTCCGCCTTTGAGCGATGAAGTGATTGAAAAGTTTGAAAAAAAATAGCGTCAACTATTCACGAGTCTAAGGCCCTTCTCTATTCACTCACTCCATCAATTTCCCTGACCGTAATATCTACAAACGAAGGATACAATGACCATGATGACGCGTACCAGCACCTGGCTTTACATGACCGCTCGCTTGGGCGCCGCCGCCCTCGGCCTCATGCTCATTTTCCAATCTCCCATGGCGACAGCTGCAGACAGGGTGAGTGATGAATTTCTGACCGGGTATATTGCCTCTATCCTTGAGCGGGACATGCTCTGGGAGAGAGACAGCTATCTTTTAAAAATAGTCAACGGGGTTGTCACGATTACCTTGTTTGAAGATGATCAGCTGCGACGGGAGGCGGCCGACAAACAGTTGCGCGCCCTCGACGGGGTACAGGAGGTAACAATTGAGGCGACCAACAAGCAACTGCGCGCTATCGACGGGGTGCAAGAGGTAGCGATTGAAGTAAAGTCTACAGATACAGATATGCCGGAAGCGGTAAACAGTTTTATGGGGGTAACCGATGCAGGAAAAGTATTTCCAACGGGCGACCTGTTCCGCTCATTCATTGCCGACCCCAAACAGTCACGGTTCTTTGTCAGTCTCGATAACTTCCGATCTTTAGGAGAGGACTACACCCTGGCGGCTGTCGGCTTCGGTGAGACCTTCGGCCTCTATCGGTTCTTCGGCACTCGCGAGGGGGACGGCCTGCAACTGAGCATACTTGCAGGCCTGTTCGCCCAATTCAACATGGACAACGATTCCTCCGACCTCATCAACGCAGATTATACCATCGGTATCCCCGCCACCTACCGGTATGGCGACAATTCGCTCCGCCTCCGCCTTTATCATCAGAGCTCACACCTGGGGGATGAATTCCTGCTGGGCGCAAATCCTCCGGATCGGATCAACCTCAGTTACGAAGCCACCGAACTCATCTATTCCTACGAATGGCGAGAATTCCGAGTGTACGGCGGTGGTGAATACATTATCCATAAGGAACCGAGTGATCTCAAACCGCTGAGCGCCCACTGGGGGATTGAGTATCGCGGCAGCACGCCGCTGGTGTGGAACGGCAGGCCGATTGCCGGGGTGGACATAAAAAACCTGGAGGAGCATGAATGGACCAACGATACCAGCGTCAAGGTTGGCCTCGAGTTCGGTAACCCCAACCCTGGACAGCGTCGACTGATCCTCATGGCCGAGTGGTACAAAGGCTTTGATCCGTACGGCCAGTTTTACAATAACAAGGTTGAATATTATGGCCTGGGTTTGTCTCTGGGATTCTGATGGAATTTATCTAAGACAATTGAATTTAAACGACGGCCCCATCAGGGGATGAATGAAAAAGATGCACGAAAAAAAGGAAAAAGAGAAAATGAAGAAGAAATTGTTGATGCTGGTAGGTGCATGCCTGATTATGACGTGCGCGTCCTCGGCCTTTGCCGCCGTAACGCTCAAACGTCTGGGGGATCACCCCTTCTATCGTCCGCCCATAACCTCTGAAGCAGACCTGCGGGACATGGTCAAAAATCACAACGCTGATCTCCAGACCGGGTTTACTAAATCAGGTTATCCAGAACTGTTTCCAGATTTTATGGCCCAGTTTCCAACGGCAAAAGTTGAATTCATCAAAGTTGCTCCAGGGGAGCAATTTGGCTGGATGCTCTTTCGAAAAAAGAGTTCCGGTCCGGTTTCCGTACTCAAGGATGTAACCTGGGGTGGTAAGGCGTCCTTTGATGCCTACGGTTTTTCCATAGACCAAAACGGACAGCGCTACGAATTTATTGTTCCCGCTATCTGCGGCAATTTGAGTTTAAGGAATATCAGCAGGATCCCCGAACCTGTCGTTCCTGTCACTCCGGTGGTAATTGAGAATAAGGTCGCCCAATCAAAACCTGCAGAAATTGCCCAAACAGTAACAGTGGATCAGCATAAGGGTGGACCAGTGGCCGATATCGGTCTTGCCCACCAGTTTGATCCAGCCAGCTACGTATTTGCCCGCGTTGGTTATGAGCTTCCGTTAACTGAAAGTCTCTACGCCATGGGCCTTGTCGGTGGCTTTGCCCGTATTGATGGGTATGATGGCGGCAGCGCCTTCACGGCTGATGCCCTGTTGAATTACTATTTGACTGAGAAGATGTTTGTTGGTGCCGGCGTCGGTTTCTGGACCGGAGAGGATGACAATATTGATTTGATTGTCAATATGGGATATCTCATCTATGAGAAACCGGGAAAGATGAAGACCTCACTCTTTGTCGAAGGACGTTGCGAAGCTGATGATCTGATTGCCAGTAAAGCGACTCGCTTGGGCGTAGGCTTGCGTTTCCAGTTTTAGGCAAAAGAGAAGAACAAAAGAAAACATATTATCCAAAGCATGACCCATCCCGTGCAAACTGGATGGGTCATGCTTTTTCATCCGGCATTGACGGATTTTTACAGCGACACACACCGCTCACGCCTTGAAAATTGAAGATGCAAATCTATGGTTTCTGGATATTGAGTTTAACCATACGGGCACGCAGGGTGCTGCGGTCGAGGTCAAGAATTTCAGCCGCACTATTTTTTCCGCTTACCTTCCATTTGGTCTGCTCAAGCACCCGCATGATATAGTCTCGCTCCACCGCCTCCAAAGTTTTTGGGCTTGCAGATAAATCGTTGAACGGTTTCTTGAGTTCATCAACCAGCCGCAGCTTGGGGCCCGACGAGTTGATCACCGCCCGCTCCAGGACATTTTCCAGTTCCCGAACATTTCCAGGCCAGGAATACTCTTGTAACGCCTCCATTACAGTCACCGGGATGATTTCAATGGCCTTGCCCAAGCGCCTGGCAATCTTTTTGACGAAAGAATCGACAAGAAGGGGGATGTCATCCATGCGCTCCCGAAGTGGCGGCATGGTAATAGGGAAGATATTTAACCGGTACCAGAGGTCCTCACGGAAACGGCCTTTGCGCACCTCCTCTTCCAGATTACGATTGGTGGCGGCAACAATTCGGGTATCCACTTTTATAGTATGGGAGCTGCCCAACCGCTCAAACTCGCCTTCCTGAAGCACTCTGAGCAGCTTTGCCTGCAGCTCCAGCGGTAATTCGCCAATTTCATCCAGAAAAAGGGTCGCGCCATTGGCAACCTCAAAGCGCCCAAGATGTCTGGACAGCGAACCGGTGAAGGCACCTTTTTCATGACCAAACAATTCGCTTTCGATGAGGGTGGCGGAGAGGGAAGCGCAATTTACTTTTACCAGAGTCCGACCTTTGCGCAGACTCAAGTCGTGGATGGCCCGGGCGGCCAGCTCCTTGCCGGTCCCTGTCTCACCAAGAATCAATACTGTGGTATCACTTACGGCAATCTGTTCAACTTTATAGAGTACATATTTAAGACTATCACTTTGACCGACGATATTCTGATGATTATATTCCAGCTTGATCTCTTCTTGCAGATAGGCTCTTTCCGCTTCCAGTTGTTCTTTTAGCTCTATCGTTTCAGCAAGGGCCTCTTCAGCGCTTTCTTTTCTTCTTTCCGCCTCTTCTTTGGCAACGACAAGTTCGGCCGTGCGCTTGGCCACCTCGAATTCAAGAAAGCTATTCTGGTCCCGCAACGATTCGGCCAGGGCCTTCAGGGCCAGATGGTTCTTTATGCGCGCCATGACGATGGGCGGGCTGATCGGCTTGATGATGTAGTCGACCGCGCCGAGCTCCAGCCCTTTCTGTTCGTCCTCCATATCAGACCTGGCGGTGAGAAAGATCACCGGAATATCTGCAGTGGAAGGGTCGCCTTTGAGTCGCCGGCACACCTCGTAACCATCCATGCCGGGCATCATGATGTCGAGCAGGATCAGCTTCGGCGGCGAGTTTGAGGCCGCGATCTGCAGCGCCTTCTCGCCATTATTAGCAACCTTCACCTTATAGGCGTCCTTGAGCAGACCGCTCATCAGGGTCCGGTTTTCCGGCGTATCGTCGACGACCAGGATCGTCTCCCTTTGGCTGAAATCAAGTTCATCCATAATCAGGCCGATGCCCCGGTGGCGGCCATAAGCGCTGCGAGCGCCGCCTCGAAGTCGAATATTCTCATATTGTCATCAATCTGGCGATAGTGGTCAGGAAAGGCCGCGTCGAGCAGCTCCGCATTCGCATCCAGCACGTCAACCGCCTCCGCGTCATCATCGGCCAGCATTGCCGCCAGCTTGGCACAGACAGCCTTGAGTTGTGCCGGGAAGACCGTGACCGCCGTCTTGGCCCCTTCCTCCGGCAGTTGCTGTTCCAGTTGGGTAATAAAATCTTCCAGAACCATTTTCAACTTGTCGAGGTGGGCATCGATTTCGGCGCGTGGACTCCGCTCCTTGATCACGACCTCAAGGCTTGCCGCCAGTTGCTGCAGACCAGTGGCGCCGATGGTGCCGGAAACACCCTTGAGCGTATGGGCGAGCCGTTCCGCACTATCCGGCAGGTTTTCCTCCAGCGCCTTGAGGATCTCTGCCACGACGGATTTCTGCCCGGCTACGAACTTGCGCAACATCGAGAGGTAGAGCGTCTTCCTGCCGAGCACCCGGCGCAGGCCGTCGGCCATATCAAGCCCCTCGACCCCGAAAGGCAGGTCGACATCGACCACGGCCTGCGGCTCCACATCGACATCGACAGCTGTCGATTGTCGTGGTTTGATCCATTTCAACAGCGCCTGCCACAGAATTTCCGGCTCGATCGGCTTGGCCACGTGATCGTTCATGCCCGCCGCCATGCAGCGGTCGCGATCGCCCTGCATGACATTGGCGGTCATCGCCACCACCGGAAGATCCTTGAGGCGAATCTCCTTGCGGATTTCCTGGGTCGCCGTCACACCGTCCATCACCGGCATCTGCATATCCATCAGGACAAGGTCGTAATCGCTGGCCCTGACCTTATTCAGGGCGATCTGGCCGTTCTCGGCCAGATCGACAAGGAAGCCGGCATCGCACAGCAGCTCGGTTGCCACTTCCTGGTTGAGATCGTTGTCCTCCACCAGCAGGATACGGGCGCCCTTTATGGTCGTGAGTTGTGTGAAGGTGTCAGTCGGGGCATCCCCGGGGATGCGCACACCATCGTCGACACCTCCCATAATGCGCTGCACGCTGTCAAAGAGCACCGAGGGACTGACCGGCTTGAACAGCACATCCACGATATCTACTCCCTCGGCGGCCCGTATAACTTCCTCGCGACCGAAAGCGGTCACCATAATCATATGCGGCATGCGGCTGAGCGGCAGCTCCCTGAGTCGTTTGGCCGTCTCGTTACCATCCATATCGGGCATTTTCCAGTCGAGAAAGACGATTTCGTAGGGCATGCCCTGCGCCTCGGCACGATCCACGGCGCCAATGGCCGCATGGCCCGACTCGACCTGGTCGACCATGAAGCTCATTCTGTCCAGCAGGTCGCCCAGCATCTGACGGGCGTTCTCGTTGTCGTCTACCACCAAGACGCGCTTGCCCTGCATGTCGGTCGCCAGCGCCAGCTTGCACGACTGGCCCACACCCTTGCCGAGTCGCGCCGTGAACCAGAAGGTGCTTCCCTTGCCTGGTTCGCTGCTGACTCCCACCTCTCCGCCCATCAGCTCGGCCAGTTTCTTGGAAATGGCCAGCCCGAGACCGGTGCCGCCAAATTCGCGAGTGGTCGAGGCATCGGCCTGTGAAAATCTCTGGAACAAGCGCCCCATCTGCTCCTCCGTCAGACCGGTGCCTGTATCGCGCACGGCGCAGTAGATCAGCACATCCTCGTCGGTCTCCTCCTTGAGACGGATAACGACGTCGATCTCGCCATGCTCGGTGAATTTGACGGCATTATTGCAGTAATTAATCAGAATCTGCCCCATCCGCAGCGGATCTCCGATCAGGTATCGCGGCACGTTCTTATCTATATCGAAGACCAGTTCCAGCTCCTTGGCAAAGGTCTTCTCGCCGATCAGGTTGGCCACATTGTCAAGCATCTTCTCCAGTTCAAACGCGGTATATTCAATGGCCAGCTTGCCCACCTCGATCTTCGAGAAGTCAAGGATATCGTTGATGATGCTGAGCAGGTGCCGGCTGGAGCCCTTGATCTTCTTGATGTAGTCGCGCTGGCGCGGTGTCATCTCTGTCTTCAGCGCCAGATGAGACATGCCGATAATGGCGTTCATCGGCGTGCGGATCTCGTGGCTCATATTGGAGAGAAAATCCGATTTGGCGAGGTTGGCTTGTTCAGCCACGGCCTTGGCCTTCTCCAGCTCGGTGGTCTTTTCCTCCAGCACCTGATCCAGGAATTTGCGTTCCGTGACATCACGAGCTGCGGCAAACACGCCCTGTAATCTCCTGTCCCGATCGTAGAAGGTGGTGGCATTAAAGGAGACCACAGTTTCCTTATCATCCCTGGTGCGCGCGGTGAGTTCGTAATTGGTGACCTTCTTTTCGCTCAGCACCAGTTTGATACCTGCCTCGGCCCGCTCCGGATCAGTGAAGTATTTTTTGAACGGCGCGCCGATCAATTCGTCGCGCGTGCAGTCGGTGAGTTCCTCCATCTGTTTATTGACGTCAGTAATAATACCGGACGGATCGGTGGTCATCAGCGCGTCGATATTGGCTTCAAACAGGGAGCGCGTGTAGAACTGATGATCGCGCAAGCGCTGGCCGAGCTGCTTCTGCTCTGCCTCGATCCGTTTACGGGCCGTATTGTCCGTGCCGATCAAGAGATATCCGATGATGGCCTCCTGCTCGTCACGCAAGGCCGTGACCGACACGATTGCCGGAAAACGGCTGCCATCCTTGCGGATGTAGGTCAACTCGTAGATGTCCTCAATACCGCGTGAAGCCTTGAAAACCAGGGCCTCGAAGCCGGGGGTGATCGGGGTTTCGAGTTCGACGCTCAGTGCTTCGGCGCGGGCAATCAGCTCCTGCGGATCGGAAATATCGGCCGGAGTGATCGTGTTCATCACTTCGTCGGCAGTGTAGCCCAGCATGCGCTCGGCGCCGACGTTGAAGATCTGGATGACGCCCTGGGCGTCAGTGGCGATACTCGAGAAATTGGCGCTGTTAAAAATCGCGTCCTGCAGGGCTTCCGCCTGCCTGCGCACGGTGACATCACGCAGAATGCCGGTGAAGTAACGCTCGCCAGCCAGCCACATTTCGCTTACCGCTATCTCCAACGGGAAAGTGCTGCCATCCCTGCGCCGGCCGACAACTTCGCGGCCAAGGCCGATAGCGCGGTCCTCTTCGCTGGCATTGTAATACTCGAGCGAACCATTGCGCTGGTCTTGGTCAAGTTCGGGGATCAGCAGACTGAAGGTTTGGCCGATGAGTTCTGCGGCAGCATAGCCAAACATCCGTTCAACGGCCGGGTTGACGGTCTCGACGATGCCACCGTGGGCATGGAGGGTGACAAGGCCATCGACCACGGTATTCAGAATCGTCTGGATCAGTGTCGTATTATCGCGCAAGGCCTGCTGGGCTGCATATTCTCCGGTAACATCGCGGAAGACCAGGACGGCTCCGACCACCTGGGTCTCGCGGTCACGAATTGGCGCGCAGCTGTCGGCAATATCGCACTCGCTCCCATCGCGGGCAATGAGCACGGTGTGGTTGGCCAGGCCCTGTATCGTGCCCTGCGCCAGGGTCTCCAAGACGGGGATTGTGGCGGGCTGGCGGGTTTCTTTGTTAATGATGGAAAAAATTTCGTCTATCGGGCGACCGCTGGCCTGCGCCTGCGTCCAACCGGTGAGTCGTTCCGCAAGGGGATTGAGGAGTGTCACCCGTGCTTCGCCATCAGTGGCTATTACTGCATCGCCAATGGAGTTGAGCGTCACGGCCAGCTTTTCCTCACTCTCCCGCAAGGTTATATTGGCCTGCTGCAGTTGCTTGTTTGTCTCCTTCTGAATCTCGAGCAGATGCTGTCGCTCTGCTTCGACCTGCTTGCGTGCGGTGTTATCGGTGCCGATCAGCAGATAGCCGATAATGGCGTCCTTCTTGTCGCGCAGGGCCGTGACCGACACAACGGCCGGAAAGCGGCTGCCATCCTTGCGGATATAGGTCAGCTCGTAGATGTCCTCAATACCGCGTGAGGCCTTGAAGACCAAGGCCTCGAAGCCCGGTGCAATCTTGGTTGCAAGTTCGACGCTGAGCGCCTCGGCACGCGCGATCACTTCCTGCGGATCGGAGATATCGGCCGGTGTAATTTTGTTCAGCACTTCCTCGGCGGAGTAGCCCAGCATGCGCTCGGCGCCGACGTTGAAGATCTGAATGACGCCCTTGGCATCAGTGGCAATACTCGAGAAATTGGCGCTGTTGATAATCGCGTCCTGCAGGGCTCCCGCCTTAAGCAGCGCCTTTTCAGACTGCTTGCGTGCGGTATTGATGGGACGTTTTTTTATGTCATTCATGGGGAAGTCTGCACTGAAAGGTGATCGATTTATGGACAAACTTCAAAAAACAAACAAAAAGGTAGACAACCGGGCAGAGACCTTGAGGGGTTTATGGTCAGCAAGCACGGTGTATTTCAACGATCATACAGCTATTCTGGATTCTTCGCTCATTTCTTCTCGTTTCATATGGCAGCGCACAGCTTAAACTCCAGCCTTAATGGTGCCTTGAAAACAGGGGCTCACGCTCGGCCTACTATTTTGGACTCACAGACCACGACCAGGTTCGCCGGTCATGTTGCAGGTGGAGCGGCTGTATCTGCAATGCAGGTGCAGGTCAGGCTCCATGGGGAAGGGAAAATCTATGGTTTTTGGATATTGAGTTTAGCCATGCGGGCGCGCAGTGTGCTACGGTCAAGGCCAAGAATTTCAGCTGCACTGTTTTTGCCGCTTACCTTCCATTTGGTCTGCTCAAGTACCCGCATAATATAATCTCGCTCAACCGCTTCCAGGGTCTGAGTACCTGCAGATACTTCATGGAACGGCTTCTTGAGTTCGTCCGCCAGGCGCAGCTTGGGGCCCGACGAGTTGATCACCGCCCGCTCAAGGACGTTTTCCAGCTCCCGAATATTTCCAGCCCATTGATACTGTTGCAAGGCAGCCATTACCCCCTCCGGGATGCAGGCAATGGTCTTGCCCAACCGGGCGGCAATCTTTTTGACGTAAAAATCCACCAGGGCCGGGATGTCATCGAGACGGTCCCGAAGCGGCGGCATGGTAATCGGGAAGATATTTAACCGGTACCAGAGATCCTCACGGAAACGGCCCTGACGGACCTCCTCTTCCAGGTTACGATTGGTGGCGGCAATAATCCGGGTATCGACCTTGATGGTGCGGGAGCTGCCCAAACGTTCAAACTCACCATCCTGGAGCACCCTGAGCAGTTTTGCCTGGAGCTCCATTGGCAATTCGCCGATTTCATCCAGAAAGAGGGTCGCGCCGTTGGCGACCTCAAATCGGCCGAGGTGCCTGGAGGAAGAACCGGTGAAGGCCCCTTTCTCATGACCGAACAATTCGCTTTCAATGAGGTTTGAGGGCAGCGTGGCGCAGTTCACCTTTACCAGGGCCCGCTTGTGGCGCAGACTCAGACCGTGAATAGCCCGGGCGGCCAGTTCTTTGCCGGTTCCCGTCTCACCAAGAACCAATACGGTGGTGTCGCTTGCGGCAATCTGCTCAATTTTATAGAGTACGTATTTGAGCCCGTCACTTTGACCGATAATTTGGTAGCGTAGAAAAAGAGAGACCTTGACGATGTGAGAGTAAAAAATGCCCTCCCCTTTATGGTAATAATAGTTTTGGCAAACTAACCATAATAAAGGAGGGCAATATGGGATTTCTCCCA
>Ga0180012_1000234_pt1 | contig 22553 bp, 10 predicted proteins | sample KR11_S2_MetaG_FD_122243 | JGI IMG/M metagenome (GOLD analysis project Ga0180012, IMG submission 122243) | Groundwater microbial communities from the Olkiluoto Island deep subsurface site, Finland - KR11_S2_MetaG | ecosystem: Environmental > Aquatic > Deep subsurface > Groundwater | place...
CAAAGAGGTGAAGGAGGTGGGCGGCTTTTATGGGCAGGAAAGTAATCCCAGCACCTATAACCTGTGCCGCATGAACATGATCATGCACAATGTCCACTACCGCAAATTCGACATCAAAAACGACGATACCCTGGAACATCCCCAGCACCTCGACCAGCGCTTTGAGGCCATTGTCGCCAATCCGCCCTTTTCTGCCGACTGGAGCGCCAGCCCTCTGTTTATGAGTGACGACCGTTTTGCGTCCTACGGCAAACTGGCGCCCAAATCAAAAGCGGACTTTGCCTTTGTCCAGCACATGGTTCACCAGCTGGCCGACAACGGCACCATGGCGGTGGTTCTGCCCCACGGGGTTCTGTTCCGGGGCGCGGCAGAAGGGCATATCCGCAAATACCTGATTGAAGAACGCAACTCTCTGGATGCGGTGATCGGGCTGCCGGCCAATATCTTTTATGGCACCTCTATTCCCACCTGTATCCTGGTGCTGAAAAAGCAGCGGCAGCAGGCGGACAATATCCTCTTTATCGATGCCAGCCAGTCTTTTGACAAGGCCACAAATCAGAATTTTCTTCGTCCAGCAGATATCGACAAGATCGTCACCGCCTATCGGGAGCGCAAGTCCGAAGCTAAATACAGCTACGTGGCCAATCTGGATGAAGTGCGGGATAATGACTACAACCTGAATATTCCCCGCTATGTTGACACCTTTGAGGAAGAAGAAGCGGTGGATCTGCAGGCGGTGTCTCAGGAGCTGAAGTACCTGGACAGAGAGTTGCAGGAAACCGATGCGGCGATTGCGGATTATTGCCAGCAGCTAAAGATCAATGCCCCTTTTTAAGACAGGGACGTGAAAAATATGAAAAAGGGCATAAAACGAGTACCGAAGCTACGTTTTCCTGGTTTTGATGAGACGTGGGATTTGATTAAACTCGGAAATAATTCCCTGAAAATAGGTAGCGGAGTTACTCCTAAAGGGGGGTCAAAAGTATACCAAAACGATGGTATCGTGTTCATTCGAAGTCAAAATGTTCACGGTGATCGATTACTTTTAAATAATATTACATTTATTTCTCAAGAAATTCATGAACAGATGAAAAGCTCAGAGGTTCATCCGTCTGATATACTTCTTAATATTACTGGTGCTTCAATCGGTAGAAGTTGTGTTGTGCCAGCAGATTTCACGGTAGGAAATGTCAACCAGCACGTCTGTATCATCCGGTTAAAAAATGGACGATCACCAAATTTTTATCAATCTTTTTTGAGCTCCTCAAAAGGTCAGAAACTCGTTTATCAGAGACAAGCTGGTGGTGGCAGGGAAGGATTGAATTTTCAAAGTATTCGTTCGTTTAAGATTGTTGTCCCCACCCTCCCCGAACAACAAAAAATAGCATCTTTCCTCTCCGCGATAGACCAAAAGCTCCAGCAGCTCAACCGCAAGAAGGAACTGCTGGAGCAATACAAGAAAGGGGTGCTGCAAAAAATATTCTCCCGAGAGATCCGCTTTCAGGATGAGAATGGCCAGGATTATCCGGATTGGCAGGAGAAGCGGTTAGGAACTTTGGCTAAAAAAATAACAACAAAGAACCAAAACAGCACCGTTACCAATGTGCTTACGAATTCAGCAACACAAGGGATTGTCAGTCAGCAAGATTACTTTTTAAAGGATATTGCCAATCAGAACAATCTTGGCGGATACTATATCGTGGACACAGATGACTTTGTGTACAATCCCAGGATCTCGAGTTCCGCGCCTGTTGGCCCAATCAAAAGGAATAAGCTGGGTAAAGGGGTCATGTCACCTCTGTACTCAGTTTTACGTTTTGATGCCGGAAGCCTCAATTATTTTGAATACTACTTTGAAACTACTGGATGGCATACATACATGCATAGCATTGCCAACTTCGGGGCAAGGCATGATCGAATGAATATCACAAATGCAGATTTCTTGAAAATGCCAATTCCTTACCCCTGCAAAGAAGAAAGAAATATGATTTGTCTCTTTCTGGAGAATTTGACAACCAAACTTGATGTAGTAAAAGCCCAACTCGCCCAGACCCGGACCTTCAAAAAAGGCCTTCTCCAGCAGCTCTTTGTGTGAAGGGGGAATAGTAATGCAAGGTAAAAATCAACTCACAGCCCACGATGGTTTTGCCGAGTTCCTGCTTTATAAATCTGCAAATGGAGAGGTTAAGGTCGATGTACTCCTGCAGAACGAAACGATCTGGTTGCCGCAAAAGAAGATAGCCGAACTTTTTGATGTCAACATTCCGGCGATCTCCAAACATCTCAATAATATTTATAACGAAGGCGAATTAGAGAAAGGGGCAACTGTTTCCATTTTGGAAACAGTTCAAAATGAAGGCGGCAGAGATGTAAAAAGGAAGGTGGAATTTTATAATCTGGACGCCATTATTGCGGTGGGCTATCGGGTCAATTCGAAAAGAGCCACCCAATTTAGAATATGGGCCACCAGAATTTTGCAGGAGTACATTGTTAAAGGCTTTGTCATGGACGACGAACGGCTCAAAAATCCGCAGCCGGTATTCGGCAAAGATTATTTCGATGAACTGCTGGAAAGAATTCGGGAGATACGGAGTAGCGAGAGAAGATTCTATCAAAAAATCACCGATATCTACGCCCAATGCAGCATTGACTATGACAGCAAAGCGGCCACGACCAAAACTTTTTTTGCCGGCGTGCAAAACAAACTGCATTTCAGTATCACCCAACAAACGGCGGCGGAAGTTATCACTGCGCGAGCCGATCACACCAAAAAACATATGGGCCTGACCACTTGGCAGAATGCTCCTGATAGCCCGATCAGAAAATCAGATGTCGTTATTGCCAAAAATTACCTCTCCGAAAAAGAGTTAAAAGCTCTTAATCGCATTGTCACGATGTATCTGGATTACGCAGAAAATCAGGCAGTAAGAGGGATAGCAATGTCCATGCAAGATTGGGCCGAAAAACTTAACGCTTTTTTGCAGTTTAATGAATATGACATATTAGAAGATTCCGGCAAGGTAACCGCTGAAATCGCCAAAGAGTTTGCCGGCAATGAATTTGAAAAATACCGGGTTATCCAAGACCGGAATCTTGAGTCCGATTTTGACCGGATGATTAAGAAAATAGAGAAAAAATGACGACCCAAGCCGAAGCTATCTTAGAGAGCGATCTGGTTAAGCAGCTCACCGGCCTGGGATATAGTCATGTCGCCATCCAAGACGAAGAAAGCCTGCTGACCAATCTGCAGAGCCAGCTGGGGGCCTTCAATGAGACCACCTTTTCCGCCAAGGAATTCGGGACCATCCTCAACCATCTGGCCAAGGGCAATGTCTTCGGCAAGGCCAAGGCCCTGCGCGACCGGTTGCAGCTGAACAGGGACAACGGCGAGAGCTTCTATGTGCACTTCTTCGATGCGGAGGAGCGGGGCCGCAATCTCTTCCAGGTCACCAGCCAGGTCAACGTGGCCGGCGCCTACAAGACCCGCTACGACGTCACCCTGCTGATCAACGGCCTGCCCCTGGTGCAAATCGAGCTCAAACGACGGGGGCTGGAACTCAAAGAGGCCTTCAATCAGATCAACCGCTACCAGCGCCATTCCTTCTGGGTGAACAGCGGTCTCTTTCAGTATGTGCAGATCTTTGTCATCTCCAATGGCTTCAACACCAAGTATTACGCCAACAACCGGAAGCAATCCTTCAAACAGACCTTTTGCTGGGCCGATGTTCACAACCGGAACATCACCGATCTGAGCAGATTTACCGCCGCATTCCTCAATCCCAATCATCTGGGCAGGATGCTTGGACAGTATATCGTCCTCAACGAGACCCATAAGATTCCGATGGTGCTGCGCCCCTATCAGTATTATGCCGCCGAGGCCATTATCGACCGGGTCCACACCAGCCGCGAAAATGGCTATATCTGGCATACCACCGGCTCGGGCAAAACCCTCACCTCCTTCAAGGCCAGCCAGATCATCATGGATCAGCCCGAGGTGCATAAGGTGGTTTTCGTGGTCGACCGCAAGGATCTGGACTACCAGACCATGAAGGAATTCAACAGCTTCAAGAAAGACAGCGTCGATGTGACCGACAATACCCTGTCTCTGGTCCGGCAGTTCGGCGACGACAGCAAGCTGATCTTGACCACCATCCAGAAGCTGAACAATGCCATCGGCAATGGGCGCTACCAGTCCGGCATGGCCCCTTTGCGTGATAAGCGTCTGGTATTCATCTTTGATGAATGTCATCGCAGCCAGTTTGGCGATACCCATAAAAGAATCACCAATTTTTTCCCGAACAGCCAGCTTTTCGGTTTTACCGGCACCCCCATCTTTGCCGACAACGCCCTGAAGAACCAGCTGGGCAAGCGCACCACCAAAGACCTTTTTGGGGACTGCCTGCATAAGTATGTGATCACCGATGCCATCCGTGACCAGAATTTACTGCGCTTTTCGGTGGAGTACCTGGGGCGCTATAAACAGAAAGGTAAGACCTTCATCGATATCGAGGTGGAAGATATCGATGCCAGAGAGGTGCTCGATTCACCGGCCCGCCTGGAAAAGATTGTCGATTACATCATCAGCCATCACAACCAGAAGACCCATAACCGGGCCTATTCGGCCATCTTTGCCGTGAGCAGTATCGAGAGCCTGATTCAATATTACGAACTATTCCAAAGGAAGAAGGAGGCCGGGGAACACGATCTGCGGATTGCCACCATCTTCAGCTACGGCACCAATGAAGACGATCAGGATGCCGACGGCATGCTTCCCGCTGATTATGCCATGGCGGCAGAAGCCCGCCCCGTCTATGCGACCAGCCATAGCCGTGAAAAACTGGATCAATTTATTGGTGACTACAACGGCATGTACCGTACCGGGTTTTCCACCAGGGACGGCCAGCAATTTGAGAATTATTTCAAGGACATCAGCAAGCGCCTCAAGGAGCGGGAAAAGGAAGGATTCCCGGACAAAGAGCGGCTCGACATCCTGCTGGTGGTCAATATGTTCCTCACCGGCTTTGATGCCAAGAAGGTCAACACCCTCTATGTGGACAAAAGACTGAGCTATCATGGTTTGATCCAGGCCTTTTCACGGACCAACCGCATTTTGAATGAGCAGAAATCCCATGGCAATATCCTCTGCTTCCGCAATCTCAAAAAGGCCACCGATGATGCCATTGTCCTCTTTTCCAACAAGGAGGCGAAGGAGGTCATCCTTCTGCCGCCCTATGAGGACATTGTCCGGAAGTTCAGTCTCGCCTTTGCAGACCTGCTGAAAATAGCCCCCACCGTAAAAAGTGTCGACGATCTGGCCGGCGAAGATCAGCAATTGGCCTTTATCCAGGCCTTCCGTGAGTTGATGCGTCTCCGCAATGTACTAACCTCTTTTGCCGATTTCAGCTGGGCTGACCTGCCCATGAGCGAGCAGAGTTTTGAGGATTACAAAAGCAAATATCTCGATCTGCACGATAAGGTCAAGAGCGATCACCAGAAGGAAAAAAGCTCCATCCTGGAGGATGTGGATTTTGAGCTGGAACTGATCCATCGGGATGAGATCAATGTGGCCTACATCCTGAAGCTGCTCGCCAGGCTGAAACAGGCGGATGAAAAGGAGAGAGGGCAGCAGAAGAAGGCCATTCTGGACATGCTGGGCGGCATGATCGATCTCCGCAGCAAACGGGAACTCATTGAGAAGTTTATCGAAGAACATCTGCCCAAGATTGATGATGCGGATGCCATCAGCGATGATTTTGAGAAATACTGGCAGGAGCAGAAGGTTCTGGCACTGGGCCAGTTATGCGAGGAAGAACATCTCGACCGGAAACAGTTTCAGGCCCTGATTGATACATATATCTTCAACGAACAGGAACCGCTCCGCGATGACATCTTTAAATGTCTGGATAACCGCCCCAGTGTGTTGCAGGCGAGGACGATTGGAGAGAGGATCTTGGTGAAGATGAAACAGTTTGTGGAAATCTTTGTCTTAGGAATAGCAGCGTAATGATACAAAACAAACAAATCCGGAACAAGGATAGATGGAATTCACTGTAGGATGCGAACCCGCTTGACAGAAAACTTGACTTATACTTGACTCATAAAGATCAACCTTAAATCCTTTGACAAGGAGGCACGTTGATGCCTAGCTGCTGGATCATCGCCGGCCCGAACGGCGCAGGCAAAACTACCTTTGCCCTGGAGTAGTATTGTCAATTTTCAATCAAGATCCGTATCAACACTTAATCAAGGAGGCCGGTTTATGAACCATACATCCAGTACAACAACTGCCACGCCACCAGACACACTGCAAATGCTCGAATCCCTGAAACAGGCGGTCGCTCAGGCCCTGGAAAAGAAAAAACGGCTTGGCCAGTATGCCGTGATCTGGGAAAACGGCAAGCCCGTGCTGATTGGCGAAGATGCGCCGCAAACACCATCATGCCAGAAATTAAAAACTACTTGATGCGGCCTTAAGCCCTCATCCACATAAGCTCAGCAAACACCAAACCATGTTCTATCTCCATCTCTCCAACAGGACTGAAAATCTCCTCGCTCAGCTGGTTGAGATCCTGCGCAACGAGCCTCGTCGCAACCTGTTTGCCAAGGAGTATTTTCTCATCCAGAGTCAGGGGATGGAGCGGATGCTCTCCCAGCGGCTGGCGGATGCCTTTACGGTCTGGTGCAATTTTGAGTATCTCTTGCCCACCCGGTTTTTCGATCTCATGGCCAACCGGATGAACATGGTCATCAATCCGGATGCCTTTGCCCGAGATGCGCTTTCCTGGCGTATTGATGCCCTGTTGCAGCAGATAACGCAACAGGGGCAGGAAAAGCCAAGCCCTCTCTTTGCGCCGCTTCTCCGCTATATGAGCGGGGAGCAGAGCGGCTTGAAACGCTATCAACTTTCCCAGCAACTGGCCAATATCTTTGATCAGTATCAGATTATGCGGACGGAGATGCTCGATGGCTGGCAGCAGCAGAGGCTGAGCAGCAGCAATCCGGCGGAAGAATGGCAGATGGCCCTCTGGGCTCAACTACGCAAATCCCTTGACAACACCCCGCACCGGGGCGAGATGCTGCGCCGGTTTCTCCAACGGCTGCAGGGACCTGAAGACGTTGCCGCCATCCTGCCCGCTCGTCTCTCGGTCTTTGGTCTGCACAGTATGCCGCCCCTGCTGCTGGATTGTCTGCACGCCGTCTCCTGCCATTGCGAGGTCCACCTCTATCTCCTCACCCCCTGTCAAAACTACTGGCTTGACATTCCCGGCAAGCGGCAGTTGATACGGGAAAATCTTTGCCGACTGGGTGAAAATCTCGAACCCATTCCTTTTATTCCTGAGATTCACCCCCTGTTGAACTCCCTTGGAAAACAGGGCCAGGACTTTCAGGCCATGCTCCTTGATCGTATTGACAACCTGATAGACTCGGACAGCTACGAAGATCCGGTGCAGACGAAAACACCCTGCCTGCTCCACCGCCTGCAATCAGACCTGCTTGATGGCGGATGGAAAGAGAGGGAGGACAATGAAAAGATATGTCTTGATTCCTCCCTGACCATCGTCTCCTGCCACTCTGCAGTCCGAGAGGTGATGGTTCTCAAGGATCAGATCCTGCGCTGGCTCCAGTCCAACCCGGAGATGGAATTGCGGGATATTGTGGTCATGGCCCCTGACATCCAGGAATATGCCGCTATTATCCCGGCCATCTTTCATGATATTCAGCACTCCATTGCCGACCGCAGCCTGCGCCACCACAACTCCAGCCTGGCAGTGTTTCTCCAATTTCTTGATCTGGCCGTCAGCCGCTGCTCCTGGTCTGAGGTCATTGATCTGCTGGCAAGGCCGGAGCTTATGCCTGCCTTTTCTCTTACTGAGTCCGACTGCGAATTGATTCAGCACTGGATCACAAGCTCCGGTATCCGCTGGGGGCTCTCAAGCAAACAGCTGCAGAGCCTGGACCTGGTCGCTCCTGCGCCATCCCTGGCACCCACGACACTAGACCATCCCTGGTCTGCGCCCGTACAGGCAGAGGTCACCTGGCAGGCCGGACTTGATCGGCTGCTCATGGGATATGCCATGGATTGGGATATGCCGGTGGACAGAATTCTGCCTTATCCCGATATCGAAGGAAGTCAGGCCCGGCCTCTGGGCGGCTTGTGCCAGTTCATCGAACTGCTGGCCCAGGCGGCAGAAGTCCTTGCCCGGCCCCGTCCGCTTTCTGCCTGGTCAACACTTCTGCTCTCCTATGTTGATGCCTTGTTTGGCCAGGACATGGAGGATCTTGCCCAGTTACGGGAGATCCTGACCACTCTTGACAGTCGCTTTGGCGCCTTTCACCACCACGATGTCCCCCTTGAGGTGATACGGGCCTGGCTGGAGACCACGGCCTCGGAGAGCAAGAGCAGCGCCGGATTTCTGCGCGGCCAGCTCACCTTCTGCTCCATGCTGCCCATGCGCTCCATCCCCTTTCAAGCGGTCTGTCTGCTGGGGCTGAACGATGGAGTCTTTCCCAAAACCGACCGCCATCCGCCCTTTGATCTGCTGGGTGAGAAATTCATCCCCGGAGACCGCTCCAAACGAGGCGATGACCGTTACCAATTCCTTGAGGCCCTGCTCTCGGCCAGAAAGTATCTCTATCTCAGCCATGTAGGCCAGTCGAACCGCTCGGGAAATGGTATCCCGCCCTCGGTGCTGATCACCGAACTGATCGAGACCCTCAGGCTCTCTTACGGGATTGAAGATCCAATGCAGACCCATCCCCTGCAACCATTTTCCCCCCGTTATTTCCAGGTCCCGCTTCATCCATCCATGGAGCGCGCGACACTGAGCCATCCTTGGCCTGCGTCCTGCCTGTTCAGCTATAATGAGCATAATTGCGAAGTGGCCAGGGCCCTGCTCCACCCGCCACAGACACAGAACCCCGAGCCATGGTGGTCAGGATCGCTGCCCGACGATGGCACTTTTACTGTAAACCTTGTTGATCTATTCCGCTTCTTTGCCCATCCGCAAAAATGGTTCGTGCGCAACAGGCTGAATATCCGGCTCGATACCAAAAGCGAACTACCCGTAAACAGTGAACTCTTTAGCGTGTCCGGCCTTGACCGCTATCTGATCAATCAAGAGCTGGTCCAGAGATGCCTGGATGGTGAGATAGCGACAGATGCTGACGCGGAAGCAACTGTTCTCACCAGACTGAAAACCCAGGGCCGCTGGATGCTGGGTGCTCCCGGCCAGCTTGCCTTTGACCGGATGCTGCCGGAACTGTCAGCCTTTGCCGTACAGATCCAGGCCAAAAATATGGGCAAGCAGCTACCGGATCTATTCATTGATCTGCAGATCGGTGAATATCGCCTTGTAGGCCAACTTGCAGATCTCCATGAAAACGGCATCCTGCTGGCCCGCTATACAGAGTGCAAGGGCAAAGATCTGCTCAAGGCCTGGATTCATCATCTGCTTGTCGCCGCTACTGCCATCCATGGTTCGCGCTGCATTAGGCCATCCCTGGCCGTCGCCGCTGCCGCAACGTCCACCTCCACCCATCTGCTGACCAAAGACCTGGATCTCTGCTTTCCGCCCTGCGCTGACCCATTTTTCCACCTTGGTGAGCTGATGGCAATTTACAGGCAAGGCTCTTTTTCTCCCAGCCACCTGCTGGTGGAACCAGCCTGGACCTTTATCCAGCAGCAGGACAAGCTCCGGGCCAGAACACCGCCACTGCAAGCGGCAATAACAGCTCTTGCCAACAGCCTGGAACAGGGCTATGAACCCGAGCTGGCCCTGCTCTATGGTGATTGTGATCCGGACACCTTGCTTGGCCCGGAATTCCAGCGGCTGTGTCAGGATTTCCTTGGCCCCATCTGGGCAGCAGGAGAGAAAAATCCATGAATATTCCTCAAGAAACATTTGACGCCGCCACCGACCGTCTGCACCAAGGGGTCAATCTGGTTGAGGCCAGCGCCGGAACAGGCAAGACCTTTGCCATCGCCATGCTGGTCCTGCGCTTTGTCACTGAATTTGGTTTCCCCCTGCAGAAGATCCTGGTGGTGACCTTTACCAAGGCGGCCACCGAAGAACTTAAAGAACGGATCCGCGCGCGGCTGGCATCGGCCCGGGAACTCCTTGACCACATCCACAGGCCCGATATCTGCAACCAGAGTGATCCCGCACTTACGTCCTGGCACGCCGGACTCGCCGAGCATGGGATTAGCGAACACCTTGCCCGGGAGCGGCTGGAGATGGCCCTGCTCGATATGGACCTTGCCGCCGTCTTCACCATCCACGGTTTCTGTCAGCGTATGCTCCAGGAACAGGCACTGGAGAGCGGACAACTCTTTGACTTTACCCTGACTACCGATCTCAGCAACCAGCGCAATCAAGTCATCCAAGATTACTGGCGACGCATGGCCTATCCCCTTTCTCCCCTTCACTGCGCCCTGATCACCGGGATATACAAGACCCCTGATGATCTATACCAGAGTGTCAGGGGCACGGAAAAACAGGTCGCCCGGATTGAACCACAGGCAAAAACAGTAAATGATGCCCTGGATTGTTTTGATGAGCAGCTACACCGCCTCTCCAACTGGTGGCAGACCAGAGCGGATATTCTGCGCCTTACTCTGGAACAGGCCCTGAGCGAGGGAAAATTCAAGACAGAGCTGCAGAACAATTTTTCCGGCTGGTGGCAGCAGATGGATGACTTTCTCTGCCACAACAGCCTGCATCTACCCGACAACATGGAGTTTCTCAGCACAGCCTGGATACTGCAGGCGCTCAATGGCCACAAGTTCAGGGCCGGGGTCGGACAGGGAAGCGAAGAAAAAAAAGAGGCCTTTATCGCCACCCTGCCCCTGCCGGAACAGGAGCTTGCCGACTTTTGCCAAGCCTGGCAGGATGTGACCCTGGCCTTCCGCATGGGCCTTGTCCATGAACTTGCAACCGGACTGACCCATGTCCTGCGCCGTCAAAACCTGCTCTCCTTTGATGATCTAATCTCCCAACTGGAGCACTCTCTGCAGAGCAATCAAGGGCCGGAACTGCAGCAGATCATCAGCGACCGCTATCAGGCTGCCCTGATTGATGAGTTTCAGGATACGGATAATGCGCAGTACTCCATCTTTTCCGCCCTTTTTACCGATTCTTCCCATTATCTGTACCTCATCGGCGACCCCAAACAGGCCATCTACACCTTCCGGGGGGCGGACATCTACTCCTATTTCAAGGCCAGTGAGCAGGCGGATATCCACCTGAACCTGGCAAAAAACTACCGCTCCCATCCAGCTCTGGTTGAGGCCGTCAACCAGCTGTTCCTGTTACGGGAAGATGCCTTCGCCTCCAAAGAGCTATCCTATCACCCTGTCCTTCCAGCTAAACACGTGGAAGATGGCCAACTGCTGGATGATCAAAAGACTATGGCCGTCATGGTCTATTGCGAACTGGCTGCCTCAGATGCCAAAGACGGCAGATGGAGTTCCGGCAAAGCAACAAAGCAGATTGTCTCTTATGTGGTCACAGAGATCGTGCGTCTGCTGCGATCTGAGCATCCCATCATGCTGACTGCCACAAAAGAGAATCTCTTGCAGCAGCAAGCGCTGGTACCCAGAGACATTGCCATTCTGGTCAGGAGTCATAAGCAGGCGGAACAATTTCAGACCGCCATGGCCCTTGCCGGAATTCCTGCGGTCATAGCCAGTCAGCAATCGGTATTCACCACCAATGAATGCCATGATCTCTTTCTGCTCATGCAGGCCCTCTGCTCCCCTGGAGACCTCATGCTCCTGAAGACCGCACTCACCAGTTCCTGGTTTGGTATGAATGGAATGGAATTGTATGCCTCCTGGCAGGACCCGGAGCAGGTGGATCACTGGTTGACCCGTTTCCATGACTACCATCTGCTCTGGCAGGAACGCGGCTTTCTGGCGATGATGACCCGTCTCCTTGAAATGGAAAAAATCTTGATCAATCTGACACGGCAACCTCTGGCCGAGCGTAAGATCTCCAATATCCACCACCTCCTTGAGTTGATTCAAACAGCAGAAACGGACGAGAGCATGGGGCCGACCAAAACCCTGCAGTGGCTGCAGGCCATGAAAGAAGAAAAACATGGGATGGAGAATACCGAACTGCGACTGGAAAGCGACGAAGAAGCAGTCCAGATTGTCACCATGCACAGTGCCAAGGGGATGGAGTATCCTGTGGTCTTCTGCCCTTTTCTCTGGCATCGCGGCAATTACATCAAAACGGCAAAGGATTGCATAACATGTCATGACAGTGCCGAAGGAACCGGTAGAGACCTGATCATGGATCTGGGTTCCCCCCTTTTTGAAAAACGTAAAGTACAGGCACTGCAGGAAGAACTGGCGGAAGAGCTACGACTGGCCTATGTGGCCCTGACCCGGGCCCGCTGCCGCTGTTACGCCCTCTGGGCCGAGGTGAAGGGTAACAGGTTTATCACTGATTCCCGGGATTCGGCCCTGGCTTGGCTCTTATCCCTGGAACAGAAAAAGGAATTTGCATCCCAGATAAAAACCCTGCAAACACAAGCTGCAGACAACTCTGTGGCCTATGAACTTCTTGCCGCCGATCATGATGAATTGACAATGATAAGCAATCTGCAGGCAAGAGCGGATGAGCTCATGCCCCTGTCATTCACCGGTCGTCATCTGCACACCGACTGGCTGCTGCACAGTTATTCATCCCTGTCCCATCAATCCGACAACCAAACCCCTTGGTCAGAGAAGTTTGACAGCGTTGACCTGCCCCAGGCAAGCAGCGAGCCCATCCTTCCAGATCTCCCGAAAGGAGCACCGATGGGCAATGTGGTGCATGGTCTGCTGGAAAACATTTCTTTTGCCACTCTGGCGGTGGGCAATGGCTTTGAAGAGACCATCAAACAGCAGTGCACATGGTTCGGTGTTGAGGTGAGTCCCACCAAGATGGCTGCCCTGCTCCAAAAAGTGGTCAGGACACCCTTATCTGCAAGCACAGCCGCCTCATTCTCTCTGGCCGATCTTGAACAAGCCGAGACCATCAGGGAGATGCCCTTTTATTTTCGGCTTCAATCCGGCTCCACCGATCAGATCAATAGTATCCTGGTCGGATCACCTACGGTAAGCCCGGTCACACCGAAGACCATAAATGGTTACCTCACCGGTTTTATTGATCTTGTCTGCCGCTATCAGGGTAAATTCTACATCATGGACTATAAGAGCAACTGGCTGGGTAACCGCCTGTCGGATTACGGCCGGAAAGCCCTGGAACATGCCATGCACGACCACAACTACGGCCTGCAATACTGGCTGTATACCCTGATACTCCACCGCTATCTGCAGACCACCTTAACCGACTATACATATGCAACTCATTTTGGCGGCATAATGTACCTGTTTGTCCGGGGCATGGAACCCGGCATGGCCGGAAGCGGGGTCTATTTTGATCTGCCCGATCTTACAACCCTGGAACAGCTCGACCGCTGCCTTGCTCGCTCCGGCGGTCACTCCGGCAATCAGCACTGTGGAGGATCAGAAAATGGATGAGTTCACTCCAATGTCGTCCATGGCACCTCCAACACTGGGCCATCCCAACCCGTCGCAAATTTTTTCTCCCCTCGACACTCAGTTCGCCCGGTTCATGACCAGACGCTCCGGCCTGTCGGGAACAGCGGCTGACAGATTTGAACTGCTGATCAAACGACTTTCAGCCTCCCTCACCGATGGGCATAGTTGCCTGCCGCTGACTAGTGCAGAAGAACAGTTTTTGAGTACAACCGGCGACACTGACGGACAGGGATGTCCTAATGCAGCGGGATCCAAGAATGGTGTGAGCGTCCTTATCTCCGCAGACATCACCACCCCGCTGGTCCTCTGGCAGAGCAGGCTCTATCTTCAGCGCTACTTTCGCTATGAATTACGACTGGCCGGGCAGCTCAAGAGACTGGCACGGGAACAATGCGTAGTCCCGCAGTGTAAAGCTGAGCTTGATACCTGTTTTGGCAAGGAGCAGGAGATAGACTGGCAGCGCCGGGCAGCGGAAATGGCGCTGACACGACACCTGGCCCTTATTTCCGGCGGCCCGGGTACCGGCAAGACCAGCACCGTCGTACGAATTCTTGGTCTGCTCTTCCTGATGCTGGGGCCTGACTTACAAATCGCCTTGGCAGCCCCGACGGGCAAGGCAGCCATGCGGCTCAAAGAATCCATAGCGGCAAGCCTTGCCGGTCTGCCCTTCTCAGAAGACATCAAGGAGAAGATTCCCACCACGGCCTCCACCCTGCACCGCCTGCTGGGAGTACGCCACAATTCCCCCCATTTTCGCCACAATCATACCAATCCCCTGCCTTGGGATGTAGTGGTGGTAGATGAGGCATCCATGGTGGATTTGGCCATGATGAGTAAACTGGTGGATGCCTTGAAAGCAGGCGCCAGACTGATCCTGCTGGGAGACAAGGATCAACTCGCCTCAGTTGAATCCGGAGCGGTACTGGCAGATTGTATCCAATCCCTGCCCGAGAATACGGTAACGCTACGGAAAAGCTACCGTTTCAACCAGGAGATCAGCGCCTTTGCCCGCGCCGTGAACGAAAACGACAGCGGTGCCGCCTGGGCCATGCTCAATCGTGATGATCATGAAACGACGGCGGTGAGCTTACTCCATGAGCCAATGGCGGACTTTATTGCCACCCGATATTCTTGCTACCTGCAGCAGGCCCTGGCCGTGCATGATGATGACAGAAAGGAAGACGAAATCCGGGAGCTTTTTCATTGCTTCAAGCGGTTTCGGATTCTCTGCGCCACCAGACGCGGGACCGGCGGCGTTGAGACCATCAACCGACAGATGGAACAGGGTCTCGCAGCTAGCGGATCTCCATGTCAGCCAGGCGGTCGCTCCTCTGCCATCCCTGGCCGCCGCGACACTGGACCGTCCCTGGTCGGCGACTGGTATCCAGGACGACCGGTAATAATCCTGAATAATGATTATAATCTGAACCTGTTCAATGGGGATATCGGGATCTGCCTGCCGGAACGGACCGCCCTCTCCAACGACAATAATCCCGACACGTTCAAAGTCTGGTTTGAGCGTGAAGATGGCAGCGTCAAGGGATACCAGCCCTATCGACTGCCGGCGTGTGAAACAGTCTTTGCCATGACTATTCACAAAAGTCAGGGTTCCGAGTTTGCCGAGATCCTGGTGGTCCTGCCCGGCACCGACACCCCCCTCCTGACCCGGGAGTTGATTTATACCGCCGTCACCCGCGCCCAAAAGAGGGTGCTGATTGCCAGTGACCAGACCATTTTTCATGCTGCGCTCAATCGCACCATCAGTCGTTCCAGCGGCCTGCATGCAATGCTGACATCTTCTGGATAATACTATCGATTTTTGTCGGAACATCTTTGATGTTTATAGAAGAGTCTGTGCTATAAAACAACGCACAAGTGGTCAAAAATCGAAAAAGATGCTAAAGCATCCGGTTTCGTAACATCACGTGGAAAAATCAAGTCATCAACGAAACACAGAGGAAATTATGCTCAAAGATTCACCTTTAAAAACATCGCTGTTATTTGTCTGCATCGTTGTTCTTGTTCTTGGTTTATCAATCATCTCCACTCAAATATGGGGTGGAAAACCCGAACAGTTACCAACACCGAACAAGCTGATCATGGTGCAGGAGATGACGCTCGTCCAGTTCGGCCAGGCAAACGATTTGTCAAATTCAATGTTGAAAGAGATCTTTGAACTGAAAGCAAAAACCGACCTGGAAAAAAGCTTGCAGGAATACGGCACATCAGATCAAATTGCTGCCAAGGTTACTCAGAAACTGGCCTTAGCCTCAGAACATGCCGGCAAGAACTGGATAAAAATCCCGCTGAAATTTGCTCTCTGGTTTATCTTTTTATCCGTAATTTTCATCCTCATGAAAAAGCGAAAGATTGTCTCAGGGATCAGGAAATGGCTGCTTTTCCTCTCGGTTTTAATATTTGGTATTGCCTTGGGGGCAGACCCGAGCCCGATGGGCACAGTCAAGGATGCCATTCATCTCTATAGTACCGCCCATGTTATTTTTCCTCCTCGAATGATCGCCCTGGGAATCTTTCTGGCCATCGTCTTTCTGGCCAATAAATATATTTGTGCCTGGGGTTGCCAGATCGGCACTCTGCAAGATTTGATTTTCCAGATCAATCAGACGGATAAACAGAAGGCCATTATCGGCAGACAGATAAAACTACCCTTTGTCCTCACCAACAGCGTGCGGATTCTCTTTTTATGCCTGTTTACCCTTGTCACTTTTTCACTGGGGTTTGATATCATCGACTCAATAGACCCTTTCAAAATCTATAAACCGACATATCTCGAGGTTTCGGGACTCATCTTTCTGGCCGTACTTCTCTTGACAAGCCTGTTCATCTACAGGCCCTGGTGCCACCTTTTCTGCCCCTTTGGACTGGTGAGTTGGCTTGTTGAAAAAACGAGCCTTGTTCACATCCATGTCAACTATGATACGTGCATTGCCTGTCAGAAGTGCGCGACAGCCTGTCCTTCAACGGTAATGAGCGCTATTTTGAAACAGGATAAAAAAACAATACCGGATTGTTTTGCCTGCTACGCGTGCAGAGAGGTCTGTCCAACAGATTCAATCCATTTTTCCATGAAAAAAAGAACGCTCCCTCCCACCAATTTTTTTGCAGGAAAAGAAGGAAGAGTATCCTGAATTTTCAGCAAATTTCCTCAGAAATGTCGTTCATTCTCTACCCTCTGCAAGCTCATGATATTTTTTCTTGGTAAGCCATTTTTTTTATGGTAGAAAAGAAGTTAAATTTCTCTACCATTTCTGAAAGATACGCTTTCTCTACCCGGATCACCACAGCATGCACGGGTAGCTGAACATCCCCAACCCATTAGGCGGTTATCTTGGTGAACGAACCCTTATCCACAATCCTGATCGTCGACGACGCGCCTGAGAATCTGGCCGTCTTAAACGAACTCTTGCAGCCAATCTACCGGGTACGGATTGCCACTTCAGGCGAACAGGCCCTGCGACTCGCCGTCACGACTCCCGAGCCGGACCTGATCATGCTCGACGTCATGATGCCGGGTATGGATGGCTATGAGGTCTTCACTCACCTGCATGCCGACCTGCGCACACGCGACATTCCCGTTATCTTCGTCACCGCCATGAACAGCACCGAGGCAGAGATGCGCGGTCTGGAAGCAGGCGCAATGGACTACATCACCAAACCGATTGTTCCCCTTATTGTCCTGGCTCGCGTTCGCACCCAACTGGAACTGAAAAAGGCACGTGACTGGCTACGCAACCAGAATGACTTTCTGGAAGCGGAGGTGGCCAGGCGTATGGGAGAGAACCTGCTGATCCAGGATGTAAGCATCCTGGCCCTCGCCCATTTGGCCGAAACCCGCGACCCGGAGACAGGCAACCATCTGCGCCGCACCCAAGGCTACGTCCACGCCCTTGCTGATCACCTGAAAAACCACCCCCGATTTTCCGCACTCCTGACCACGGCCAATATCGAACTTCTGGCCAAGTCCGCACCCCTGCATGATATCGGCAAGGTAGGCATTCCCGATTACATCCTGCTCAAACCCGGTAAACTTACCCCGGAAGAGTGGGAAATCATGAAAACCCATGCCCAACTTGGCAGCACGGCCATCGAACTCGCTGAACGTGAGATCACCAAGCCTGTGGAGTTTCTGGTGCTGGCTAAAGAAATAGCCCACTGGCACCACGAGCGCTGGGATGGAAGCGGCTATCCGGATGGGCTGGCTGGAGATGACATCCCGGTCTCGGCACGCCTGATGGCCCTGGCCGATGTCTTTGATGCCCTGATTAATCGCCGTGTTTATAAAGAGCCTTTATCCTTTTCCGAGGCCAAGGATATTATTGCGGCTGAAACCGGCCGTCAGTTCGACCCGGATGTGGTGGAGGCCTTTCTCGCCATTTTCGACATCTTTGAGATCATTGCCACCCGCTACAGTGATACGGAAGGCCAATAGCTATTAGGTTTGACCCTTCCAGGTTCTCTCCTCCCACCTGTTGCCTGCAGTGACAGCAACATAACTACTTTCACTCCAAACATGTAAACCCATGATGCAAGATCCAGAATCTCCTGCACATTCCCTCCCGTCGGGACAAAACATGACCCTCGACATCTACCGTATTGTCTTGATCTATGCGGTCTTTTCCTCCCTGTGGATACTGCTCTCCGACAAGATCATGGCCTGGTTGTTCACCGATCCTGCCCAGATCATTCTGGCCAGTACCCTTAAGGGATGGTTATTTGTGGCCGTTACCACGCTGCTGCTCTATAAATTATTACAGCGTTTGCCCGGGTCATCCAATGTGAACATTGAAGATCTTGGAGGATCTGCAGCTTTGGTCTCCTGGCCACGCTGGCAGTTCTATGTATTTGCCGTGACAGTGACCTGGGCCGTACTCCTGATACGCATGGGCATCGTTTTTCCATCTGACGAACGGCCACTACTCCTCATTTTTATGTTCCCCATCATCCTGAGTGCAATATTAGGAGGTCTTGGTCCCGGTCTGACCGCAACTGGAATCGCTACCGCCAGCACCGCATATTTTGTTCCGCCGTCTCATACATTCTGGATCGCCCATCAACAGGGTCTTTTCCAGTTGGCCCTTCTTATTATCAATGGCGTTCTCATCAGTGTCCTGAGTGAAGTACTGCTCAAAACGCGAGAGCAGGCGGAAGCGAGTCGGCAATACCAGGCCGTAATCCTGGCCAGTATAGGGGACGCGGTCATCAGCACGGACAGCCGTGGTCACATCTCCTTTCTTAACCCGCAAGCAGAATATCTGACCAGCTGGACATGTCAGCAAGCAGTTGGTCAACCGCTAATGACGGTCTTCAAAATTATCGATGAACAGACTCGTGAACCCATCGATAATCCGGTAAAAAAAATCCTGGCCTCCGATAAACTAGCAAGTCTTACCATTCAAGCTCTCCTGCTGGCACGTGATGACCGAGAGATTCCGATCCACAACAACATCACACCAATCAGAAAGACCAATGGTATATTATTAGGTGCAGTCTTGGCATTCCGCGATGACACCGAGAGACGGAAGGCTGAGGCGGCACTGCAACAGGAGTGTAAGCGCAACCAGCGATATCTTGATACGGTGCAGACCTTGATGGTTGAGCTGGATGATCAGGGTCAGATCACCATGATTAACCACAAAGGGTGTGAACTGCTGGGCTACAAAGAAAACGACCTCCTGGGCCGCCATTGGTTTACAACATGCCTGCCGCAGCCTGAAGGACTGGAGACGGTTTTTCCTCTCTTCCAACAGATCATGAATGGCAACTTACCAACCGCCGAATATTTTGAGAACCCGGTATTATGCCGGGACGGCAGTCAGCGGTTAATTACTTGGCACCATACTTATTACAAGAACAATACGGGCAGGATTGTTGGCACCCTCAGTTCAGGTGAAGACATCACCGAACGCAAAATTGAACAAGAGAGAATCAACAAACTTTCTCTGGCGGTGGAACAGAGCCCGGAAAGCATCGTTATCACCAATCTCGCTGCCAACATCGAATACGTGAACGAGACCTTCATCCACAACACCGGTTACACCTCCGAAGAGGTGATCGGCAGGAACCCACGTATTCTCCATTCCGGGAAGACTTCACCTGCAACGTATAAGGCTATGTGGGATACTCTGAACCAAGGCCAGACATGGAAAGGCGAGTTCTACAACAAACGTAAAGATGGCAGCGAATACATCGAGTTTGCCACTATCACGCCCATCCGGCAGACAGATGGGCGTATCACCCATTACATGGCAATAAAAGAGGATATCACCGAGAGAAAACTGATGGGTGAGGAACTGGACCGCCACCGTCATCATCTGGAAGAGCTGGTAGAGAGGCGAACAACAGAACTGGCAGATGCACGTGAACGCGCTGAGGCCGCCAATCTGGCCAAGAGTACTTTTCTGGCCAATATGAGCCATGAGATCCGGACTCCCATGAACGCCATTGTCGGACTGACCCATCTGCTGCAACGCGACAGCCATGACTCAGAACAACAGAATAAATTGGCCAAGATCACCGCTGCCACCCACCAATTGCTAACCATCATCAATGACATCCTCGACCTCTCCAAGATTGAGGCCGGTCGGCTGCCGCTGAGATCAACAGACTTCTCCCTGGATACTGTAGTAAAGCATGTCCGCTCCCTGATCGCGGAACAGGCCAGGAGCAAAGGACTCAGCATTGAAGTGGACACAACCAATGTTCCCCCCCAGCTGCGAGGTGACGCAACCAGGCTCAATCAGGCCTTACTCAACTACGCCACAAATGCCATCAAGTTCACCGAACACGGTGTCATCACCCTGCGTGCCCGGCTGGTGGAAGAAAGTAATAATGAAGTGCTGGTGCGTTTTGAGGTAGAGGATAGCGGAACCGGCATCGCTGCCGAGCAGTTGCCCCGCCTGTTTCACGCCTTTGAACAGGCGGATGTCTCAACCACCCGCCAGCACGGCGGCACCGGCCTTGGATTGGCCATCACCTCCCGGCTGGCGCATATGATGGGTGGCGAGGCAGGTGTTGACAGTGAACCGGGCCACGGCAGTACCTTCTGGTTCACCGCCAGACTAGAACGAGGCCAAGAGATCATGCATTCAACCGTAGCTGTAACCGAGATGCATACCGAGGCTACAATACGGCAACGCCATTGTGGTGCCCATCTGTTGCTGGTCGAAGATAATGCCATCAATCAGGAAGTGATACTGGAAATGCTGCACGGGGCCGGGTTTGAAGTAGATACCGCGGAAAACGGACGTGAAGCCTTGGAGAAAACCAGCAGCACCACTTACGACCTGATCCTGATGGATATACAAATGCCGGAGATGAATGGCCTGGAGGCCACGCAGGAAATTCGCCTGCTGCCGAACTGTATGAAGCTGCCTATCCTGGCCATGACCGCTAACACCTGCGATAAAGACCGTCATGCCTGTCTGGCGGCGGGGATGAATGACTTCATTCCTAAACCGGTGGAGCCCAAGATATTGTTTGCCTCCCTGTCAAAATGGCTCCCGGGACAGACATGCCCGCTCCCTGCCCATTATGCTGACAAAGCCATGATTCCGAAAGAGAGTAGCTTGCATGAACTGTTAGGGCATATTCCTAACCTTGACCCAACGCTCTGCCTGTCAAATTTACATGGCAACTTAGCTATCTATGTCAAAATATTACGCCAGTTTGCCCTGTCTCATACCAATGATGCAGCACGGATTACTGAACTGCTGAACACCGGTAATTTTTCAAAAAGCCGGGATATCGCCCATGGCTTGAAAGGGGTTGCCGCTACCCTGGGGGCAAACCTTGTACGAGATTTTGCGACCCAACTGGAAACAGCCTGCAGAGAGGAACAGCCAGCCAGCGTAACTGATCCCTTACTCCAAGCCCTTGCCCGTGAGCAAACGCTGTTAAATACGGCAATTCTTGCCTTGCCTGAAGATGCAGGTCAGGAACGACCCAGTGTCGCGGGTACCAAGGACGGTGCAGGAGCAACAAAAACAGACTCCGCAGAAATCGCCCAAGCAGATCCGGTCCGGTTGCAACAGATATTCACCGAGCTGGAAGAGCTGCTGACAGAAAACAACGGCCGAGCCAGCCTGCTGATAAGGGATGCAGCCCCGTTATTACGTCCCGCCATGGGGGCACACTTTAACGAATTATCGCAACAAATTGAGGCATTCAATTTTGAAGCGGCACTCAAGACCTTACATTCTGTAAGCAAATAACTAAGAAACAAGAGGAAATAATGAAAATCACTTTCCATGGAGCAGCTGGGACTGTTACCGGCTCCCTGCATCTTATTGAAGTCAACGGCAAAACCATCATGCTCGATTGCGGCCTGTTTCAGGGAAAGCGCAAAGAAGCCTTTGAGCGCAACCGCAGCGATTTCTGCCGGGGCAAGGAGGTGGACGTGCTCATCCTCTCCCATGCCCATATCGATCACTCTGGCCGCATTCCCTGTCTGGTCAAAAACGGTTTCAGAGGTGATATTATCTGCACCTCCGCCACCCGTGATCTATGCGCCATCATGCTCATGGACAGTGCCTTCATTCAGGAGAAGGATGTCGAATTTGTCAATAAACGGCGCCGAAAGAACAGGCAGAACCCCTTTGAGCCGCTCTATACCAAGGAAGATGTGGCCAGGTCCATGGAGCAATTCGTGGGGTTGAGCTATAACCGGAGCCATCAGCTTTTTCCAGGGGTGCAGCTGACCCTGATGGACGCCGGCCATATGCTGGGTTCCGCCCATGTCATCCTCGATATTGAAGATCAGGATACCGGAAAATCCCGGCGTCTGGTCTTCAGCGGTGACATCGGCAGGCCGGGTATTCCCATCATCCGCGACCCTGTTCCTCTCACCGCCGGCGCTGACATCCTCATCATGGAGAGTACCTATGGTAACCGAACTCACCCTCCTTATTTTGAATCGGAAAAGGAACTGGAGCGCATCGTCAACGAAACCGCCCAGCGAGGCGGTACCCTGCTGATTCCAGCC
>Ga0180012_1000235_pt1 | contig 22425 bp, 19 predicted proteins | sample KR11_S2_MetaG_FD_122243 | JGI IMG/M metagenome (GOLD analysis project Ga0180012, IMG submission 122243) | Groundwater microbial communities from the Olkiluoto Island deep subsurface site, Finland - KR11_S2_MetaG | ecosystem: Environmental > Aquatic > Deep subsurface > Groundwater | place...
ATATAACTGATACCACCAAAAAGGCCTTTGATGAAATTATTGCCATGCCCTTGCAGGTATTGGCGGGATTTTATCCGGTAATCATGAAATATCGACCCTTGATTGAATCTTCATGGGTGCAACAATTTGAGCAGGCAAAAAAAGATCTGAAAGGTGAGATCCCAGACAATCGGATCAATGAGAATTATGCACTCATCCTCGCCTTCCACCGGATGTTGAATACCCATTTTGAGATCCACTATGACCTGCATCCCTTTATTGCTCAAATAGGCAAGGTGAAGATGGACTCGGTGCGGCAGAGGATTCTCACTTCTGCTGACATTTTTTTGACACCATCAACACCATACCGGAATCATTCCCATGCCTCAAAGAACGAGAAGGGACTACCATGCATAAAAACGAATTTATGGACATGCGGGGAGCAGAGCTTTTCATCAACATTCCAGGTGCACTCAAGGTAATTAAAGAAGCTGGATTTACTACAGACTACCCTGATCGGCTCCAGGCATCTTTGCAGGCACATCCCGCATTCATCAAAGCGAGCGTCAATCATAGGTTCCGAGGCGCACCGGACAGGCCATTAAAGGCAATGATTTTTGATTGCAAACGGATGGAAGGGTAAGAAGTATAATGAAATACCAGCTACGAAAGCTACAGACTGCTACAGCCACAGCTACAAGAATAACTAAATAAAATTAAATATTTATTCAATTATCTCTATGGTTGTGGCAGTTGTAGCATTACCTGTAAATATGCTCTGTAATTTTTTCGGGCGTAAATGGGTATTTTAATGGTTATCGGATGCAAATGGGTGTAATATTGGTTTCATGATTCAATCAGATACCATCCACATCACTCCAGAGATCCTTGGGCTAATAGCTGCCATTGATGAATTCAAAGGTGCATGGCGCGCATTAAGCACACTTGCGCCGGACCGGTTATTGGCCCTGAGGCGTGTTGCGACCATCGAAAGTATTGGCTCCTCAACCAGAATTGAAGGAAGCAAACTCTCTGACCGCGATGTCGAGAAGCTGCTTTCCAATCTGCAGATCAAATCTTTCACCACCCGTGATGAGCAGGAGGTGGCTGGTTATGCAGAGGTTATGGATCTGGTATTCTCCTCCTGGCAGGACATTACACTTACCGAGAATCACATCAAACAGTTGCACCGTGACTTGCTGGCCTACAGCGAAAAAGATGAATGGCATCGCGGCAACTACAAAACCTCATCGAACAGTGTCGTCGCCTTCAATGAGAATGGAGTTCAGCTTGGTGTTGTGTTTGAAACTGCCACTCCCTTCGATACGCCTCATTTAATGACAGAGCTGGTAACTTGGCTGCAAGAGGAACGCCAACACAAACATTTACATCCGCTCCTGCTGATTGGCTTGTGGGTGGTTATTTTTTTGGAGATTCATCCCTTTCAGGACGGTAATGGGCGATTGAGCCGTGTATTGACCACATTGCTGCTTTTACAGGCAGGATACACCTATGTGCCGTACAGCTCGCTTGAGAGTGTAATCGAACAGAGCAAGGAGGCCTACTACCTCGCACTGCGGCAGACTCAGGGGACAATCCGCACCGAAACACCAAATTGGCAGCCATGGTTGATCTTCTTTTTACGCTCACTGTTTGAGCAGACACGGCATCTGAACAAAAAGGTTGAACGAGAAAAACTGATTCTTTCTCCACTGCCAGAATTGTCATTGCAGATTGTCGAATTCACTCGTGAACACGGCCGGATCACAATGAGCGATAGTATCAGATTGACGGGTGCGAGTCGCAATACCCTCAAACAACATTTTCGTTCTCTAGTTAAACAAAATCACCTCAAGCAGCAAGGGAGTGGCCGAGGAGTCTGGTACGAACTGCTCTGAGCTAAAAGTCCCAATAATTAATAATGTAAACATAGCAGATCATGTTCAATAACAATTTCAATCATAACTCTTCCTCGTTGTCCTCGTCATCGGATTCTGGTGGCGGTGAAGAACCAGCCAGCGCTTCACTATAAGGAAGATGGCCTAAAAGCTGATCAATTACTACGGAGCGCACATACTGTGACAATTTCATCCCTTTCCTGTTGGCCAGCAACTGTAGATCGTCTTTCATTTTCAGGGGAACCCATACTTTGACATCCGCGATGCTTTTTTCCTCAGGTGTCGGTACAGTATTTGCCAATGCTGTGAAGTCTATCGAATAAAACGGCTCTTCTTTCAAAGCAAATCGATGATCTTGCCGTTCGAGTAACCCCGTCAAGTCATAACGCCCATAGAGGTGGACAAACAACATCTGGCGATAGCTATCTGATGCGCTCGTGTCAAATTTACTCGACAACTCGTCCATTATTATTTCAACCGACTCTGGAATCCAGAATTTAAGAGCGGCCTTATCGTCATCAAGCTCCGAGAAATCACGGTTCGTCATGGTGATCACATGCTCCTGCCGTGGGATTACCTTCCTGGAATCATCCTTTTTTCTGAAGAAGAACCGCATAATATTTCCTGTGTAAAGTTATTAGTATCTCAACTGGTTGTTCTGGCTCGTCTACGTTACAGAAGATAAGTAAGACTGGCATTATTTGATAGGGGAAGTTGTTGTAGCATTTTTTTTGGAGCGTATGCTGATAACGTACCTGAAGATAGCATTAGGTGAGAGATGGATCAAGAAAACAAAATTTTCGATTGGCTGGATTTTAATAGCCGAGGCATTGTTCTTGCTCGGCGGCAAAAGTTGGACTCTTGTTTGCTCGATGGTGTCGACAGTGAGGAGGTAATATGAAAATCGTTTCAGGTGGACAAACCGGAGTGGATCGTGCGGCGCTTGATGCTGCCCTGGAGTATGGAGTTGAGGCTGGTGGCTGGTGCCCAGAAGGACGCAAGGCAGAGGATGGCGTGATTCCAGCCAAATATCCTGTTCAGGAATTGCCACAAGCTGGCCCTCGACAACGTACCAAAAAAATGTCTTGGACAGCGATGGAACCGTTATTATCTATTTTAAGTATCCAGTCGGAGGTACCCAGGAAACAATTCTTTTCTGCATGAAGGCAAAGAAGCCCTATCTCCTGCTCGATGCGACCGAGCTTTCTCCGGAAAGGGCGGCACAGCGGGTAAACTCCTTCACGAAGACCTACAATATGGCAGTGTTGAATGTGGCCGGTCCACGTGGCAGCAGGGAGCCGGGGGCATACGCATATGCGAAAGAGGTTATTGCGCAGGTCTTGAAGGATCAAAAGGGCTCTGGTGGGAAAGACAAAATGGAGGGGAAAGATATCTCAGTAGTAAGAGCAAGGCAAATAGCGTTTGAAGAGATTAACCGTGACTCCCAGGAATCTTTGGAGCTTGTGGAGTGTACGGAGCCGACTGCTCAGTTGGCTTGTTACCTGAAGGGTAAACGTTCTTTGGCGGATTGTTATTTCTTTCATGTAGGATCGCGGACACCAAGGATCGGGTCGGGCCGAATTATTGGCATCTCGAAACAGGACGGCGAGGTTGTTTGTGATGGAGATGTGGGCGAATAGGGTCCATGTAATTTGTGGTACAATTTATTCGTTTATCGAAGATGTTGGAACCTGGCTCAGTTGTTACAGTGTCATCGGGCCAAGCATCAGCACCGATCCGCAGATCTATGAGGTGTTTAGGACTTTTGTGGAGCACGTATTTGCTGTCAAGGAAGGAAATTAAATATGGAAAAATCAACATTTCCTGTGGATGATGCTCAATTGAATGGATGGTGTGATGAATTCCCTGATACTGCTCAGGCACTGCTCTGCGTGCGCTATGCCTTGGCCTTCAACACCATGGATGCGGATTGGTTAAAAGGCACATTCGCCTCAACGGTGACCTATGGCTCACAGTCGGTTTTAGAGACCTTGCAAGGACAAGAGGCTGTGTGGGACTACCTTTCCGGCAAAATCAGAACCCTCCGAGCAAAACCGGCACGGCGGCCACGCTGCGAGCTGGGAGTAAGTGAGACGGGAAGGCCCTGTGTTCTCATGTACCAGCCGCAAGGAGTCTATGACCGCACCTGGCTTGATGTACCGTTGGTAAGGGTGGATATCAAGACGGGAGTTAACGGTTTGGCAATCGAGATTTTTATGATCACCGTCGTGCCTTCGCCAGCTTCCGCAAAACGCAGCGGCATCTATCCTGGAGTAAAAGAGGACGTGCATGAGCGGGCCAGAAGATTCATTCGTCCGGGCGATGACTATGATGCTGGCTTACGTTTTTCCATTTTCCTGCTTGATGGTGAGATGTCGCTCGATCTCAGGATGATGGAGGAATCGGAAAAGGTGATGGCTGCTTTTCCCGGATCCATAAGATCCACTTTGATTACAACGCAACGCACATTGGCTTCTGACGAGCTCGACCAGGCAGGTTTTATCGGTTTCCCCTCCGTGGCCGTATTCTGGAAGGATGAAATTATCTTCCGGCATGAGGGGCTTGCCTTCGCTGACCATTTGATCCCGGAAATTCAGAAGATGACTGCTTTGCATGTGGTGACAGCCGCACAAGAAAATAAGGAGTAGGGGTGAGATGAATGCCTCGTCACTTCTCAGGGTCCCTCTTTCCCTAAATTAAACAGAGAGTAAGTGTGTGATCGGCCTTAGTTCATGGTGTGTGTCCTCTGTGCTAAAAATAACTTTGATATTATCTTTTATTCATGATTATATAATGAATATGTTCTTTATATGTCTTGTGCGAATAATAAAAAGGTTATTTAATGAAAACGAAATACAAGCAGATTGCCAGACGGCAGCTTGATGCCACCTTGGCCAAGTTCAGTGAGGTAAGGAAGGTACAGCTTCCACCAAAGGGATGGATACGGGCGGTGCGTGAGGCGCTAGGCATGTCCGGTAAGCAGCTGGCCGGGCGGCTCAATGTCTCTCAGCCCCGCGTTCACAAGCTGGAACAGAGCGAACCATCGGGCGCGTTGACACTCAAAACCATGCGCCAGGTGGCCGAGGCTCTGGATTGTGTCTTTGTGTATGCTCTTGTCCCCCGCTCAACGCTTGAGGAAACCGTCAGGGCGCAGGCCAGAGCAGTGGCTACCGAGCGGCTGCAGCGGGTATCCCACACCATGCTTCTTGAGGCGCAGGGGCTGTCTACTAAGGAGCAACAGGCTTCCCTGGATGACGCCATTGAGGAGTTGGCGCGGGAGACACCCAAGGATCTATGGGATATGAAGCCATGATATTCGATACCCCGGAGGGGGCAACCCCGCTTGATCCTGATGAAGCTGAGGGCTTGCTGCTCTCTCACATCACCACGCGGGCCGAGCTGGATCGGTGGGAACAGGAAAACATCGCTGAGGCCGAAGCCTGGGCCTTCCGCCGCGCCCATCCTGACATCCTCACCGATGGTTTTGCCAAGCGGTTGCATAAGCGGATGTTTGGTAATGTCTGGCGCTGGGCGGGATCGTACCGCAAGACCGGCAAGAATATTGGCCTACCCGCCTGGCAGATTGCCACGGAGCTGCGCAGCCTCTGCGATGATTGCGCGGCCTGGATTGAGCATGGTTCCTACCCACCGGACGAGATCGCCGTGCGCTTCCATCACCGGCTTACGGCCATCCATCCCTTTGCCAATGGCAATGGCCGTCATGCCCGGCTGATGACTGATATTATTCTGGCGCATCTGCTCAAGCAGCCCCGTTTTACCTGGGGGAGCGGCAACCTGGTCAATACCGGGGATTGCCGGAAACAGTATATCAATGCCCTGCGTGCCGCCGATCGGTACGATTATGGGCCGTTGCTGGCTTTTGTGCGGTCTTAATGAGTTTGGAAGAGATCCAATTGAGCAATAAAAAATTTCAAAGAAGATGTCTCGATGCAGAAAAAAGAAGCCAAGGAGTGCAACAATGTCCAGTGAAGAAAACAACGACAAACATGCCCAGAACCGGCTCCTGCATTTCGAGGATTGTGCTCACGCTATTGACCAACTCTTTCTTTCGGCGCTGGGCAACCAGGGCCCTAGCGCCTTTGGTGAGTTTCTCGGTTTTGCCCGCCAGTTCAACAACCTTTCTGTGTATAATGCCATGCTGGTCAGGATCCAGAGACCGGGGGCCGGAGCTGTCGGCAGCCGCCGACAGTGGCGGGAGATTGATCGTCATGTATTGCCGGACGCTATTCCCATTGTCATATTGCAGCCCTTTGGCCCGGTGCGCTTTATTTTTGAACATGGTGATACGGAAGGTAGGCCAATGCCAGCTCAGGACAAGAATCCTTTATTTGCCGAGGGTAAAGTCGGAGAACAACTGTATCAGCGCACCAAGAAAGCTGCTGATAATTTCTCGGTTGAGGTGGTGGAGACAGATCATTATGGCAACAACCTGGCTGGTACTGCCGCTGGCTTGAGTGTGTGTCCAGAAAAATTGCAAAGTAAGAGCGCAAGAGCCTTTCGGATCAAGCTCAACTCCAGGCACGACCTGCCAAGCCGGTACGCCACCTTGGCTCATGAGTTGGGCCATATTTATTGCGGCCATCTGGGTCAGGATGCTAAAGGCAGATGGCCTGACCGTCGCGGTTTGTTTCCTTCCTTAGAGGCCATGGAACTTGAAGCCGAAGCGGTGGCCTGGCTGGTATGCCAGCGCAACGGTATCACCACCCGTTCCGAGGAATATTTGAATCAACTCATTGATGAGGCGGGGCTGCAAACGGTGAGCATGTATGCCATCTATGAAGCGGCCAACCGGGTGGAATCGCGGACAGAACCCAAGAAGACATAAGAGAGGAAAAGGTTTTTGTTGTTGAATTATCTTATGCGTGGAAAACCGCGTGAATATAGGAAATGATGTTGTCTTATTTGACAGTTAACACGTTTGTTATCGCGGTATTGGCTTCGGACACCATCTTTCGACCTTGAGATTAAGCAAGCGCCTATCCCAGTGTTCATAAATGGCCGCCGTTGCTCCTGAAAGGGCGGGGCGAGCGGTCAGTGTCCTCTTTTTCTTGCGTAGTTACCCTCTCCAATTTCTTTGTAGTCACTTATTCCTGTTCTTTCCTTAGTCACTATAATGCTCTTTTCCTGTAGAATCGTCTGCGTGTCATATTACGGGAAATTATATTTATAGGTGCCGCTATTATCAGGAGGTTTACATTGTGGTTTTTTTTCTGGCTATTTTGAGGTGATACTATTATCAGTTCGGTGTCAGCTACCTGTTCTGCCGGGGAGTTTTATCATTATAAACCTGTAGATGTGCCAAGTTTCAGACAAATCAATAATCAAGGGGAAGCATGGATCAAGCACAACTCAACTGGCTTACGAATTTTATCTGGAACATCGCTGACGATGTTCTCCGTGATGTCTTTGTGCGTGGCAAATACCGCGACGTTATTTTGCCGATGACCGTTCTCCGTCGTCTCGATGCTGTGCTGGAGCCAACGAAACAGGCCGTATTGGAGATGAAATCCGCGCTCGATCGTGAGCAGATCACCAATCAAGATGACGCGCTCCGTTCTGCTTCCGGTCAAGCATTTTACAACACCTCGCCATTCCTGTTGCGTGATCTCAAATCCCGCGCTACGCAGCAGAAGCTCAAGGATGACTTTGAGGCTTACCTTGATGGTTTTTCACCGAACGTCCAGGACATCCTGAATAACTTTGAGTTTCGCCATCAAATCCCCCGACTCTCCAAAGCCGACGCGCTGGGCCTGTTAATCGAAAAGTTCCTCGACAAGGACGTCAACCTCAGCCCTTATGCGGTCGGCGACCTGCCTGCCCTCGATAATCACTCAATGGGGACGGTGTTCGAGGAACTCGTCCTCCGATTCAACGAGGATAACAACGAAGAGGCTGGCGAACACTGGACGCCCCGCGATGCCGTCCGACTTATGGCAAATCTCATGTTTCTGCCGGTGGCCGACAAGATCGAATCCGGCACCTACCTCCTTTACGACTGCGCCTGTGGCACTGGCGGTATGTTGACCGTCGCGGAGGAAACTCTTCAGCAAATCGCCAAAGCCCACGGCAAGCAGGTCGCCACGCACCTCTATGGTCAGGAGATCAACGGCGAGACTTACGCCATCTGCAAAGCCGACCTCCTGCTCAAAGGCGACGGCGACGCGGCGGATAACATCATCGGCGGCCCAGAGCACTCCACTCTCGCCAATGATGCCTTCCGCTCCCGCGAGTTCGACTTCATGCTCTCCAATCCGCCCTACGGCAAAAGCTGGAAGAGCGACCTCGAACGCATGGGTGGCAAGAAGGAGCTGCATGACCCGCGCTTCGTCATTCAGCATGCGGGGGATTCGGAATACTCCCTCATCACCCGCTCCAGCGATGGCCAGATGCTCTTTCTTGCCAATATGCTCAGCAAAATGAAGCACGATACACCGCTCGGCAGCCGCATCGCTGAGGTACACAACGGTTCATCTCTCTTCACCGGTGACGCCGGGCAGGGTGAGAGCAACATCCGCCGCTGGATCATCGAGAGCGACTGGCTGGAGGCCATTGTCGCCCTACCGCTGAACATGTTTTACAACACCGGTATCGCCACCTATGTTTGGGTGCTGACCAACCGGAAGCCCGAGCACCGTCAGGGTAAGGTGCAGCTTATTGACGCCACCCAGTGGTTCGTTCCTCTACGCAAGAACATGGGCAAAAAAAACTGCCAACTCACCGCCGAGGACATTCAACGCATATGCGACACCTTTCTTGCCTGTAAGGAAAGCGAGCAGTCGAAAATATTCCCCAATGCCGCCTTTGGCTACTGGAAGGTGAAGGTCGAGCGTCCTCTGCGCCTCCACAGCCAGCTCTCCCGCCAGCGCATCGAGACCATGCGTTTCTCTTCCGGCGACGAAGATATCCGCGCCGCGCTCTACGATGAACTCGGCGACCCCCTTTTTGAAAACCCTGCCTCCGTCCGCAAGGAACTGGAGAAACTGGTCAATGACTTTGGCAAAGGTGACATTGATGAGGAAGACGGTGAAGGCGACGGCGGCGCGGCCAAGAAAACCCTGCCCGAAGCCAAGAAGAAGAAGCTTCTTAATGAAGCCACCTGGAAACGCGATGCCATGCTAGTCGAGATAGCCACTAGGCTTCGCGAAACCCTCGGCGGCGGCCTCTTTGAAGACCACAACGTTTTCCTGGAACGCGTTGGAGCTACGCTGAAGAAGCTCGCCCTCAAGCCCAGCGCCGCCGACCTGAAACTCATCATTAACGCCATCAGTTGGCGTGTGGAAGATGCGTCCCGCGTCATCAAGAAGGTGCACAAGCCCGGGAAGGTTCAACCCGATCTGCTGCGCGGCCTCTTTGCAGCCGAGATCGATGGCAAGAGCTGTGTTGTCGAATATGAACCCGACAGCGAGCTCCGCGACCACGAGCAAATCCCGCTGCTCGAAGAAGGTGGGATCGAAGCCTTCATCCGCCGCGAGGTGTTGCCCTACACGCCCGATGCCTGGATCGTCGAAGCCGACACCAAGATCGGCTACGAAGTCAGCTTTACACGTCACTTCTACAAGCCTCCGGAACTCCGCACCCTTGCCCAGATCAGCGCCGACATCCTCGCACTGGAGCAGGAGACCGAAGGGTTACTCAGCGAAATCACCGGAGGGAAAGCCTAATAATGTCCACTCAACGCTATTCCGTCACCCCGCATCCGATTGAAACCCTGCTCACCTGGGTAAAATCGGGCGAGATCGCCATTCCTGAAATCCAACGCCCCTTCGTTTGGGAGCCCACCAAGGTCCGCAATCTTCTCGACTCGCTTTATCAGGGCTACCCTGTCGGCTACCTCATTGCTTGGCGCAATCCCACCGTGAAGCTCAAGGATGGCACGCCGTCCGCCGGCAAACGCATTCTCATCGACGGCCAGCAGCGAGTCACCGCATTGATGGCCGGGTTGCTCGGGCGCGAGGTTCTGACCAAGGATTACGAGACCATTCGCATCCGCATCGCCTTTCACCCGTTGACCGAGAAGTTTGAGGTTGCCAACCCCGCCATCCGTAAAAACGTGGGGTGGATCGAGGATGTGGCTGCGGTCTTCGCTCCGGAAGCTGATTTGATCGAGCTGATCGAGGACTATGTCGCCAAGAACCCCACCGCTGACCGCAAGCAAGTCGGCAAGGTCCTGCAAAGACTCGGCAAGATCATCAACAACCACGTCGGCCTGATCGAACTGGCCGAAGACCTCGACATCGAAACGGTCACCGAGATTTTCATCCGCGTGAACTCCGCCGGTGCTGAGCTTTCTCAGGCCGATTTCGCCATGTCGAAGATCGCCGCCAATGAAACTTACGGCGGCAACATGCTACGCAAGGCGATCGACTATTTCTGTCACCTCGCAGTTGCTCCTGAATTTTTTGGACGCATCGAGAAGGGCGACAAAGCCTTTGCAGCCTCAGAGTTCTTCCCGCAGATGCGCTGGCTCAAGGATGTGAACGACGACATCTACGACCCCACTTACACCGACATGCTGCGTGTGGCCTTCACTGCAGAGTTCGGGCGTGGCAAATTGGCTGATCTTGTGGCGCTGCTATCGGGGCGCAACTTCGAGACCCGCCAGTATGAGGATGCCATCGCCGAGGCATCATTCGGACGGCTCAAGCAGGGCATCCTGCGATTCATCAACAAAACACATTTCGAGCGCTTTACGATGATTGTGCGCTCGGCAGGCTTTATTACCAACAACCTAATCGGTGGGCAGAACGCCGTCAATTTCGCCTACATCCTTTACCTGCGAGGACGTGCTGAGAATGTTCCTGCCGCCGACCTTGAACGGCTCGTACGTCGTTGGTATGCCATGTCGATCTTACGTGGGCGCTACACCGGCAGCCCAGAGACGGCATTTGACTTCGACATCCGCCAGGTCGAGACGCGCGGTTTGGTCGCCTATGCCGATTCGGTGATTGAGAATGAATTACCCGCTAGTTTTTGGACTGGAATGCTTCCCCAGCTCATGGATACCTCGTCCGGGCAGAGTCCTTACTTCCTCGCCTATAAGGCAGCGCAGGTGAAACTGGCGGACAAGGGCTTCCTCTCGCGCGACATCACCGTGCAAGACCTGCTGCTGAATCGAAGCGATGTGCACCACGTTTACCCACGCAACTACCTCAAAAAACAGGGCCTCGCTCGCGGACGCTACAATCAGATCGCCAACTTCGTGCTGGCTCAAAGCGAGATCAATATCGGCATTGGAGACAAGCCTCCCGAAACCTACTTCAAGGAACTGGCCGAACAGTGTGCTGGCGGTCCAAAGAAGCACGGCGGCATTACGGAACGGGAGGAAGCATGCTCTAATCTGCGCATGAGCTGCCTGCCTGACTCGCTGCTCGACGGCGAAATCCCCGCCTATGACGACTTCCTTGAACAGCGGCGCAAACTCATGGCACAGAAAATCAAAACTTGGTTTGAGACACTCTGATGATTTACAGCCGCACCACCCGCAGCCAGCTCCATCGCCAAAAAGCTGAGCGTATCTGGAACCCTGAAGACCTGCTGAAAGGAGTCCTGCCATGATCGAGGGGCTCAAGCCTTATGCAGAATACAAGGAGTCTAGGTTGCCGTGGCTCGGACGTTGCCCCAAGCACTGGAGCCTTCGGCGCACCAAGATTCTATTTCAAGAAAGAGTCCAAAAAGGCTTTCCGGATGAGCCGTTGCTGGCAGCGACGCAGACGAAAGGTGTGGTCAGAAAAGAAGACTACGAGACTAGAACCGTAACGGCGCAGAAGGATCTGCATCTGTTGAAGTTGGTCGAAATTGGCGACTACGTCATAAGTCTCCGGTCTTTCCAAGGCGGGATTGAAGTGGCACACTACCGAGGCATCATCAGTCCTGCCTATACAGTGCTGAAACCACGAAAGGCAGTGGCGACCGGCTACTACTCTCACTTCTTCAAGTCCAAACAGTTTATCGACAGTCTCAGCCTCTTCGTCACCGGCATTCGTGAAGGCCAGAACATCGATTATAGAAGGTTGAGTCGGGTAGAAATGCCGCTACCGCTCCCCGACGAACAAGTCGCCATTGTGCGCTTTCTGGACCACGCGAATCGGAAGATCGACAGCTTCATCCGCGCCAAGCGGAAGCTGATTGGGCTGCTGAACGAGCAGAAGCAGGCCATCATCCACCGCGCCGTCACTCGCGGCCTCAACCCCGACGTCCCACTCAAGCCCTCTGGTATCCCATGGATCGGCGACATTCCGGCGCATTGGGAGGCTCGCAAACTTGGCTCATTATTTTTGCGACACGGAAGTGGAACGACGCCGTCTGGTGATGCCTATTACGGCGGCGGTGTTCCGTGGGTGATGAGCGGCGATCTGAAGGATGACCTTCTTGTCACTACGAAGCGAACTGTCACTGAATCGGCTCTGAAAGACTTCAGCGCATTGAAGCTCCACCCAAAGGGATCGTTACTCGTCGCGATGTATGGTGCGACGATTGGCAAGACGGGCGTATTGAACATGGCGGCATGTTCCAATCAGGCTTGCTGCGCACTAGCCTCCCCACGCTCGACAGTTAATCCGGTGTTCATCCAATCCATCGTCATCATGGCACGCCCTCACTTGATGCAGCAAGCTTACGGGGGTGGACAACCGAACATAAATGCTGAGGTTGTTCGTTCTCTGCGAGTGCCGCTGCCGCCATTGGCTGAGCAAGATTCCATCCTTGCGTATTTGGATGGCGCAACAATTCCCCTCAACACTGCCATCGCCCGCACCGAACGTGAAATCGCCCTGATGCAGGAATACCGTACCCGCCTGACCACCGACATCGTGACGGGCAAGCTGGACGTGCGGGAGGCAGCGGCGAAGTTGCCGGAGTTGCCATCCGATGATACCCCAGAACCAGTCGTCGACGAGCTTTTGGAAGAATCTGAACTGGAAACAAATCAAGAATGAGCAATTATCCAAAAGGATCAGAGTGGCGGCTGTGGGATCTCCACATCCATACCCCAGCCTCATACAACTACTTAGGAGGGCGTTTTGCTACGATGACGCCAGCCGAGAAGATTGCTGCGACAAACCTGATCATTTCCAATATAAATGAAAGCGAGGTGGCCGTCTTTGCCATCAATGACTATTGGACTTTCGATGGCTATCTTGAACTGCGCAAGGCACATGAGGCCGGTGAAACAATTCATAAAGCCGTGTTCCCGGCGATTGAGCTCCGGATCGAATCAGCATCTAATCACCGCCTGAACATCCACGTCATTCTGTCGGATAAACTCACGGTTCAGCAGCTGAGTGATTTTAAGGGCCAGCTCAGGCTCAGACTGATTGACCGTCCTCTCTCGGATGAGGCCCTCATAGAATATGCGCGAAGGCTTGATGCTGCCAAAGCCAAGAAGCATGGCGCACAGGATGGCTATCTGGATGATCCTGTTGTACTTGCCCAGCTTGGTGCAGAGACGGCAGAGATTACAAAGGCATCATTTGAAACAGCATTAAAAACCATCCCCCACGACCATCGGTTAGTCATGGTGCCTTACGACTGCTATGGCGGTATGGAAAAAATCGATTGGGAAGTCCAGCCGGCCGAAGACCTCTATTTCATGCAACTGGTCGATGTTGTTGAGGACCGCAATAAGAAGAACATCGACTTGTTTGCCTGTCGTGAAACACCTGCGAACAGAGCTTTCATCGAGAACTTCAAGGCTACCATTGGAGGCCGCCCAAAGCCTTGCGTCTCTGGTAGCGATGGCCATTCTATTGCCTCGTTTAAGACATGGCGTACGGAAACAAATACCAAGAAAACGTGGATCAAGGCAGACCCAACTTTTGAAGGACTTCGGCAAATCATTTTTGAACCAACTGCCCGAGTGCGAGTTCAGGAGAAAAATCCTGGACTGAGCTACACAAAACCATTTTTTAGTTCGGTTTCGATTGCGAACGAGATGTCGCCCTTTCCCGACAGCTTACTTTATGAGAACCCCCGTTTCGGTGAGCAGTCGAGGCTCTTACTGAACAGTGACCTTGTTTGTGTGATTGGAGGGCGCGGAACCGGAAAAAGTTGTCTGGTTGATTATCTCGGAAAGGCATTCGGCCCAGCTTCCAAAACGATGCCTGACGTTCTGAGCGAAGACTTCACCGTGGTCTTCAATAAGGATCTTGCGAGTACAGCCACCCATCACGCGAAGGAGGGAGCAGAACTCCCCTTCGTCTATATCTCGCAAAATGAGGTGAAGACGAAGGTCACGACAGGAACCGTCGGCGATGAGATCAAAAAGATGCTTGGTGTGCAGGGCCTGTCGTTTGACAGCGAAGTGGACACCAAGATCCAAGACTTCCGGTCTGCTGTAGATAAGTACAAAATTTGGTTCAAACAGACGAACGAAAAGGGGGAGGCGATTCATGACCAAGCGAGCATCGAATCCCAGATCGTCCGGAATCAGAGCCTCCTTGAGTCGATTACGACTGAGCAAAACAAGGAGAAGCTGGAGCGCTTCACCTCCAATGTTTCAAAGATTGCGGGGGCTAAAGACAAAGCAAGTCGTCTTAGTTTCCTGAAAGAGGAACTGGAGACGTTTAAGGCTGAGTTTGACCTAAAATCCAGCGCCATTGACGCCACGATTCCACTACTTGACATCACTGCACAGGCGGAGGCCATTCGTCTACGTGGCGAGCAGGCTGAGGCAGAAGTTGCGACCTGTGAACAAGACAATACCCAAATCCACGCTGATTTTGCCCAAGTTTATACAGGGGATCTCGCCGGATTGTTGCAAAACGCCGAGTCATACAGAAATGCTATTGAGAATCTCAAGATCAGCATCTCCAAGATTGTGGCGAAACAAGAGGAACTTGTCGCCGCAGAAGCAAAGCGTAAGACGATTCCTCAGCTTATTGCAAATGAACTTATCCGCCATAAGAAAACCATCAATGAGAGATGGGAAACTATTCAACAGGGACAACCTGATTGGACGCCGGAGCAGAAAGACCTGATGAATAGGATACTCGCGGATCGTCAGATTACCCTTGAGGGACGCATCATTTTTGATCTGCCGGTATTTCTCTTAAAGCTCAAAGAAGTCTTGAGTTTGAGATCGTTTAAGGCAACGAACGTACTTTCCACCGAGGATCGAATCCAGCAGCATTTCAATATAACTGATACGAAGTCATTTTTGGAGTTCATGCAGAGTAAACTCCATCAGGTAGAGGAGGACGGCTATGTTTCAGGGGATCTTGTCGGGCTCTTTTATGATGTCGCACAGAGATCGACGTTTCTCCGTGTCGAACCAGTCATTTCCTACAGTGGTCAGCCATTGGAGCGTTTGTCAGTTGGCCAAAAAGGAACTGTTTACCTGTGCCTTAAACTGGCCACCCAGGCATTCACTCAGCCATTGATCTTTGATCAACCGGAAGACGATCTCGACAACGAGTTCATCATTGAAGAACTGGTCGAAATTTTTTGCGGGATTAAACAGTTTCGGCAGGTCATCCTTGTCACCCACAATGCGAACCTAGTTGTCAATGCCGACGCCGAGCAGGTGGTGGTTGCCGAAAATAACAATGGAGTGCTGAAATACACTTCTGGGAGTCTAGAGGACCCTGTGACAAATAAGGCGGTTCGCCGGATTCTGGAAGGTGGCGATGAAGCTTTCTTGAAGCGCGAGCTGCGATACAACCTTAAATAGAAACTCAACCAGGACAACGCCATGACCACCGACACCACCGAAAAAGGACTCGAAAGCCTGATCATGCGACACATGACGGGGACGGATGGCTTGTTATCTGGAGTGACGGGAGTTATGGCCGCCGAGCCTCCCGTGCCCTACGGCGGCAGCGGCTGGTTTGCAGGCAGTTCAGCGGCCTATGATCGCGAGTACGCAGTGGATAGCGAGCACCTGCTTGCCTTCCTCCTGACCACCCAGCCGGAGGAGTATGCGAAGCTCGGGATTGACGATTACAAAAACACCCACGGCATGGCGCGGCAGAAGTTTCTCGCCCGTCTGCAAGGGGAGATCACCCGGCGCGGGGTGATTGATGTGTTTCGACACGGGATCAAGCACGGGCCGCTCAGCTTTGACCTGTTCTATGGCACGCCCTCACCGGAGAATGTGAAGGCTGTGGCCCGCCATGCGACGAACAGGTTCAGTATTACCCGGCAACTCCACTACAGTCGGGAGGAAACAAAGAGGGCGCTGGACTTGTGCGCCTTCATCAACGGACTGCCGGTGGCGACCTTTGAACTGAAGAACAGCCTGACCAAGCAAACGGTCGAGGATGCAGTTGAGCAATACAAACGTGACCGCGATCCCCGTGAGACCTTGTTCCAGTTTGGCCGCTGCGTCGTCCATTTCGCGGTGGATGACCATGAGGTGGCGATGTGCACGGCCCTCAAGGGCACGAAGGGCACGGCAAAGGAATCGTGGTTTCTGCCTTTCAACCAGGGCTGGAACGATGGAGCTGGCAACCCGCCAAACCCGAATGGCATCAAAACCGACTACCTGTGGAAAAGCATTCTTTCCCCAGCCCGTCTCACCGAGATTCTGGAGAACTATGCCCAGATAGTGACTGAGGTGAACAAGAAGACGGGGAAGAAGAAGCAGGTGCAGATTTTCCCGCGCTTTCATCAGCTTGAAGTGGTGCGAAACATCCTCGCTGATGTCGCCGCCGTTGGTGCGGGCCACCGCTACCTTATTCAGCATTCGGCTGGCAGCGGAAAATCGAACTCCATTGCCTGGCTGGCGCATCAGTTGATCAGCCTGCGCAAAGATGGGACCGAGGTCTTTGACTCGATCATCATCATCACCGACCGCCGCCTCCTTGACAAACAGATCCGCGAGACGATCAAGGGCTTTGCCCAGGTCGGCAGCATTATCGGCGCAGTGAAGGAGGGCGCGGGCCACTCGAAGGCGGAGCAGCTCGCCAAGTTCCTCAAGGAAGGCAAGAAGATCATCATCTCCACGGTGCAGACCTTTCCATTCGTCCTCGACAGCATTGGCGAGGAGCATCGGGGCGGGAAGTTCGCCATCATCATCGACGAAGCGCACTCCAGTCAGGGCGGCAAGACTTCCACCGCCGTCAGTCAGGCGCTGGCGGACAGCGAGGACGAGATCAACGACGCTCTGGAACAGCGTATAAAATCCCGCAAGCTTGCCAAGAATGCCAGCTACTTCGCCTTCACCGCCCCGCCCAAGAACAAGACGCTGGAGATGTTCGGCGTGCCGTATTCCGTAGGTGACGAGGTGAAGCACCGCCCATTCCACGGCTACACGATGAAACAGGCGATCCAGGAGGGCTTCATTCTCGACGTGCTCAAGCACTACACGCCGGTGGAGAGCTACTACCGGCTCGCCAAGACCGTCGAGGGTGACCCGGAATATGACGTGAAGAGGGCGCGCAAGAAGCTGCGCGTCTATGTGGAGAGCCATAGTAAGGCCATCCGTGATAAGGCCGAGATCATGGTGGACCATTTTCTCGAACAGGTGATCGGTCAGCACAAGATTGGTGGACAGGCGCGGGCCATGGTCGTCACCGGTAGTATTCAGCGGGCGATTGAGTATTTCGTTGCCTTCCGGGACTACCTCACGGTATTGAAAAGCCCTTACCAGCCCATTGTTGCCTTCTCCGGCGAACCTGAATACAAAGGTGAGAAGGTCAGCGAATCCAAGCTGAACGGCTTCCCGAGCAACGACATTCCTGACAAAATTCAGGAAGACCCGTATCGCTTCCTCATCTGCGCGGACAAGTTTCAGACCGGCTACGACGAGCCGCTCCTGCACACGATGTATGTGGACAAGGTGCTTTCTGGTATCAAAGCCGTGCAGACGCTCTCCCGCCTGAACCGGGCCCACCCGAAGAAGCACGACGTCTTCGTCCTCGATTTCCAAAATGACACGGAGATGATTGAGAAGTCATTCGCCGACTATTACCGTACAACGATCCTCAGCAAGGAGACGGATCCCAATAAGCTTCACACTCTGAAAGGTGAACTCGACCAGTATCAGGTTTACTCGCCTGAACAGATTTCCTCCCTGGTGGATCTCTATCTGGGTGGTGCTGACCGCGACAAGCTGGATCCCATCCTTGACGCCTGTGTAGCCGTGTATGTGAGCGACCTCGACGAAGACGGGCAGGTTGATTTCAAAGGCAAGGCCAAGGCGTTCACCCGCACCTACGATTTTCTGGCCACGATCCTGCCTTACGGCGTACAGGATTGGGAAAAGCTCTCGATCTTCCTGAACTTCCTAATCTCGAAGCTGCCAGCCCCCATCGAAGAAGACCTCGCTAAAGGCATCCTCGAAGCCATCGACATGGACAGCTACCGCGCCGAGAAGAAGGCAACCATGGCGATAGCCCTGCCTGACGCGGATGCAGAGATCGAGCCGGTGCCGACTTCAGGAGGCGGGCGGAAGCCCGAGCCGGAAATGGACAGGCTTTCAAACATCGTAAAGGAGTTCAACAACCAGTTCGGCGGACTCTTTGCTGATGCAAAGCGGATGGAGGAGCGTATCACCGGTGAGATCCCGAAGAAAGTCTCCGCCGATCAAGCCTACCAGAACGCGAAGAAAAACTCCGACCGTCAGAACGCTCGCATCGAACACGACAAGGCGCTGAAGCGTGTTATCACGGCGCTCTTTACTGACGATGCCCAACTCTTCAAACAGTTTCAAGACAATGATTCCTTCCGCCACTGGATGACGGACACGGTTTTCGGGATGACCTATGATGAATAGAAGCGGGTGTAATTCTGCATAATTTAACCAAAAGTCCATTTCCGACTGAGGCAAAACATAAGAAGCTGCAGAGAATCCACTTAAAAAGCTCAGAATACTGTTCAAACGATTGGAGCCACCTCTCTTAATGCGCGCCACGCGCCTTTGAATTCATCGATGGCGGCTATTAAACCAAGTATCTCTGGAGTGATGTGGGTGGTATCTGATTTAATCATGTAACCAACTGCACCCGTTTACACCCAACAACCATTAAAATACCCATTTGCACCCACAAAAAAGCATAGAAGCTCCGTAAATTCCTCTCGTGGCTGAGAAGACAAATCAATCTTTGTTGCGTCAAAAAATTACAGAGCATACTTGTAAGCAATGCTACAACTGCCACAATCATATAAATGATAAAATAAATATTTAATTTTATTTAATTATGCCCGTACTGGTCATGATGCGGAAATCGTTGGTCCTTATAAGGACAATACGCCAGTCACGATCCCGGTCCGCTTGGTGGGAAAAAAAGTTCCCGGTGCTCCGGCGGAAAGTAGAAATCTCTATGATGTGAGCCAGTCTCTTGCCTGGCTAGCCAAGGAGAGAAGGGATATACAGGAGCAGCCTGGCGGGAAGGTATTCAGGATCTGCTTTCGCCGTTAATGCAATAACTGCAAGGCTGTCACAGGTCATAATGGTCGGTATAGGGTTTGCTATGTCTTTGAATGGAAAGCCAATCGAAATCAAAATCTGGGATTGCAAAGATGGGTGGTTCGGTTACGAATGTATATCCTAAGAGTGAACGAGCTTAAGAGCTCATTGTAGGTGCAACAGCCCTGACGAGCCGCTGGATGAAATCAAACGTTACGCAATATAGGGTCGAATGAACGAAAATCAAAATCATACATGGCGTGCAATGTGCGAAGTCGGTGATTACTTTTCCCGCTTGGGTGGTGCCGCACGTCCTCGCAATATGGCGGAGTCGGAAATTCATCTTTATATAGCCTGCAAGATAATCGAATTGAATGATGAAACTTTTTATTCAAGCAAGTATCTGGATCAGACATTTCTCAAAGCCGCAACTCCTCTAATTGTAAAAACAAATTCATGTTTATCAAATATTTCGCTTCCTGCAACTGAGCTAATACCTTTTGTTATGGATTTTTTTAAATATGCCGATAGCAAACTCAATTCAATAGATAAAACATCGAGATGGCAAGCATTTGGTGCGTATCTTAGAGAAACAAATACATAACAGATTACGAGATCGACAAAGGTGATGGGGTAGAAATATATAAAAACATTGAAGACAATATCATCTATATCTCAAAATTACTTGGTGAATTGATAGATAAAATCATATCAGTGTTTTAGGAGTTTCCGGAATCGCCCCAAAGCGTACGATGAAACCCAAACCTATATGATTAAGTGTTCTGGTTCGTGCCGCTAGAATAAAATAAGTCCATCCCATTTTTATATATTATGCGCATATGAGTTCAACTTTCTACCTTCCACGTAGCCTTTCAAACAATGACAGGACATACACTGAAACGGAGTTGCTCGCCGCTTCTAATTACGTCGTTATATTGGCCGAACCCGGCGGTGGAAAAACTGAACTTATGGGGAGTCTTGCCCAGCAGTTGGGCGCAACAGTTGTTACAGCGAGCAAATTCGGATACGTGGGAGCAAAAGCAAAAAATATTCCGCTGGTGATTGACGCATTTGATGAGTTGGCAAAAGTAGATGCCTCCGGCATTAATAGACTTCTTAGTCAAGCTGAAGCTGCCAACCCAACCCACGTTTACTTGTCGAGCCGATCAAGCGAGTGGGACAACGCCACAACAAACGTTTTCAAAGACTTTTTGGGGCACGCACCTTTGGTGGCTAGGCTATCCGAGTTTGATGAAACGGAACAGCGGGCGATCTTTGATCATCATGTGCCAAGAGAGGACTTCGCAGCGTTCCAGGCCGAGGTTGCTCGATTTGATTTGGAAACGCTTCTCCCCAACCCTCAGTTTCTTAAACTCTTTGCTGACGCCTATATCGAGAGCGAAAGGCGCTTCACCGACAAACGATCAATCTTCGCACAAGCGGTCGAGCGTCTGGCGAAGGAAGCAAACCCCAAGGTAACGAGAATCAATCCGACACTTTCGACCACTCAAAAAGTCAACATATCGTCAGAAGTTTTCACCAAGCTCTTGTTGTCCGGTGCAGAAGGAGTCTGCACAAGCGAAGCCACCGAAAATAGGATGTATCCATTGCTGGCGTCACTATTTGACGGCGACACTGCAGCTGACGGTATCCTCGCAACTCGGCTATTCAAGCCGGGAGATAGTGCGGACCAGCATCGCCCGGTTCACAAGATTGTCGCTGAATACTGCGCAGCGAACTATCTCGTCAAGCGGATGGCAGCCCCATCGGACCCGTTAACCCTACCCAAGTGCCTGCCTATTATCGCACCAAACTCTACAGTACGGGATGAACTCCGAGGGTTGCTAGGCTGGATGGCGGCACTCGGCAACAAACCTATCGAAGAATCCGCAATCGAACTTGATCCTTATGCAGTGCTGGCGAACGGCGATCCTTCCCAACTTGAACATTCGTCCAAGCGCCTGCTCGTAAAGCGGCTGAAAGATATTGAAGTCAAGGACCCTTACTTCCGAAGGGGCGATTCCTGGCGCCAGTTCAGTGTTGCTGGTTTCTTCACCCCAGACGTTGTGGAAGAGATCAAACCTCTTCTTGTGACTGGGAGTGACGGGCACTTGCGTGATCTGATCCTTGAACTTTTGGCAGGGTCACCAGCAATCGAACAGGTAAGAGTTGAGTTGCGACAACTCGTTTTAACACCGGGTGAAAGCAAAAACAGTCGCTTGTTAGCGAATAGGTGTTTACTAGATATCGCTAACGATGACCATCACTCTGACTTGGTTGTTCTTATTTCTGAAGCCAGTAATAATTCACTCAAAATTGCAGCTGAGACTATCGAAACTCTAGGCCAGGAGACTTTTGAGCGAGCTTATCTTGTAGATTTCTTTCGGGCTTGTGTAAACCTTTACCCGAACCACCAGGATAGACATGAGCGTGCAATAGGCGAGCGCTACTTCGTTAAGAAATTCATCAACGGGCTAGACTTTGCGACTACTGAGATGCTCTTAGATGAGTTGACCAAGGACCTAGCATGCATATGCGGAAAGAAGCCGTATGAATGTGACTGCCGAAACGGCATAAGCAAGATTGTGGGGTCAATGATTGATCGGTACTTTGATCTTGCAAAACCGCCGTTTGATCCAATACGGGTTTGGCAATGGGTCGGAAGTCTAAATTTCCATGAGGCCAAAGCTGCAGACCAAAGCAAGGCGGTCCAAGTGCTTCAAAAGGACGACAGCCTGCGCCAGGGGATTATCGCTCATGTGTTCGGGAAACTGACTGACCGTGACGAGATTTTCGAGACCCGGCTTGGTAAGTTCAATAATTGGCAATCCCACACCGGCCTTAGTTTTCGTCCAGATGATCAAAAATATATAATCGATCTGGCCTTTGAGACTGACAACCCGGATTTATGGGTGAGTTTCATGGCTAGACATATGTACCATCTAAATAAAGAAGGTCGAGGTGCAGACAGTTTGCGACGTCACATGCGTGAACAAGCACTGGAAAAGCCCTCATTCATGCGAGAGTGGGCTCAGACTAACAGAGCTACAGAGCAACAATTCAAACGAGAAAAACAAGAATCTCATGTCAGGCATATTCGAAGAATGGGGCGCCGCCGCAGGAAACAAGATGAAATTCGTGCAGCAAATATCAAATATGTCTTAGACAACCGGGAGCTTGTCG
>Ga0180012_1000236_pt1 | contig 22421 bp, 17 predicted proteins | sample KR11_S2_MetaG_FD_122243 | JGI IMG/M metagenome (GOLD analysis project Ga0180012, IMG submission 122243) | Groundwater microbial communities from the Olkiluoto Island deep subsurface site, Finland - KR11_S2_MetaG | ecosystem: Environmental > Aquatic > Deep subsurface > Groundwater | place...
GAACAGAAGCTTCTCGAAGCCCAGCTTATACGAGCCCAAAAGATGGAGGCTATCGGCACTCTGGCCGGAGGCATAGCCCATGATTTTAACAATACACTTCAAGTTATTTTGGGTTATGCTCAACTTTTGCTGGATAATAAAAAAGGAAAAGATATTGAAAACAGTTATATAAAAACAATTGAAAAATCCGCTCAGAGAGCTGCAGAACTAACCAGTCAACTTCTCGTTTTTAGTAGAAAAGTAGAAAGTGAATTAAGGCCTGTCTCCCTTAATCAGGAGCTCATAAAGGAGGAAAGATTACTTCGAAGAACTATTTCCCAAATGATAGATATTGAATTAAAGCCGGCTGAAAACCTGAATATCATTAATGCAGATCCAGCGCAATTAGGACAAATCATAATGAATCTTGCAATTAACGCCAGGGATGCCATGCCGGATGGAGGCAAACTTATATTTGAAACAAAAAACATAATACTTGATGAAAAATATTGTAAAGTTAATTTAGGGATTATTCCAGGGGGATATGTTCTTATGAGCGTTTCCGATACAGGCAATGGTATGGATAAAGACACCCTGGAACATATATTCGAGCCTTTTTACACTACAAAGCAAACAGGCGAAGGGACAGGGCTTGGTTTGTCCATGGTTTACGGTATTGTAAAAAGTCATGGCGGTCACATAACATGTAACAGCAAGCCGGGCCATGGAACTGTTTTTAATATTTATTTTCCGGTAATAAAAGAGATAGATAATTTGGAACAGGCAGAACCCAAAAATGAGGCGGAAATATATGGCGGCAATGAAACAGTGCTCATCGTTGATGATGTGAAAAGCATTCTGGAACTTGGACAATATATGTTAAGTCCATATGGCTACAAAATAATTAAAGCCGAAAATGGTGAAGAGGCGATTAAAATATATAAAACGGAAAAGGACAGGATTGATTTGGTGATTCTGGATATAGATATGCCGGGCATGGGAGGCGATAAGTGCCTGCAGGAACTTCTGAAAATTAATCCTGATATTAAAGCGATAATTGCCAGCGGCTATACTGGGAAACTCAAAATAAAAGAGTTTATGAAAAATGGAGCTGCAGGATATGTCTGCAAGCCATACAGACTCGAAGATATGCTAAAAAATGTAAGGGAGGTTTTGGGTAATAGCGTAGAGGAAAGAGCGTAGAGGAAAGAGTATAGAGGAAAGAGTATAGAGCAAAGAGTATAGAGCAAAGAGTGACAAACTCGTAAAAAGTCGAAAAATACCATTTCCCGTCATTCCGGTGAAAACCGGAATCCAGTATTTTCAACTAGTTGCAGACTATCTGGACTCCGGTTTTCACCGGAGTGACGACTTTTTACGAGTTCATCAAAGAGTAATAGGAGTTAAATAATGATCAATATAGAAAAACGAGCAAAAATTCTGATCGTGGACGATGATTCTGTTAGTGGTATGATTTTAGAAGGATATCTTCGACCATATAATTATTACATTCATATCGTTAACAACGGCGAAAATGCATTGAAATGGGCCAGGCAGTTTAAGCCGGATCTGATTCTTATGGATATAATGATGCCCGGGATTTCCGGATTTGAGGTCTGTGAGAGGTTAAAGAAGGAGAAAGAAACCCAGGATATCCCTGTGTTATTTATCAGCGCTCTTTCAGATCCTGATTCTCATAAAAAGTCCATTGAGTCAGGTGGAGAGGGATATATACTCAAGCCTTTTAATGAGAGTTATGTCAGGCTTTACGTAAAGTTATTTGTATAGATTAAGATATTCTCATAGTTACGCTTTCGTCTTTTTTATTGCTCTAAGGTTTATTAATAGAAAACAAATAATGACCAATACAACCGAACAAGTAAAAATTCTGATCGTGGACGATGATACTGCCACCGGCATCATTTTAGAAGGATACCTTCGACCATATAATTATTACATCCATATCGTTGACAACGGAGAAAAAGCATTGGAATGGGCTGAGAAGATCAAGCCGGATCTGATTCTTCTGGATATAATGATGCCTGGGATTTCCGGATTTGAGGTATGTGAGAGATTAAAGAACGAAAAAACAAGCCAGTATATCCCTGTACTGTTTATAACTTCACTTTCAGATCCTTATTCTCATAAAAAGGCCATTGAGTCCGGTGCGGAGGGATTTATAGTCAAGCCGTTTAATGCGGATTTAATTATAGCCTATGTAAAGTTATTTGCCAGGATGAAGAAAGATCACGACAACGCCGAACAGTGTTTAGATTCTATCAAAAAAATTGTCGGTTCGAGCATCCGCGACCTGGCAAATGTGAATTTTGCTGTTTCAGGCAATTTGGAAATGGCTTTGCTTAACCATGATCAATCGGAAAATTCATATAAATATATTAAAAAGGCATTATATAGTTTAAAAAAAGGGAACAAGATGCTCCATAAATTACGAAATAAAATGTCTTTTGAGTAAAAAACATACTTAATCTTTCCATCTCCATCTTCATCATCTGATCCTCGCACATACGCAGCGTCCAGGAGAAGAATGATGCATGCCGGTCAGTATCCCTGCGGATCAATAGATTTCCTTTTATGACTTCAGTTCTCAAGACAAAGTTATTGCAAAAATTATTAATAGTTATATCCTTAAAAAAGGAAAACTACCGGCCCTGGTGCTATACGATTTAATTTAGATATTAAGTTTACAAACAAAGCTAACTCTCATTATAGCTATCCAGTAAATCATAAAATATAATCACAACATGAAGAAGGTGTGTATAAAGGTATAAGGATTTAGATTTGGATTAACAGGAAAAGTTTCGATAATTTAAAATGCCGGCCACCAAGCGTTGACAAGTTGCTTTTTGTATTGGTAAATTTCTGTGTAAAGATATCCTATGAATGAAATCCTGATATGGAGTGAATAAAGTATATGAAGATAATAGCTATTATACCTTCGAGATATGGATCGACACGGTTTGAAGGCAAGCCGCTTGCGCTTATTGCGGGGAAACCAATGATAAATTGGGTGTACGAAAGAGCAAGCCAGGCAGAGAGCGTAACTGATGTAATTGTTGCCACGGATGATCAGAGAATTTTTAATGCTGTAAAGGATTTTGGCGGTAAAGTTGTCATGACTTCAAAAGAGAACAGATAAGGTACCGACAGAGTTGCAGAAGCTGCCGAGCTCATTGGTCTTAACCTGGATGATATTATTGTGAATGTCCAGGGTGATCAGCCCCTTCTTGACCCCAGATGTATTGACGATCTGGTAAAACCCTTTTTTACAATTCCGGATCTTGGGATGAGCACACTTGCTTTTAAGATTATTAATAAAGATGAAATAACAAATCCAAAGCATGTTAAAGTTACATTTGACGACAAGGGCTTTGCTCTATATTTTTCCAGATCGCCGATACCTTTTTGTCGTGATTCATCAACCGGCTATGATATTTACAAGCATTTAGGTATTTATGCTTATACCAGACAATTTTTAGAAGTATTCAAAAAACTTCCTTATGGAAAGCTGGAAGTCATAGAGAAATTGGAACAGCTCAGAGCGATTGAACATGGTCATAAAATCATGGTGGTTGTAACCCCTTATGATTCACCTGAAGTAGATCATCCTGAGGATATTGAAAGAATAGAAAAGCGGTTAAATTGAATATTGAAGAGCAAAACAATTGAAGATTGAAGATTGAAAATTGAAGATTTGTGGAATCGCATATGGATTGAATATTGTATATTGAATATTGTATATTTGTGGAAATCGCTTCGCTCCATTAATTCATATAAAATTAACAGAATTCCTTCAATATTCAATCTTCAATTTAATTATTGGATATTCTGCTCAATAATTTCTTCAGATTCTGTGATTGGAATTTTAGTTTTTGTATCTTTTGGAAGGACGGTTTTGGGTTGAGCCTGAGTTGATGGTATGGAGCTAATCTTTTTGTCGAAATCTCTTTTTATTTGATCCAGCTTTTGATCATAAAGCTTTTTTTCATTTTGAAGTGCGGAATCAAGCGCTTTTTTGTCTATTTTTGCAGACGAGAGATTTGAAATATCAGAATTTATTTTATCTATCTTGGTATATATAATATCAACTTGTTTGGAAAGATCTGCTATTTTTTTATTAAAGTTAGTGTCAATGGTTTTTAATTCAGATGAAACATTTTTCAGGTCATTAGTAGAAGATGTTATCTTTTTTTCTAAATTAGCTATAGTGGAGTCAAACTTTTTATTATTATCTTTTATTGCAGTTCTAATATATCTAATAGCGGTTGTTGCTTCTTTACTTTCAGCCTGTAAGGAAGAAATATTATTTTCAATTTTGTTATATTTTGATGTTAAGTCGGATAATTTTGTTTCAAGATCCTTTGAAAGATTCCGAACCTCCTTGCTTCCAGTGTCGTGAACCGTCGTTACTCTTCTTTTGATATCAAGATATGCTAAAAAAATTATAACAGCTATAAGAAATGGTATAAAAACTGAAAAAAAAGTTATCCTGTTGCTTAGTTTTTCTATCCGTGTATTTTCCATTTCCTCTTGGAATCGGGAATCCGCACCTTCATCATCAACACCAATCTTAAAGTCTGGTTTGTCATTTTCATTCATTTGTTTTTATTCCCATTCTATTGTGCTTGGCGGCTTTGAACTGATGTCATAGACGACTCTGTTTACTCCCTGAACTTCATTTATGATTCTGTTTGATATATCTCCCAGAAGCTTATGAGGCAGTCTTGCCCAGTCGGCCGTCATTGCATCTTTGCTGGTAACCGCACGGATAGCTGCAATATTTTCGTATGTTCGCTTGTCACCCATTATGCCTACACTTTTAAGAGGCAGAAGAACGGCAAATGACTGCCATAATTTTTTATAATATCCTTTATTTTTTATCTCTTCAAGCAAAATAGCATCTATTTCTCTTAATATTGAAAGTCGCTGTCTCGTTACTTCTCCAATTATTCTGATAGCAAGACCGGGGCCTGGAAAAGGTTGCCTCCAGATAAATTCTTCGTGAAGTCCTAATTCTTTGCCCAGCAGACGGACTTCATCCTTAAAGAGATACTTTAACGGCTCAATAAGTTTTAATTTCATTTTTTTTGGCAGGCCGCCCACATTGTGATGAGATTTTATGATAGATGATGGTCCGCCAAAAGCAGATACAGACTCAATAACATCAGGGTAAAGGGTGCCCTGGGCCAGGTAGTCGACATTCTTTATTTTACGGGCTTCGGCTTCAAATACATCCATAAATATTTTGCCGATTATCTTTCTCTTTTTTTCAGGATCAGTTATATGGGTTAATGCTTTTAAAAACTTGCTTTTTGCATTAATAAATTTAATGTTGATTTTAAGATGTTGTTTAAGATTTTTTTTCAGCTTATCTGCTTCATTCTTTCTGAGAAGACCGTTGTCAACAAATATACAGGTAAGATTCTTTCCTATTGCCTTGTGTATAAGCAGGGCTGTAACACAGGAATCTACTCCACCGCTTAGGCCCAGAATAACTTTTTCTGATTTTATCGTTTCTTTGATATTTGATATTGAATCCCTGGCAAATGACTTCATTGTCCATGAACGTTTACAGCCACATATATCAAAAATAAAGTTGCGAAGAATAGTCTTGCCTTGTTGTGTGTGTTGAACTTCCGGATGGAACTGGACCCCGTAATAATTTTTATTTTTATTAACGGTTGCCGCAATTTCCGTATTTTCTGTGGAACCTGCTATTTCAAATCCTGCAGGCAGCTTAACTATTGAATCACCGTGACTCATCCAGCATTTTGTTATTTTATCAACATTATTAAATAAGTTTTTTTGAGTTTTAATTTTAAGCTCAGCAAAGCCATACTCGCGTTTTTTTGCCTTTTTTACAGTCCCCCCCAGAGAATGAACCATAAACTGCATTCCATAACATATTCCAAGAACAGGTATGCCAAGATCAAAAATCGCCCTGTCGATTTCAGGGCTCTGTTTTTCGTAAATGCTTGCTGGCCCACCCGATAGTATTATGCCTTCCGGTTTAAGAGATCTTACATAATCAATATCAGTATCTGGTGGTAATATTTGACAGTATATATGACATTCGCGAACACGGCGCGCTATCAACTGATTATATTGTGATCCAAAATCTATTATGATTATCATGAGGTATCCTTGTTTTTTGTACGGTCAGTAAAGTTGATGAATTCGTAAAAAGTCGAAGGACGGCAAAGTAAAAAGCTTCAGTTTCAAGGCGCGCAAATCCTGCGGAATGAGACGTACTTATAGCTACGTCGCAATGACAAAGGATGTAGCGCAACGCAGAAAATGGACTTTTTACGAAGCCGTCAAAGTTAAACGATTTGCGCAAGCAATTTGAATATGTTAAAGACCCTGAAAAATGTCAACTTTAATTTAAACGTTTAATATGAAAAACAATATTATCATTCAGATATATGAAGTCCAAACTCCGGCTGAAGCCGAAAAACTCATCGAACTTGGGGTGGATCATATCGGAAGTGTTATTGTTTCTGACCTGGAATGGCGGGTTCCTGTTGTTAAAGAAACAGTGAATTGGATAGCTTCTACAAATTCGAAGAGCAGCTTGATCATGCTTTTCAGTGAGCTGAATAATATCTTTCGGGCATTGGATTATTACAGGCCGGATATGCTTCATTTTTGTGAAGACATAGCAAGCCGTTACAGTATATATGGGAACTGTGAAGATTCGATACAGTTACAACAAAATATTAAAGAAAGGTTTCCTGAAATCAAGCTTATGCGTTCTATCCCGATAGCTCAGGCCGGAATGAAAAACCGGGTTACATCAATTGAATTTGCACGGATGTTTGAGCCTGTAAGTGATTATTTTTTGACCGACACATTGCTTGTAAAATCATCTGGTTCCGCCTTGAAAAACCAGCCGGTCGAAGGTTTTGTCGGCATAACCGGCAGAACATGTGATTGGGATGTGGCTGCAGACCTGGTCAAATCAAGCAGCATACCTGTTATTCTTGCAGGAGGCCTGGGGCCTGATAATGTGTTCGATGGTATCATGCGTGTTTGTCCTGCCGGTGCGGATAGCTGCACTGGAACCAATTCTTTAGATTTTAAAGGTAGGCCCATAAGGTTTCAAAAGGATCTTGAAAAGGTAAGGCGGTTTGTTGAAGAAACGCGCAAAGCGGACAAACTAATGGTCAAGTAGTCGAGTGGTAGAGTGGGTAGTGGTCAACCACTCGACCATTTTCCCACTCGACTACTCGACTAATATCAAAAAGGAGGAATTTTAATACATGTATGAAAGCAGTGACCTGAAAAAGGGTCTTAAAATTGAAATTAATGGCGAACCATATATTATTGTGCAGTTTAACTTTGTTAAACCTGGAAAAGGTAAGTCTTTTTATAAATGCAAGCTAAAGAATATGCTTTCAGGTGCTATATTTGATCAGACCTTTAGATCCAGTGAAAAATTCAAAGAGGCAAACCTGGAAGAGCAGGAGATGGAATATTTATATTCAGACGGCAACAATTACTGCTTTATGAACACATCAACTTATGACCAGAAATTTCTCTCTAAAGATCAGGTCGGTGATTTACTTAAATTTTTAAAGGAAAATACTGTATGCAATGTCCTTTTTTTTGATGGCAGAGCTATAGGAATTTCGTTGCCGTATTTTGTTAATCTTAGGATTGTCAAAACTGATCCCTGGGTTAAGGGTGACACCGCCGCAGGCAGCACAAAACCCGCAACACTTGAGACCGATTATGTTGTTCAGGTGCCACCATTTGTTGAGAAGGGGGAACTTGTTAAAATCGACACCAGAACCGGTGAATATGTGGAACGCGTGAAGGAATAAGATTGAAGATTGAATATTGTCAATTGAAGATTGAAGGAATTCCCTCAATTTTTAAAAAAGGCAGAGCGAAGCGATACTACAAATCTTCAATATTCAATATTCAATCTTCAATCTCCAAGATTAATAATAGAGGTTTCCCCAAGATATGGTTTGGTTTCATAATTACGTATATTCTGAATTTTTCTCACAATATCTGATATCCTCAAGGCGGATTCTTTGATTTTTTCTGTATAATTAATTAATTTTTCGGGGTTATCTTTGTATATTTTCATCAAATCAATATATCCTAAAAGACTCATGAGCGGCTGATTTAGCTCATGCGCCGTGGCGCCGGCCATCTGGAGCAAGACTTTAAGTTGCTCTTCCTCTATCAATGATTTTTGCTGCTCAATAATTTTTTGATTTGCTTTTTTTAATTCTTCAACAGTCTTTTTTAGATCATTTGTGGTGATTTCAAGAGATTTTTTTTGTTTATACAATTCAATAAACACTTTTACTTTACTTTTTAAAATATATAGATCAATAGGCTTAAACAAATAATCGACAGCTCCTGACTCGTAACCTTTGAATACGTATTTTTGCTCAAAATTTATAGCAGTTACAAATATAATTGGAGTTTGTTTGCTCCTTTCATTCCCTCTCATCAGCTCAGCAGTCTCAAAACCATCCATTTCAGGCATCTGAACATCAAGAAGAACAAGGGCAAACTCATGTTCAAGCATTAAGCCTAAAGCTTCGTTACCTGAAGTTGCTTTGATAATATCAAGTTCTGGGTCTTCCAGAATATTCTCGAGCGCCAGCAAATTTTCAGGTCTATCATCTACAAGAAGTATTTTGATTTTTTCTGCTCTGTTCATGTTTTTTATTCCTTCAACCAAAGTGCATACAAACTGCATATAAAAGGCCCTATATTTTCAAGAGGTAGAATATAATCGACCTTTGTAGAAGCTATTGCCGCTTTGGGCATTGTAGCTACTTCAGCCGTATCAGGATCCTGTACAATAGTTAATCCTCCTGACTCTTTTATTTTTTTTAGTCCGCGGCTTCCATCTTCATTTGCTCCTGTTAGAATTATTCCTACAAGCTTTTCACCAAAAACATCAGCAGCTGTTTCAAACAATACATCAATGGAAGGCCTGGCAAAATTAACATGTTTGTTTGTTGAAAGCGAGAGGGTTTTATCTTCTTCTACCAGCAGGTGATAATTTGGTGGGGCAATATATATTTTCCCAGGCATAATAATTTCCTTTTCGTCAGCCTGTTTAACCGTTAAACTACATCTGGCATCCAGAAACCTGGCAAGAAAATCATCTGACTCAGGATGCTGATGCTGGACAATAATAATGCTGAGAGCAAAATCAGACGGCAGATGCCTGAGAATTTTATCGAGGGTTATCATGCCTCCTGAAGAAACACCAATAACAATGGCTTCGTATTTCATTTTTTTCTATATATTTTTTCTTTTTTTACAAAATCAACAAAATCATCAGAGCATTCTGAAAATCTGATGCTCTCTTTGGAGCCGAGACACAGGAACCCATCTTTACAGAGACTATTTCTAAAAAGGTGTATAACGCGAGTTTGCAAGTCTCTGTTGAAATATATAAGAACATTACGGCACATGATCATATTCATCTCTCCAAAGACCCAATCTGTCACTAAGTTATGCTCCGCAAATACGATATTTTTTTCAAGTGATTTATTTATAAGCGCATAGTCGTATTTTGCAGAGTAGTAATCAGCAAAGGATGACTTACCACCTGCTTTTTGGTAATTGCAGGTGTATTCTTTAAGTCTCTCAGCCGGATAAATTCCGTCTTTAGCTTTTTTTATTATTCCTTCATTAAAATCGGTTGCATAGATGGTTGTCTTATCATACAGACCCTCTTCCTTCAACAATATAGCCATGGAATAAACTTCTTCTCCAGTAGCACATCCGGCGTGCCAGATTTTTATAAAAGGAAGTTTTTTTAATACAGGAATTACCTTTTCTCTAATCGATTTATAAAAAGAAGGATCCCGAAACATCTCGGTGACATTAATAGAAAAGTCCTGAATAAGGATTTCGAAGAACTGTTTGTCATAAAGAATTTTGTGCTGCATCTCGCTGATAGTCTTGAGACCGGAGCGGGATAACCTGTATAAAATCCGTCTTTTTATGGAAGCTTTTGAATAGTTCTTGAAATCATAACCATATTTCAGATACATAGCTTCGAGAAGGAGTTTTATTTCTATGTTTTCGTTCTCAATTTTCAAATTTTATACCCTTAATTAATCTCAAAGTAACACTTTAGCTTTATGAAACAAACCAGACAGGCATGAGCTTCAGGTGTAATACATTCAAAGCGCTAAGGTATTACCTCTCAACAATAAATAGACTTTCAGATAATTAATTTCACAAGGCCGGAAGGAGGATGGCGTATTAGTTATACGTCGACGACTGATAACGCAGTGAAATTATTTATCTGAAAGTCTAGAGCTCTAATACAGCCAGACCCTCAACATGGAAAGCAATTTGTCGGTATCAACCGGTTTTGCTAAATATTCATTTGCTCCAGCGTCGATACATTTTGCCCTGTCTCCCTTCATCGCTTTAGCTGTGAGGGCTACAATCGGAAGCTTTTTAAATCTTTGCTGCTTTCTGATTTCTCTGATTGTTTCGTAGCCATCCATAACAGGCATCATTATATCCATTAATACAAGATCTATATCGGGATTATTATTAAGACAATCCAAGCCCTCCTTTCCATTTTTTCCAGCCAGCACATGCATACCCTTTCCCTCAAGGATGTTCGTGATGGCATAAACATTACGCATGTCATCATCCACCAGAAGTATTTTTTTATCTTTAAAGATAGCTTCTTTATCATGAATCATCCTTAACATTTCTTGTTTTTCTACTGGAAGCTCAGCTGCAACTCGATGGAGGAACAAGGTCGTATCATCAAGTAGCTTTTCAGCAGATTTTACCCCTTTTATAATGATTTTTTCAGCATATTCATTGATAATAATTTCTTCTTCTTTTGTAAGTTCTTTACCAGTGTATACGATAATAGGAATATTCAGGAAATTTTCATCATTTTTAATTTTAGCAAGGAGCTCAACTCCGGACATATCAGGAAGCCCTATATCAAGAATAATGCAGTCAAATGTGGCTGATTTTAAATGTTCATAAGCCTCATGGCCGGTGGAGGCGGTGGTAATGAAGATATTTTTGTCATCTAAAAGCTCAATAATTGCATTTTTATGGACCTCATTATCTTCAACTATAAGAAGGTTTTTTTGGGGTTTATAAATCATGTTGTCGATTTTTCTAAATACTTGTTCGAGCTTTTCCATGCTTACTGGCTTGGCAAGAAAGCCAATAGCCCCCATCTTCATGGCATCAAGATTATTATCAGATATAGATATGAAATGAACAGGTATATGTCTTGTTTTAGGATTCTCCTTTAACCATGACATCACAGCCCATCCATCCATGCCAGGCAGATTTATATCCAGAATAATTGCAGAAGGATAGTAATAATCCGCAAGATGAAGACCTGTTTCGCCATCACCTGTAACAAGTATTTTGAATCCCTTTTCACGTGACAGGTCACATAGGATCTTTGCGAAGTTAGGATCATCTTCAATTATCAAAATCGACTTGTCTTCAGGCAAGAGGTTTTTTCTGTCATCTTTAATGGTGCTCAACTCTTTGGATTCGCTTTCGTGTTTATCTGGCCGCTGAATTTTTTGAACGTCCTTCTTTAAAGAAGTTTTCTTTGTTATAACTTTACCTTCGATTTCTTCAGGAAGAGACAGGGTAAATACAGAGCCCTTGCCCTCTTCGCTTTCGAGGTGGACTTCACCGCCAAGATATCTGGCAAGTTCCCTTGAAATTGAAAGACCCAACCCTGTTCCTCCATATTTTCTGCTTGTGGTTCCGTCTGCCTGCTTAAAAGCTTCAAAAATCAATCTGAATTTATCTTTTGGTATTCCTATACCGCTGTCGGAAATAGAAATTGCAATGGCTTTTTCAGGATCTAAACCACTTTTTGAAAGATTTGTCTTGGTGTCAGGCCTTTCTATTTTAAGTTTGATTTCTCCTTTGGATGTAAACTTGAGAGCATTTGATAAGAAGTTTTTTACAATCTGATTAAGTCTCAGATGGTCGGAGCGAATATGGCTGGGCAAATCGTCATAAATCTCAACAATGAGATCCAAATCTTTTTCTACAGCTAAGGGTTTAAATTTTTGTTCTATACTTGCACCAAAGTGAGTGAGATTTATATCCTCAATATGAAGCTCCATCTTACCAGATTCTACCTTAGAAAGATCAAGTATTTCATTGATAAGAGCTAAAAGGTCTGAACCTGAGGAGTAAATAGTCTGGGCAAATTCTACCTGTTTTTCATTCAGTGCGCCTTCTTTGTTTTCATATAAAAGCTGAGATAGTAGAAGAATGCTGTTAAGGGGGGTTCTTAGTTCATGAGACATATTTGCTAAAAATTCTGATTTGTATTGACTGGAAATCTCAAGATCATCAGCTTTTTTTTCTAAAAGTTTTCTGGCATTGTTAAGTTCAAGATTTGTTTTTTGAATTTTCTCTTTCTGCTCTTCAAGTATTTGCGCTTGTTCTTCAAGTTCTTCATTGGTTTGTCTTAACTCTTCCTGCTGAACCTCTAACTCTTCAGACTGCTCCATTGTTTGTTCAAGCAGAGATGCCATCTTATTTCGAGATTGTGCTGAATTAACAGCTATTGCGATACTATCTGAAACCTGATCCAGAAATTCCAGATCTAATTCTGAAAATTCCTGGAATGAGCCAATCTCAATTACACCTTTTACAGTTTCTTCAATTAAAAATGGAAACAGGACAATATGACGGGGCAGGGCATTACCCAAACTGGATTCTATTTTTATGTAGTCATCGGGTATATCTGTGAGTAATATCGGTTTCTTTTTCTGGGCTGCCTGGCCTACAAGGCCTTGGTTGAATTTAATGTCTTTAAATTGTTCATTTATTTTTTGATACGCATAGTTTCCAGCCATAGATAACTTGTCTTTTTCGACGATATATAATGCTCCAATTTTTGCACCTATGTGTTCACAAATATAGCTGATGATGTTTTTAGCAAGTTCCGCTATATTTTGTTCACCACTCATCGTGTCGTTTAATTCCATGCGGGCGGATTTTAATAAATTCCGTCTTTCATAATCAGCGACCATTTCTTTTAATGCGCTGGTCATTTTATGAAGTGCGATTCCCAGCTCGTCATATTCTGAATGTGGTTGTATTTCAATAGAATAATCACCTTCGGCTATACGGCCTGCCTGTTTTACAACATTTCTGAGATTTTCTGCCATCTGGTTTACTGATTTTCCAAGGCTGTCTTTTTCGCTTCTGATCTCGACAGATTTAGTGAAATCGCCAACAGCAGTAGCTTCACATACAGATGTTACCGTTTGAAGTGAATTAATCATATTCATGAAACTGGCGTTTACCTGTCCTATTTCGTCGTCTGATGTTTTAATCTCATCTAATGAAAGGTCTCCAAGGGCAACATTTTCTGCAGTCTTGAGTAATATATTTATTCGTTTATTCACACGATAATCAAAGAATTTATAAATAAGAATAATAAGCGCAATTAAACTGGATATACCGATAAAAATGCTTTTATTGCGTGTATCTATGATAGCTGAAGATATATTTTTAACGGAAGAACAAACAGCAATTCCTCCTAATACGTTGCGTGTGCTTCCATGGCAGTGATAACAGCGCGACTCATTCATAATTGGATGCACGTGAGTATCGTAAGGCTCTCCTTCGATTGTTATTTCAAAAGACTGTTCCGTTGCTTTGCCATCTCTTATCATTTTTTCAACAACATCAGAAACAGTTCTGCTTTTTAGAACCATATCCAAAGGTTTGCCCGGCATTTCCGAATCTGTGCTGAAAGAGATATTTTTATTAAAATCATAAACATATATTTTCATGTCCGGAATTTTTTCATTGAGTCTTTGAAACTGCTTTCTAACCATGTTATTATCGCCAACAGCCAGGGCATCATACATTCCTCCTTCTAACGTATCTATAAGCACATCGCTCTGATGCCAAAGCTGTTTATCGATTAATTTTTTTCCCCCTCTAATATTGAAAATTATTATAGCTATTATAACAATAGCAACAACCGCTGAGACAGGGATCATTACCTGTATCCATAGTTTTTCCCTGTATAATGAAAGAAGTTTCATAATGCCTCCGAACTTAGTTCGCTTCGCTCACAATTGGTCGAGTAGTCAAGTTGGAAAATGGTCAAGTGGTTGACGACTCTCCGCTCTCCGCTCTTTGCTTTTTATCTTATCTTGCACATTTCGCCCGCCGTTCGCTTAGCCTTTGATCATACATCTTTCCTATACCATATTCATCTCGTCTCATAAATTTTTCAACCGAGGGTCCTATGATCTGCATTTCAGGATGTTTTTTTTGAACATCAAGAGCGATTCGCATCTCTTTTGTGCATCCAGTGCTATATGTGGCATCCTTTCCGACCCATTCCGGCGGAACTTTTTTATCCATAATCTGAAATGCTTTAGCTATATCATCATAGCTTTGAAAGCGCCATATGTCTATATAACCGCTTCCCTGCACTATTTCCCACATATACATTAAATCATCTGCATCCATTCCGGTTTCAAAGTATTCAGCAGGATTGATTATAAATGTCATTGCAAACTGGCTTTTGAGAAAATTAATAAATGCAGACATGATTTTTTTTGCTATCTTTGTTTTTCCTGGGATAGAACCTATAATGCCGCTGTAAAAAATGACCGTCATTCCATTTTTTTTTGCCTCTTCCATCTGGTCGATAATAATTTTTGCTTTCCTCTCAAGATCGCCATGTGAAAATTTTATTACAGATGGATGCTTTGGTTTATAAAGGATTTGGATCGATCCATCCTCACCTCTTGAAATATTGAATATATCTCTGGTAAATTGAAAATGATTTTCAAAAATTCTTCTTTTCTGATCTTGACCTTTTGAAATTATTCCATCTACTTCTCTGAAAATTCTTGAGAAAACTTTTGAAGTAAGAAGAGGATTAAAATTTTCACGTGTTCCATCTGATATGGCAATTATATTGTTGTCGCTTCTTAAAATTCCGACAAGTTCGTTTTTCCCCAGGTTTTTTTCTTTAATAAAAAATGCGCCTTCGAGCTGTTTGCTTAATATCTCATCTGCCTGTACATCTATAAAATCAACCTTGGTATAAAGAGGGGCCTCTTTAAAAGCAATAATTATCTTATGCCCCAGCTTTGCGAGATATTTAATTATTGCAATGTCAACTATAATTTCTCCTGATTCATCAGCAAGCCACAAATTTTTTTTTGCTTGCTCTTCTTTTAACTGGATTTGCTTGCTCTCGATTCCAAGGAAATTTAGCAGAGGTTTAACACCATTCCCAATCATTTGGCGATTAAAAAGTTTATGAAAATCATCTTCTTTATAGGCTTTTGATTCATCTGATTCCCAAAGAGATTTTTCAACAGATAGAGATAATAGTCTTTTGATTTCAACATGCTCAATAAATTCTTTAATCCCTGCAAGAGTTGCAGGATGTTCTAAAACAGCTGTGTTATCGATCTGGTTTATAGCTTTTTTAAAAGCCTCTGAGCAAATAGCTTTATTAACTCTATTATTACGGATGGCTTTTTCACAGAGAAAGGGGTCGTCAATAAGGGTTCGATTAAGAAAGATTTTGAGCAGCCTTTTTTCCAAGCGAGAGGGAATCATCATTTCATCATGAGTTTCGTGCAAAAACTTTATTCTTATAAGTGCTTTAAGGAAACTTTTATCCCATTCATCTTCTATTTGACTATCAATAAGTTCCATAATTCTTTGAAAAACTTCTTTATATTTTTGTTGGATAAAAGAGGAATTATTTTTGTTTATAATTGCTTCAAACATTTTCTCTGAACAGGGATAATATCTTTCATCATCTTCTATATGAATCATAAAGGTAAGCTGCTCTGGTGATGCCACATGATCAGGGTAGGCGAAATGATCCATATGGTTTTCAATAAAGAAAGCTGTAAACCAGGCATCTTTTTCCGGGTCTTCCCCTATCCGGTAAGTAATATCGACGTTTTTACTGGATTCCATTTTATTTCCCCTATGTTTTCCTTAATATTTCACCACGGATTTTCACGGAATTACACTGAATTATAAAAAAACTCTTCTCAACATTTTTCAGTGGAACTCCGTGTTGTTCCGTGGTTAGCTTTTACAATTCATAAAATCAAGAACCTGAATCAGGTCTGTTATTATAATATCTGCAGAAAGGTTTTTACATTTTGGATCATCTTTTCTCAGCCTTAATGATCTTGAGTCTCCTGCAAAAAGCGCTGTTTTAAATCCTGTCTTGTTTGCCGGATAAATATCCTTTAACATATCATTTCCAATATATAATACTGAATTTTCCTGGATATTCATATTTTTAAGTTTTTCTGCTGCATGCTGAAACATAAATGTTGATGGCTTTGCATATCCGAATTTATATGAAAAAATAATTAAATCATGATGAAAACCAAGGGCTGACATGTCTGATCCCAGCAGCCACTTAAAAAGATAAGGGGTGTAGAACTGTGCGTTTGATATAATTCCTGTCAGAAACTTTGAATCTTTGCATGCAAAAAGCAGCTCTCTAATGTGAGGCATTGGATATACAGGATTGACAAGCATTTCGAATTCAACAGCAAACCTTCTGATAAAATCCGAATCATTATTTCCTAAAATACTCGTCCATATACGATCAATTTCAACTTCCGGAAAATCAACACCTTTTTCACGCATTTCATCATGATTTTTTTTAATGGCGCTGAACAAATCATCTAAAATAGTATGTGGTTTTCTTTTAATGCCGTATTTTAACAGCAATTGTTCAAGATGATGTATATTATGTGATTTTTTTTCAGCAATGCTTATATCACCTGAACCGCTGATGAACAATGTGCCATAAATATCAAAAAGTATGCATTTTATCTTTCCGTCTATTTTTCCGCTTTTTTTTAAAGAAGTTGGTATAGGGTTAAGCGGAGTTATGTAATTTGATATAAGATTTTTACTCAACATAATCGTTCCATTTAAGCAGGCTGAATTGTTCGAGATTTATAAACGCTGAAAGCAATATGTTTTTATCAAGCCCCTGATGGACTGGATTATTAATTATTTTTGAATAAATTTCCAGCAGGTTTTTCCTGTAAGTTGTTTTGTTGTAATGATTCAAAACAGCATTCATGTTGTTTTGAATCAACTCTTTATTGTTTAACAAACTATTTAAGAAGGGAAGGGCAAGATGTGGATTAAGCTTAATTAGTTTTTTCGCCTCATTTTTATCTGATAATACATGAGAAATTATCTGTTTCTGAAACGGTTCATTAAGCAGCCCAAAATCGATATTCTTATTTCCGGTTATTTTTATAAAAGATTTTTGTATTTCTTCTTCATTAATTTTAAAGTTAAATAGAGAGCAGTTTTTTAAAACACATGTCTTCCAGGCTTCATAAAATCTATCTTTACCTATCCATTCAATCGGAACAAGCAGCCTGTTATAAAGATGATCAAGTGCAATCCCGTTTTTTTCAAAGTCGTGACATATAAGTGGGAGTTTTCTTCCCCAGAGAATTTTTTTTGCTGTCCACGGTTCAAGAAAAGAAAAGCCAAAGCCTTCAGTTATGCTTGTAGTAATGATAAACTTTGCTGAAAATACCAGCTCTGAAAAATCATTTTTTAAGCCGGCTTCAAATTCTACATTAAGATTATTTTCTGTTACAAAATTTTTCCATCCAACGTAGCTATTAATATCAGAGATGCTGTTAGGAGGAAGAGTCGTAACAAGGGTTTCATTATTCTGGAAAAAAAGTGATAAAAGTATTGCTTCCCCAATATTTTTTCTTCTTATGGCGCGTATAGGATATAGAACATAGTTTTTTATGCAGGATTTCTTTTTATCAAAATTAAATGGTTTGATTGTATTAAATATTTTATGAAGGCCTTGTTTTTTCAGGCCGGCTTTAAGTAATATATTATAATCTCGTGAGTTAATTACTCCATAATGACAATCTGAAACATATTCTTCAGAAAAATAATATAAAGGCCTGCCATCTTCAGCAAAATCGTGGATTTGCAAGAAAAGCTTTATTCCCCTTTTTTGAAGAGCTTTGAGAATTTTTAAAAAATTTATATTTTTGGCAAGCATGGGATTGTGAACATGGAGAACATCGCATCCATTATTCCATTTTGTAAGAATAGCTTTTATTATGTTGTCAGCAACTTCTTCTGGATTATAGATTTTTTGTGATTGGCTGCCATAACCAAGTCCGGGGATATATACTGAATCAGCAGGGAAGGGTGGTATATCAGGAGGTTCTCCTGATAGCACAAGAACCTCACATTTGTCTCTGACAGCTTCTATTTGTTGTTCTAAAACAGTTGTAACTCCGCCTGTCTTCAGGTGATAATGGATGAATGCTATTTTTATTTTCATATTATCGCAACCAGTTATAATGATTAAAAAATATTATCATAAAAAGCGGTTAAGGTAAAGAGAGAAGTTTTTCCTTTTTGTAGAAGCTTCTAAACAACAAAAGGAGTTGTGAAATATTTCACAACTCCTTTTTTGTTCATTATGGTCGGGACGACTGGATTTGAACCAGCGACCCCAGCGTCCCGAACGCTGTGCTCTACCAGGCTGAGCCACGTCCCGACTTCGGCATGAATATTTATGCTGCCGACTTAAAATTGTCAATGGAAATGACGTTAAACAAAAGGGTTTTCCAGCATAATTGTCTCATCTCTACCTGGACCTACAGAAACTATATAAATACGCGTTTCGATAAGCTCTTCAACTCTCCTGAGATATTTTATTGCATTTTGAGGCAGATCTTCAAACTTCCTGATATGAGAAATATCTTCAGACCATCCAGGCAGTGTTTCGTATACAGGTTTGCAGGCTGCAAGTGTTTTGAGACAGGCCGGGAAATCATTTACAGGCTTTCCATTATATTCATAGCTTGTACATATGTTTAGTGTTTCCAGTCCTCCTAAAACGTCAAGTTTGGTAATAGCGATGCCTGTAAGCCCATTAAGACGCACCGCATTTCTTAGTATAACTGTATCAAGCCATCCGCATCTTCGTTTTCTACCGGTTGTAGCACCAAATTCAACTCCCTTTTTTTGTATCGCATCGCCGGTTTCATCAAAAAGTTCAGCAGGGAAGGGGCCTTCACCAACCCGTGTTGTATAAGCTTTAACAATGCCAATAACGCCTGTGATCTCCTTTGGACCAATGCCAGCTCCGCCACATGCATTTCCTGCAATTGTGTTTGATGAAGTTACATATGGATAAGTACCGTGATCAATGTCAAGATGGGTGCCTTGAGCGCCTTCGAACATGACCTGTTTACCTGCTTTTATGGCGTCATAGATGACAATGGAAATATTTGTAACATAGGGAGCAAGCTTTTTAGCATAATCATTATATTGATTAATTATGCTTTCCGGATCAACTGTTTCATAGGAAAGAAAGTTTTTTAAATAGAAATTTTTTTCTTTTACAATTGATTTTAGCTTTTCACTGAAAACTTCTGTATCTATTAATTCAAGGAATCGTATCCCCCTGCGAGTTGCCTTATCTTCATAGCAAGGGCCGATTCCACGTCCGGTGGTTCCAATTTTCTTATCGCCTTTCATCTTCTCCCTGGCATTATCAATATGCTTGTGATAAGGCATAATTATATGAGCTTTTTCGCTTATCTTTAAGTTGTCCGGCCCCACCTTTATTCCCCTGCTGATTAAATAATCTATTTCTTCTAATAAAACAGAAGGGTCAATTACCATCCCATTGCCAATGATACAGGTTTTATTCTGTAAAATGCCTGAGGGCACCAGATGGCTGATGAACTGTTCACCTTTAACAACCATCGTGTGGCCGGCATTGTTCCCTCCTTGAAAACGCACAACCATATCAGCGAATTCCGCCAGCAGATCAACAATTTTACCCTTGCCTTCATCACCCCATTGAGTTCCGACAATTACAATATTTGACACAGTGTAGCTCCTTTAATCCACAGATTACGCAGATTACACAGATTTTTGTGAGTTATTTGGTTAAATTTTTCACTCGACAACTCAACTACTATACTACTCGACTAATAATGAATTGCGTTTTGAGCGAAAAAAATCCTGAATTAATCTTCTGCACTCATGTTCACATATTCCGCCAATTACTTCCGGTTGATGATTAAGTCTGGGATCATTTGTAAAATTATAAATAGATCCTGCTGCTCCCCATCTTGGGTCATTTGTTCCGAAAACTATTCTTGATACTCTGGCATGTATAATTGCTCCCATACACATAATGCATGGCTCGACAGTAACATACAACGTCGTATTTAACAACCTGTAATTAAGAAGCTTCTTCGCTGCCATACGCAATGCAAGTATTTCAGCATGAGCCGTGGGATCAGAAAGGTTTATTGTGCTGTTATGCGCAAGAGAGAGTATTTTGCCTGATTCAGCAACTAAAGCTGCGCCAACCGGGACTTCATCATTTTGCCCGGCTTTTATAGCCTCATTTATGGCGAGTTGCATTAATTCTAAATGATTATCGTGCATAATTAATCGGTGTTTAAACCACTACCTCTAAAGGGAGCGTTTTTCAAGGCTCTCGTAAAGTTATCATTGACATAAATAAAAGTATATCTTAAAAACCTATCAAATTTCAATTTAATTTGCGCCCGTAGCTCAGCCCGGATAGAGCGCCGGACTACGAATCCGTAGGTCGCAGGTTCGAATCCTGCCGGGCGCACCAATGAATTCTGCTATATCTTTTATATCCGACTAATTGCCTTTAAATATTAATTGATCATATATATTTCTAACTTAAATAAGACAAACTCGTAAAAAAGTCGCTTATACTTGTCATTTCGAGCGAAACGAGAAATCTTTAGCCTCTAACGCATTGAAAATATAAGATTTCTTCCGGAGCCTGCCCTGAGCGTAAATACTAAGATTCCTCGCTTCGCTCGGAATGACAGAAGTGAAGGGGTCGAAATGACATACCGCCTGAATCCGACTTTTTATGAGTTCATCAAATAATATGCAACACAATTTGGATTTGGGATAACTTGCAATGCGCTATTTACATTCATAAATAATATATGGTATTTTATTTCTTCAGTGATTGATATTAATAAAAGATAGTATCTATGGCTGATATTAAATTAAAACAAAGAGTTAAAATTATAAATTAAAGTATACGTTTAATAAATTTGGGGCGGAAATCAGGTGAGCAGAGAGGAATAAGAATGCAGTCAAAAAAAAATAAAAAATTAACAAAAGAGATATCAAAACTCCAGAATTCCATTCGCTATCATCATAAATATTCAGTTGGGAAATTATGGGAAAATGCATCTCAGAATGATCTTTTAAATGCGGTCTCTCTTGCGGTAAGGGAAAGAATGATCGATGGGATGCTGGAAACAGAGAAACGCTATCATAAGGATAGCGTTAAGAGATTGTATTATTTTTCTATGGAATATCTAATGGGTCGCTCTTTAGGTAACAACCTATATAATCTAAAGATGTTTGATACTTGTAAAGAAGCTTTAATGGGAATGGGTATTGATTTAGAAGAGTTGTTAGAAGTTGAATGTGATGCAGCATTAGGGAATGGGGGACTTGGTCGCCTTGCCGCCTGTTTTCTTGATTCATTGGCAACCTTGGATATGCCTGGTTTTGGTTATGGAATAAATTATGAGTTTGGTCTTTTTAAACAGCAAATTAATAATGGATATCAAAAAGAGAAACCTGATCAATGGCTTGGCGAAGAATCACCCTGGCTGATAGATAGCCCAGAGGACTCCTGTATTATTCCAATTTACGGCAAGATCGAACATGCTAAAGACAGAAATGGTGATTATAATCCAATGTGGATGGATTGGAAGCTAATGGTTGGTGTTCCTCATGATATGCCGATTGTGGGTTATGGAGGCCGTACTGTTAATTATTTAAGGCTATTTTCAGCACGGTCTTCAGATGAGTTTGATATGCAGATATTTAATGAAGGTGACTATCTTAAAGCAGTTGAAGAGAAAGTTTCGTCAGAAACAATTTCAAAGGTACTTTATCCAGCAGATACCGTAAAGCCTGGAAAGGAACTCAGGCTTGTTCAGGAATATTTTTTAGTTGCGTGTTCAATTAGAGATATAATCAGGCGATATTTAAAAAATCATGATTCATTTGATAACTTTTCTAAAAAGGTTTCCATTCAGTTGAATGATACCCATCCTGCTATAACTGTAGCTGAATTAATGAGAGTACTAATAGACGAAAAAGATTTATCTTGGGAAAAGGCATGGGCTATTACTCAAGCGACGATAGGTTGTACTAACCATACTTTGATGCCTGAAGCATTGGAGAAATGGTCTGTCAGCCTCTTGGGATATGTGTTACCCCGGCATTTGCAGATAATTTACGAAATTAACCGCCGCTTTCTTCATGGTGTGGCGGTCAGATTCCCAAATGATCCTGATCGCCTGCGCAGAATGTCTATA
>Ga0180012_1000239_pt1 | contig 22378 bp, 18 predicted proteins | sample KR11_S2_MetaG_FD_122243 | JGI IMG/M metagenome (GOLD analysis project Ga0180012, IMG submission 122243) | Groundwater microbial communities from the Olkiluoto Island deep subsurface site, Finland - KR11_S2_MetaG | ecosystem: Environmental > Aquatic > Deep subsurface > Groundwater | place...
CGCCGCCACCCGCGAACGCATGGCGCAGTTGATTGCCGGATTCTGAGCGCAGGCCTGGCCGGACGGATGACGCGAATAATGCTTTAGCGTGAAATACAGTGTTTGCGCCGGGCCGCCCCAAGTAAACGCGGCACGCGGCTCCAGCCGCAATCCGCGCCGACCCCGAACCACCGCGCCCCGTGATAGCCGAGCGCAGCGAGCCGTCTAGAACACCCCGCGAGGGGGGCACCAGGCCGCAGGCCGCAGGACGCTGCGCAGCAGCGGTCCGGAGCAAAGCGAGGGATGCGCCAACGGCGCACAAAGGGGGGCGGGTGTCTTTCATGATCGGGGGCGTAGCTCACGCATCATGAAAATTAACTAGCCGGCCCGGCGGCCCATGGCGAGGACCGTCAGCACCGCCATGATCTGCAGCAACGCCACGCCCGGCAATACCCCGTCCATCCCGCCGGCATCGAGCAGCGCGCCAAACGCCAGCGGCCCCAGCGCCATGCCGACATCGAGGCCCGAATAGACAAAGCCATAGACCCGGCCAAAGGCCGGCGACGCGTTGCCGCCCGCCAGCGAATTGGTGGCAATGCGCCGCACCAGCAGGTCGCGGGACGGTCCGGAGATGCCTACGCCGATGCCAATGCCGACCATCAGCGGAATCACGCTCCAGGCTGGCGGCAAGCCGGTGGCCAGTGCGGTGGCAAAGAGCGCCGCGCCGACCAGGGCCATCCCGACCGTGCGGTCATGCGTCTGCACCTTCGCAGCAACAATGCCACCAATCACCATGCCCGCCGCCGAACCCAGCAAATAGCCGGTCAGCCCGGCCACGGCGGCAGCCAGCGAAATCCCGTAAATGCCACCCAGTACCGGTGCGGAGAAACTCTGCAAGCCGGCAAAGGCGGCGGTAATCAGCAGGAAAAACGCGAAGGCCAGCCAGATCACCGGCGTATTCAGGAACGCGAAGGTGCGGCCCGGCGCCGTCCCGCCAGCGCCGACTTTCGGCCGGTCGTCATCCAGCAGCGGCCGCGCCCACAGCAGCGTGGCAATCGACAACAGCGCGAGCAACACCGCCGCAACGCCGGCGCCGCGCCAGCTGCCCCAGGCCAGCGCCATGCCGGACAAAGTCACGCCAATCGCCCAACCCAGGTTGCCCGACAGGCCGTGCACCGAAAACGCATAGCCCAGCCGGGGTGGCGAAACTTTCTGGTTGAGCAGCGAGAAATCCGCCGGATGGAAGATTGAATTGCCGAGGCCGGCCAGCACCACCGCCACAAGCAGCATCGCATAGTTGGCCGCCGCCGCCAGCGCCAGGCCGGAGGCCGCCAGCAGGGCCACACCGGCCAGCAGCACGCGGCGCGCACCGTAGCGATCGACTAGTATCCCGGCAAAGGCCTGGCCGGTGCCCGAGATGACAAAAAACACCGTCATCAGGAACCCGGCCTCGGTGTAGCCAAAATCGAAGTCGACCATCAACAGCGGAAACAACGGGGGCAGCAACAAGTGAAAGACGTGCGAGGTGGCATGTGCCATGCCGACCAACGCAATCACTATGGCATCGGCACGGACAGTTGTAGTGGACGTCATACGCCGCGACTAACCAGGCGGCAGCTTGGCCGTTTTGCGGGCCCGCTGCTTGGCGGCAATATTATCGGCATGACTGATATACAGCAGGTCGGCGATCTTGCGCATCAGGTGCAATTCGTGGGCATCGAGGTGCCCGTCGATCATCGCGACATGCCACATGTTTTCGATGATGATGTTTTTCTGCGCGGCGCTGCAGGTTTTGTTGATCAGCGAAGTGAACTGGTAGTAGTCGTTGGCCTGATGGGCTTCCTGTTCTGCCAGTGCAATCAAGGTTGCGTATTCGTCGGCGCCCAGACCGAACTGCTGACGCAGAACCGCACCGATGGCGACCCGCTCCTCATCGGCGATCCGGCTGTCCATGCGCATGACTTCCAGCAGCAGGGCTGCGGTGGCAACCTGCAAGGCATGTGCGCCGCCCGCCTCATTCGGTCGGGTGCCGGGCTCGATGAACTGGTTGAAGAAATCCTTGATGTTAGCGATCATGGCGGGTGTGGGTATGCGTCTGGTGAGGAACGTATTCTAGCTACTTGAAAAGTCGGCGCTGGTGGGACGGCGCTAGTCGGCCAGAATCGGGCCGTCATGAATTTCCATCAAAGCAAACCATTGCCCCAATTCAATAACAACCCACCAGCATCTGTCCGTACTATCATTGCATATGCGGACAGACTACCTCGTCACAAATGCGATGAATCAGGCGGTTACGACGCACCAGCTTGTTCTGAGAATTCCAATAGTACGGACCGGTGGGTCTGGCGAATAACTGGTAGGCATTTACGGAGGCCATATGGAAGCGTTCGCAAGATTATTGGCAGTGTTGGCAGTCCCACTCGGAATACTGAATATGTTCGGAGGAGTCGTTTCCGGCATATGGCTCGCCATCCTAGGCGAATGGGGGCTTATTGGTTACGGAATCTTGGCGTTGCTTGTCGCAGGCATGGGCCTTGGCCTCGCGATGGCACCGGGGCTAATTTTTGCCGGACCGGCGGCTGTTATGCTGGAAAAAGGCAACAAGATCGGTGGGTATTTCTTCGGCCTACTGAGCACAATTTACACAGTTGGAGTTCTCACGGCCTGGTGCATTCTCGTACTCATCTACTACACTAAACATGCTGACGCAGATTCAATAATTCCCGTGCTCATTTGGTCATACGGTATTGCAACCGGCCCAATTGTCTGGCTCGCACAAAAAGACCTTCAGTCTGGGAACGAGTACGCCATGATTACAACATTCTTTATCGAGGCCGCTTACATCCTCACTATTCTCGCCATTTTGTTGGTTGGGGTTTCTCTGCTGAACGTCCTAGTCATATTTGGCGTAGTTATGTCCATCGGTCTAATTGTGCAATTTTCCGTTGCTTATCTGGCCGAGAAATCTCGGGCATATTACTGATGCCACCTGCTGTCATTTATGTAACCGCAGCCATGTTGTTCCTTGGAGCAGCACCGATGCCATATGGATACTACATGCTTCTACGGTTGGTCGCGACTGGCGTTTTCGCCTTTGCCGCGTTTATCGCCTTCGACAAAAATTGCAAAGCATTGCCTTGGGTCTACGGCTTCATGGCACTGGTTTTCAACCCGATCATCAAGATTCATTTTCCGAAGGAAATTTGGGCGGTTGTAGACGTTGCTTCTGGTATTTTGCTTCTCACAACAGCCAAGGCCGTAAAAACCAATGTCTAACAATCGCTTCGAGAGGGACGCTCCGCCAGCAAGCTTCGCTTACTGTCTCCGCGCCCCTTAAACTATACGTAAAGCCGCTCAATCACCCTGGAGAACGCACACCATGCTCCGACAACTACTGCTGTTCCTACACCTTATTTCCGCCATGGCCTGGCTCGGCGGCATGTTCTTCGCATATTTCTGCCTACGCCCAGCCGCCGTTGAGGTTCTCGACCCACCCAAGCGCCTGCCGCTCTGGGTCGCCACGTTTGCTCGCTTTCTGCCTTACATGACCGTCGCGGTGATTATCCTGCTCGGAACCGGCCTGGCAATGTTGCTGCCAGTTGGGTTCGGCCAAGCGCCTGGCGGCTGGCATGTCATGCTGACCCTTGGCCTCGTGATGGCTGCGGTCTTCGCCTACGTCTACTGGGTGCTGTTCCCCAAGCTGCGAGCGGACTGCTCGGCAACCGCCTGGCCAGCAGCGGCCCAGACACTGAACCGCATTCGCCAGCTGGTCGCGCTCAATCTCTGGCTTGGTGTGCTCGTTGTGGTTGCGGCAGTTTCAGCCCGCTGAACCCACACCACAGCCGCAGTATTCGTTAGAACTCAATCCAAAATCATGCGCATCGAAGGCGCCGTAAAAACCTGGAACGATGAACGTGGCTTCGGGTTCATAGAGCCTCGCCACGGAGGCCAAGAAATTTTCCTGCATATCAAAGCCTTTGTTGCCCGCTCTGGTCGGCCTGAAGTCGGCCAGCGTGTGACGTTTGAGGTTGAAATGTCCCCTGATGGAAAAAAGCGAGCGAAACGCGTTGAAGTTGTAAATGAAGTTCGCCGCAATGTCCGGGCTCGCAAGGACAATCCAGCGCAGTGGGGCACGGCGAGCTATTTCGCGATTCCGGCATTCTTTGTCGTCTTCGCTTTAACCGCCTTGATTTGGAAAGTCCCAAATTGGGTCGCTGGCCTCTATCTTGGCGCTAGTCTGGTGTGCTTTGTCTTCTACGCCATGGACAAGTCAGCCGCTACCGCGGAGAGTTGGCGTATCAGTGAAGATACTTTACTGGCCTTGGGACTTGTGGGCGGCTGGCCGGGCGCAATTGTCGCTCAGCAGGTGTTACGCCACAAATCCAACAAGGCATCCTTCCGCGCCAAGTTTTGGGCAACCGTGGTCGCCAATGTTCTTGGGTTTGTCGCCCTCAGCTCGCCGTTGCGAGCTGTGCTATGGACGTGATTATTAGGGCAAAAACAGAAAAGCGGCCAGGCTCGAATTTCCCATAGCCATTTGAAAAGTCGGCGTGACCGCAGGGAATCCCCGTGGGACTGGCGGGACGGCGATCAGATCCGCCGCCGCGTTTCACCAAGGTGCGCGTACGCCGTTTCACTGCCGAGCCGGGCATCGATCACGGCCTTGCCGACGGTGAAGTGGTAGATATCCTGGAAGCTGGTCGTGTCGAGGCCGAGGGCGCGATGTACTTCATCGTCGAAATAGCAGCCGATGCCGGTGCCCTGGATGCCGGCGGCTTCGGCTTCGAGGTAGAGCACCTGGCCCAGCATGCCGGCTTCCCAGAAGCGCTGGCGGTAGCGCCAGGCTTGCTCCGGGCCGATGTCGTCAAAGCGCGCCAGCATCCCCAGTGAAAAGGCGGAATCACCGGCGATGTCCTGATGACAAGATGTCGTGACGGCAAACTCGCGCACATCCAGCGGCGCCAGCAGGTAGAGCGGCAGGTGGTCGGGGCAGTCAGGCACTGCGGCCCAGAGCCAGTCCGGCCGCATGGCGGCGCGCAGCGTGGCAAGCGCGGCCGGCGCGCGCGGCAGGCAGTAGATGCCCGGCTCCAGGCCATCGACACGATGCACGAACAGCACCGGATGCACGCATGGCTCGGCTTCCAGCAGCGCCCAGGGCGGCTGGCCGGCGCGCGGCAACAAGGCGTCGAGCATGCGGAAGAAATGCTGTGCGCTGATGGCGGTGACGCCGTCGAAGGCTTGGGCGGAGCGCCGACCGATGATCAGCCGGCTGGCTGGTGTTTGCGCAGCGGGCGCCAGCGCCGGCAGCGGGGTCGGCACGACGGCTGGCGCGCGGCTGCCGGCGGGCTTGTGCGTGGCGGCGGCGACTGCCGGGATGTCAGGCCAGTCGTGGTGCGCGGGGCTCAAGGTGTTGGCCGTGCCCACCCACTCAATCCCGTCCAGAAAGTGCAGCACTTCTGCAGCTGCGGGAGCGGGAGCCGCACCCGGCCCGATCCAGACCAGTGCTTCGGGTGCCTCGACCTCGTTCGCTGGAAAGTCGCCGGCGCGATCCACTCCGGTGAGGGCGGCAATTGCGTCATCACCCCACTCTTCAAGCAAATGCACTTGCCAGCCGTGGGCGGCGGCGGCATAGGACAGGGCCGCCAGGGCATGGCCGCAATCGTGCTGGCAATAGCGGAAGGCGCGCATGCCGTACTTCCACGCCTCGCGCCAGTGGATGCCGGTCAGGGCCAGCAGCACGCCACCCGACCAGGAGAACGGCGCGGCCGCGCGTTGTTCGAGGCAATGCTGGTCGGGCCGATAGTGATGGACGCCGGCCGGCAATCCCGGCAGGTCCGGGCTAATCAGGTAGCCCTCGGTGGGATGCAGGTTGCCAGAGGATGGGTTGCAGCGCAGGGCCCAGCGGTTGCCACCATAGGTTTTCCAGGCCGACAGGCCAAGTGAGAGTTGCAGCAGGCTGGCAATGCTGTCCGCATTGAAAGCCTGGCTCTGTACAGCGGCACCGAACAAATCGTCCCAGCAGACCGGGAGGTCGGCATCGAGCAACGGCAGCGCCAGTTCCGGCGCGCCGGCATAGCGGCGGAACGGATCGGGCTGCGTGGCCCAGTCCAAACCGCCGGGACCGGGGGCATAGCGGTCGAGGTGATGCTTGGAGCGTTCATGGTAGGCGCGGACGGGATCCATGAGCGCAATACTAAGGCCTTTTCCCGATCATCCAGCGGCAGCGCCGGAGACAAAGCCGACCGGGTTGCCGCAGAATTCCGTTATCCTAAGTAACGGGAAGGCAGTTCGTTGGAAATTCCGGCACAAAGGCACAGGAATCATTTCAAGGGAACATGATGGAAACAGGGGCACACAACAGATCCGACCTGAAGTTCCGTCTCGACCCGGCGGCCAAGGCCCTGATTGCTGTTGCGACACCCGGCCCGACATCCCAAAGCATCGATGAGGCTTGGCTGCGCGACGAACTGGTGGCACAGGGGTATGGCGCGCTACGCTACCTGCCCAGGGCGGCAATCCCCCTGCTCGCCAACTACAACTCTGGTACGGCCGTCGAAATCAAGATTGCCGAGTGCATCGACGCCAGCCTGAATATCGATGTTTCACCCGATGGCCTAGAGGCTTACCTGGATATCAACGCAGCCGAAGGCGGTGCCCCGATGACCAGGGAAGCGGTCATGGCGGCATTGGCTGAGCACGGCATCGGCGCGGGAACGCTGCCGGAAGAAATTGATGCGGCCATTGCTGCCGGCGCCGTCAAGCGGCACGTGGTCGCCCGCGGCCAGCCGCCTGAGCATGGCCGCGATGGGCGACTGGAATCCCTGCTTCCGGAAGTGCGCAACCGCACGCCGCACGAAGATGAAACCGGCCACACCGACTATCGGGATCTGGGTGAAATCCCCGTGGTTCATCCCGGCGCCGCCTTGATGCTCCGCCACCCCCCGACCCAGGGCACGCCGGGCCTGTCGCTGCTGGGGGTGCCGATTGAGGCCAAGCCGGGCAAGGAAGTGAATTTCGCCACCAATCTGCCCGGCACTGAAATCGCCCCCGACAATCCCGACCTGCTGCGCGCTGCCGCCAACGGCCAACCCGTCATCATCCACGGCGGCATGATGGTCGAGCCGGTGTTCCGGGTCAATGCAGTCAATACAGCCAGCGGTAACATCGACTTCGATGGCAGCGTGGTGATCAAGGGCGACATCAGTTCCGGCATGACCGTGCGCGTCAGCGGTGACATCGAAGTCAGTGGCGTTGTCGAAACGGCCACCCTGGAAGCCGGCGGCAGCATCGTGGTCAAGGGCGGCGTCTTGGGCGGGCTCGGTCGCAAGACCACTGAAGAACACCATATTCGTTGCGCCGGCTGCTTCAATGCCGCATATGCCCAGCAGGCCAGGATTGAGGCTGGGGACAGCATCTTCATCGACGACATGGTCATGAATTGCGAACTCACCGCGATCAACCACATCCAGGTCGGCAACAAGCGGCGCGGCCATATCATCGGCGGCCACGTACAGGCGACGCTTTCCATCACCGCCAAGGTATTTGGCTCGCCCAATCGTGTGCACACCCATTGCGAGGTTGGTGTCAATCCGCTCATGCACAAGCAAATGATCGAGAAGTCAAAGACCCGCGATGGGCAGGAAACCCAGTTGCTCGAAATCAGCAAATTGCTCAATTTCTCGCGCAAAAACCCCGGCAAGCTGCGCCCGGAGATGATTGCCAAGGCCCAGGCAACGGCGGCAGCACTTTCCGCCAGCATCGCGGCCCTGCGCGAGGAGGAGAAGACGCTGGCGAAAAAGATCGAACTCGCTCAACAGTCACGCGTCAATGTGCAACAAGCCCTCCACGATGGCGTCGAAATTCACATGGGCAAGCAGTGCTATCGCGTCACCGGTGAGCATGGCCCCTGTTCCGTAGGACTCGGGGCGGCAGGCTTGGAAGTGCTCCCGCTGGAAGTGGCGAAGTAAGTCCTGCGGGCGTTGCCGAACGTCGGCGTTGGCGGAACGGCGTGATGAGGCGGTGCGGCAACGCAAGTCACGATCCTGCACGGGTATCCCAAGGTAGAAACAAAAACGGCCTTCCGTCTGGAAAGCCACTCTGTTTCCTGGTGCGGGAGGGGGACTCGCAACCAACCCGGAATGCCTTTACTGATGCCGGTTAGATGTTTTGGCTTTCGCGATATACCCCCAGAAATACCCCCATCGGTGCAGGGCTGGACTGTTTGCTGGGGATATCGCCTGTCGGGAATCGCTTCGCAGGACTTCGCTTGGTTGCCCAGCGTTTCGAGCTTTTCCAGTTTGGGTAAAGGTCTGATATGTCTTGTGCCTCTGCGTCGTTCACCCCAGCTATCTTGCCCATCCAAGCCGCCAAAGCGTGGCGCAAGTGCCTAGATTCACTCCGCTGGCACCGCACAGCCAGCCGTCAGTCACACCACTCCATCGATTTTGCATAACTATTTTCGCTCTCATCCGGACTTTGTCGGACAATAGCGGCTTTCCTCGGGTGCCCAGTTAGCGGGCAGGCTACGAGCGCATAAATCGGCAACGATGTCCAACAAGAAAACAAAGGGAGTGCCGCACTGATGGCCAAGACAACCTTCGACACCAATCCAGTGTTGCTCCAGACGCTGCTCAAGACCTGCGAGGACGGCAAGCTGCAACTGCCGGACTTCCAGCGGAGCTGGGTGTGGGAAGAAGATCGCATCATGAGTCTCATCGCCTCTGTCTCGCGCGGCTTCCCGATGGGGGCGCTGATGTCGCTCAAGTCGAAGATCGGCGAGGGCGTGATCTTCGCTCGGCGTCCGATTGAAGGCGCTCCGGTTGCAGCAGCGCAAATGCAACCCGAGCAACTGCTGCTCGACGGTCAGCAGCGCATGACCTCGCTTTACCAGAGTTGCATGCGCCGCCAGGTCGTCTCCACCATCACGGCCAAGAAACGATTGGTTAATCGGTGGTTCTACATCGACATTCGCAAGGCACTGAACGCCGAAGCCGACAGAGACTCGGCAATTATTGCGATCCACGAAGACCGCAAGATCATGCTTCCTTCAAACAAGGGCATTGATATCGATCTGTCGTCACCGCAGCTCGAATACGAAAATCTCATGTATCCACTGAATCAGGCGTTTAACTGGGACACTTGGCAGGAAGAGTTCGGCGACTACTGGATCGCCAAGGGAAAACCAGAGCTGCGCGAACTTTTCAAGAAGTTCAAGAACGACGTGCTCAAGAACTTCGCCGAATACCAAGTACCCGTCATCGCGCTCGGTGCCGACACTTCCCACGAAGCCGTCTGTCTCATCTTCGAGAAAGTAAACACTGGAGGCAAGTCTCTCGATGCCTTTGAGTTGCTCACCGCCATCTTCTCTGCGAAGGACCACAAGCTGCGAAATGACTGGCTTGGCTATGACGAGACGAGCATAGAAAAAGGCAAGGAAAAAGACGATAAGTACGAATGGCTCGGCGTCAAAGATCATAACGACCCCGATCTGCGTCTCGGTGTGCAGAAGCGCCTCGCCGCCTACGGCCGTGCCGCCGGGCAGGCGCAGGGCGTACTAGCCAAAATCGCCCCCACCGATTTTCTGAAAGCGATTGCGCTGCTATACACCAAGGAGCTTCGCCTTGCGGCAATAGCATCTAAACCTGACAAGGAGAGTGAATGGCCGGCCGTTCGCGCCACCAGCGAATCACTGCTCGCACTGCCGCTTGAAGCCTACAAGAAACATTGCAGCGCGGTCAGGGCGGGCTTCGAGCGCGCCGCCAGATTTCTGCGCCAGCAGCAGATTCACCGCGTGGTCGATCTGCCCTATCAAACGCAACTCGTTCCGCTCGCCGCCATCTTCGCCGAGATCGGTGGCAAAGCCGATCACACAACCAACAACGACAAAATTGCCCGCTGGTACTGGTGCGGTGTATTTGGCGAGTTGTACGGTTCAGCCGTGGAAAGCCGCTTCGCCAAAGACATTCTTGAAGTGCCGGCCTGGCTCGATGGCGGGCCAGAACCGTCCACTGTCATCGATGGCGTACTGCGCGCCGATCGCCTGCTGACTATGCGTTCGCGCCTTTCTGCGGCCTACAAAGGCTTACAGGCGCTGCTATTGCGGCAAGGTGCCATCGACTTCCGCAGCGGCCAAGCATTTGACCAGACCGTATTCTTCGACGAGGCCGTCGATATTCACCATATCTTCCCCAAAGCCTGGTGCGAGTCGCAGAAGCTGCCGGCCTCGCTCTACGATTCCGTCGTCAACAAGACCCCGCTTGGCTACCGTACTAACCGCATCATCGGTGGTGTCGCACCCTCCAGCTATCTGGAGAAACTGGAAAAGGGCAAGGCCGGCTCCAACGGCCAGATCATCGAGCCGCCCATCGACAAGGCCGCGCTCGCAACCTATCTGCAAACCCACTGCATCCCAGTGCCGGAGCTTTACGCCAACGACTTTGCCGGTTTCATGAAAGCGCGGCAGAAGCTGCTCATGGAACTGGTTTCGCGCATCACTGGCCATGCTGCGCCGACAACCGCTGAGGCCGCCGAAGAAGGCGAAGAACTCACGACTTCCATGGCCCACGACAGCGGCCTTGAACTCATAGAAGCAGACTGACCATGCTCTGGATCGCCCCTTCCGAAAAAGACGCCGCCTCCACCTCGCTCGAAAAGCGCCTGTGGGATGCCGCCGACCAGTTCCGCGCCAACTCTGGCCTCAAGGCACAGGAATACTCCGGCCCCATCCTCGGCCTGATCTTCCTGCGCTTTGCCGAGGTGCGCTTTGCCATCCAGCGCACCAGGCTCGAAGGGGCCAGCGCGTCATTACGGCGTGGCAGCCGGGTCGATGAACCCGCCGCTTACCACGCCGAAGGCATCCTCTATCTCGCCCCCGAGGCACGCTTCGACTACCTGCTGACGCTGCCCGAGGTGGCCGACATCGGGGCCAAGGTCAACGCCGCCATGCGCGAGATCGAGAAGCTCAACCCGCAGCTCGCCGGCGTGCTGCCCAAGACTTACAACCTCTTCACCAGCACCCTGCTCAAGGAGCTGCTCAAGAAGGTGTCGGAGATTCCGGCCACGCTCGACTACGACGCCTTCGGCCGCATCTACGAATACTTCCTCGGCGCCTTCGCCATGACCGAGGGCCAGGGCGGCGGCGAGTTCTACACGCCGTCCAGCATCGTCAAGCTGCTGGCCGAGATCATCGAACCCTTCCACGGCCGCATCCTCGACCCCGCCTGCGGCTCAGGCGGCATGTTCGTGCAGTCGGCGCGCTTCGTCGCCGAGCACCAGAAGAACCCGGCCGCCGAACTCGCCATCTGCGGCGTCGAAAAGACCGATGAAACTGGCCGCCTGTGCCGCCTCAACCTCGCCGTGCATGGGCTGGAAGGCGACATCAAGCACGGCGGCAACATCAACAGCTACTACGACGACCCGCACACCGCCACCGGGCAGTTCGACTTCGTCCTCGCCAATCCGCCCTTCAACGTCAATGCAGTGGACAAGGAACGTCTCAAGGACATGGTTGGCGCCGGTCGCCGCTTCCCCTTCGGCCTGCCGCGCAGCGACAACGCCAACTACCTGTGGATTCAGCTCTTCTACTCGGCACTGAATACCACGGGCCGCGCCGGCTTCGTTATGGCCAACTCGGCCGCCGATGCGCGCTCTTCCGAGCAGGAACTGCGGCAGAAACTGATCGAAGCGCAGGCGGTGGATGTCATGGTGGCCGTCGGCCCCAACATGTTCTACACCGTCACTCTGCCCTGCACGCTGTGGTTTTTCGACAAGGGCAAGGCCAAGACAAAACGTGCCGACACCGTGCTCTTCATCGACGCCCGCCACATTTACCGGCAGGTCGACCGCGCCCACCGCGACTGGACACCGGCGCAGATCGGCTTCATCGCCAACATCGTCCGCCTCTATCGCGGCGAGGCGCTCGATGCCCCGAAAGTCGGCGCTGGCGAGACGGCGGCCAAGCTCATCGAGGTCTTTGGTGACACACCGGCCTATCGCGACGTGCCCGGCCTGTGCAAGGCGGCGACGCTGGCCGAGGTCGAAGCGCAGGGCTGGTCGCTCAACCCCGGCCGTTACGTGGGCGTCGCGCCGGGCGAGGACGTCAGCGATGAGGATTTCAAGGAACAACTCGAAACCCAGAACGAAGAACTGGAATCACTGAACGCCCAGGCGCGGGAACTGGAGGCTACCATCGCCGCGAATGTGGCGGGGATGCTGGAGGCTTGAGGATGGCGCTCGCTTCTCTAGAGTCGATTTGCAAGCGAATTTCGAGCGGTGGCACTCCATCGCGAAAAACCCCCGACTACTTCACGACCGCAGCCTCGGGTCATCTCTGGGTTAAGTCGAAAGAGCTGCTTGACTGCGCAATCGAAGACACCGAGGAACGCATCTCCGATGACGGACTGAATAACTCATCAGCTAAATACTATCCAGCGCATACCGTGTTGGTTGCAATGTATGGCGCGAACGTTGGACAACTGGGGTGGCTCAGAACCCCTGCGACGGTCAATCAAGCGATATGCGGTCTGGTCATTGACGAGCAGAAAGCAGACTGGCGCTTTGTCTTTTACGCTCTCCTGTTGAACCGTGGCGATCTGACAATCCAAGCGCAAGGGGCCGCTCAGCAAAACTTGAATCAGGACCTGATTCGTCAGTTCTGTATCGATGTTCCCCCGCTCCCCGTTCAGCAACGCATCGCCGGCATCCTGTCGGCCTACGACGAGCTCATCGAAAACAGTCAGCGGCGCATCAAGATTCTGGAGTCGATGGCCCGCGCCCTCTACCGCGAGTGGTTCGTCCACTTCCGCTTTCCCGGCCACGAAAACCACCCCCGCGTCACTTCCCCCCTCGGCGAGATTCCGCAGGGGTGGGATGTGAAGAATCTGGGAGAGCTGACAAAGCTCATTACCAAGGGCACAACGCCAACCACTTTGGGTAGGGAGTTTCAACCGGACGGCATCAACTTCGTCAAAGCGGAGTCCATCGAGCCTTCCGGCATTTTGATTGAAAGCAAGTTTGCCAAAATCGATGCGGATACTCATGAACTGCTTCAACGATCACAACTCTGTTCGGGCGACATACTGTTTTCGATTGCTGGAGTCATTGGACGAGTATGTTCAGTTCCTTCGCGTATTCTTCCGGCCAACACAAATCAAGCTCTTGCGATAGTCCGTTGCGCCTCCGCCTTACATGTCCCGTTTCTCTACATGACCCTGCGCGACGACAATTTTAAAAACCATTGTCTGGGGCACGTTGTTCAAACAGCGCAGGCAAACGTAAGCCTTTCCGTACTAAAGGCCGTGCCAATAGTTTGGCCCCCAAGGGTGCTACTTACAGAATTCAACGCACACGCTGAATCGCTGTTGCGGCAAATTCAGGTTCTGTCCGAAAAAATTCAAAACCTCCGCCGCACCCGCGACCTGCTGCTGCCGCGACTGCTCTCCGGCCAGATCGACATGGAGAAACTCGAACATGCCTGACAACATGCACCCCTATCTTCCCAATGAACTGCCATTGCCGAATCTCGATTACCGCCTGCTGCTGCCTTTGGTCGGGCAGGCCAATGCGGCATTGGCGCGCTACGACGGTTTGTTGCAGAGCATTCCGAATCCGGCGGTCATGCTGTCCCCGCTGACCACGCAGGAAGCGGTGCTGTCGTCAAAAATCGAGGGAACGCAGGCGACCGTTGATGAGGTGTTGGAGCAGGAAGCGGGTCTTCTGAAGGAAGGTGAGAAGTTTCAGGATATTCAGGAAATTTCCAATTACCGGCAGGCGCTGTATGCGGCAAGGGAGCATTTGAAGGACTACCCGATTCGCCTTGGCTTTGTGCGTGAGTTGCATCGCATCCTGATGAGCAGTGTGCGCGGACAGGACAAGACCCCGGGGGAGTTTCGGAAAGACCAGAACTGGATCGGCAAACACGGCTGCTCGATTGAACAGGCGACCTTCGTTCCGCCCAACCCGATCCAACTGCCGGATCATTTGCAGGCGTGGGAGCGCTATCTCGACAGCGACGATGTTGATTTTCTGCTTCAGGCGGCTGTTGTGCATGCCCAGTTTGAGTTGTTGCACCCGTTCAAGGACGGTAATGGCCGGATTGGCCGCATCCTGATTCCGCTGTTTCTGTATCAGAAGCGTGCGCTGTCGCAGCCCATGTTCTACCTCTCGGAATATATGGAGGCCCATCGGGAAGAGTACTACCAGCGGCTGAAGGCTATCTCGGCGGATGAAGACTGGAACGGTTGGCTGGCTTTCTTTTTGCGTGCCATTGCGGCTCAGGCTGGCCAGAATAGCACGCGGGTGACGGCCATTCAGGCGCTCTATGAAGAGATGAAGCTGGCCATCCAGGCGGCCACGCATTCGCAGTACACGGTGCATGTCTTGGACGCCATTTTCAACAAACCGATCTTTCGCTCATCTGACCTGACGGCTCGATTGCACCGGGAATTTGGCATTCATGAGAAGACAACTCCCGGTCTGCTTCGGCAGATGAAAGAAGCGGGCATCCTGCGGGAGTTGCAAGCCGGAAGTGGCAGACGACCCGCCACTTTGTGTTTTCCGCGTCTGATCAACCTGGCCGAAGGTCGTGCGGTCATTTGATGTGCTTGTGGAGTCTGTGACCATAACAAAGCATTTTGAGGAGTCTATTTTGCCATTTGAGCTCCACAAAGTGCTTTATGGAGTTTGGCTGCTCCACAAAGCGCCTCCCCGATTTCGCCTCTGCCGAAGGGTTTCAGAAATTCGACCGGTTTCAGCATTCGTTGAAATGGGCCAGTCCACTGAAATCCAATGCCTCAATCCTGTATGAGCACCCACGCCTACTCCGAAGACCAACTCGTCGAGCAACCCGCCATCGGGCTGTTTGCCACGCTCGGCTGGCAAACGGTGTCGGCGATGGAAGAAACCTTCGGCGCGGGCGGCACCTTAGTTTCCACCCTCGGCCGCGAAACCAAGGGCGAGGTGGTGCTGGTCGAACGCCTGAAAGCGGCGTTGGGCAAATTTAATTGCAAGTTGCCGCCGGAGGCGATTCAGACCGCCATCGATGAACTGACCCGCGACCGCTCCGCGATGAGTCTGGAGGCGGCCAACCGCGAGGTCTATCGGCTGCTCAAGGAAGGCATCACGGTGTCCGTGCCCGACCGCGAACACGGGGGCCAGAAGACCGAGCGCCTGCGCGTGGTGGATTGGGAACACCCGGAAAACAACGACTTCCTGCTGGTCAGCCAGTTCAGCGTCACCGGCGCGCTCTACACCTGCCGGCCCGATCTGGTCGGTTTCGTCAATGGCCTGCCCTGGGTGGTGATCGAACTCAAGAAGCCCGGCGTGCCGGCGCGGGCCGCCTTCGACGAAAACCTCACCCACTACAAGCAGCAGATTCCGGCGCTGTTCTGGAGTAACGCGCTGCTCATCGCCAGCAACGGCACCGACAGCCGCGTCGGCTCGCTCACCGCCGACTGGGGCCGCTGGGTGGAGTGGAAACGCATCGAGCGCGAGGACGAACCGCGCCGCGTGTCGCTGGAAGTGATGCTGCGTGGCACCTGTGACCCCGTCCGTCTGCTTGATCTGGCCGAGAACTTCACGCTGTTTTCCGAACACAAGGCCGGGCTGGTCAAGATCATTGGCCAGAATCACCAGTTTCTCGGCGTCAATAATGCCATCGCGTCGATGCTCGAAGCCCGCACGCTGGGCCACGGACGTGGTGGCGTGTTCTGGCAGACGCAGGGCAGCGGCAAGAGCTTTGCGATGGTCTTCTTTGCCCAGAAGGTGCTGAGGAAGCTCGCCGGCAACTGGACCTTTGTCGTCGTCACCGACCGCGTGGAACTGGACGAGCAGATCGCCAAGACCTTCAAGACCACCGGCGCAGTCAGCGAGGCCGAGGGCGACCAGTGCCACGCCGCCAGCGGCGCCCACCTGCGCGAACTGCTGCGCGGCAACCACCGCTATGTTTTCACGCTGGTGCACAAGTTCCAGACGCCAGAGCTGCTCTGCGACCGTTCCGACGTGATTGTGCTGACCGACGAAGCCCACCGCAGCCAGTACGACACGCTAGCACTGAACATGCGCGCCGCGCTGCCCAAGGCGATGTTCCTAGCCTTTACCGGCACGCCGCTGATTGCCGGCGAGGAGCGCACCAAGGAAGTCTTCGGCGATTATGTTTCGATCTACGACTTCCAGCAGTCCGTCGAAGACGGCGCCACCGTGCCCTTGTTCTACGAGAACCGCACGCCGGAATTGCAGCTCGTCAATCCCGACTTGAACGAAGACATCTACCGCCTGATCGAGGATGCCGAACTCGATGCCGATCAAGAAGCCAAGCTGGAGCGTGTACTGGGGCGGCAATACCACCTGATTACCCGCGACGACCGGCTAGAAACTGTTGCGCAGGACATCGTGCGGCACTTCCTCGGGCGGGGATTTGTGGGTAAGGCGATGGTGGTGTCCATCGACAAGGCCACCGCGCTGCGCATGCACGACAAGGTCAAGGTGTATTGGGCGGCTGAAACCGCACGGGTGCAACAGGAGCTGGGCGAGCTGCATTACCAACCCGGCGGTAGCATGAGCCCCGAGCAGGCGCGACGCGATGCGCGCGTGGCTGAGCTGAAACAGCGGCTGGACGTGCTGACCACCACCGACATGGCGGTGATCGTCTCGCCGGGGCAGAACGAAATTCAGCAGATGCAGGCGCTGGGCCTCGACATCGAGCCACACCGCAAGCGCATGAATGATTCGCAACCGGGGCTGGACGAGAAGTTCAAGGACACCGATGACCCGCTGCGCCTGGTGTTTGTGTGCGCCATGTGGCTGACCGGCTTTGACGCACCGAGTTGCTCGACGGTGTATCTCGACAAACCGATGCGCAATCACTCGCTGATGCAGACCATCGCCCGTGCCAACCGCGTCTTCCCCGGCAAACACAGCGGCGTCATCGTCGATTACGCCAACGTCTTCGCTTCGTTGGAAAAGGCACTGGCCATCTACGGCGCCGGCAAGGATGGTAAGAGTCCGGTCAAGGACAAGCAGCAGCTGGTCGAGGAACTGCGCCGCGCGGTTGCAGATGCGACGGCTTTCTGTGTCGCACATGGCGTGTTGCTCGCCGAGATCGAGCAGCTTGCCGCCGGCAGTCTGGAGCGCTTGCAAGGCATTGAAGACGCGATGAATGCGCTGATCTCCCCCGACCCGCTGCGCCGCGACTTCCTCGGACATGAGCGGCTGGTGAGCACGCTCTATCGAGCCGTCAAACCCGATCCGTCGGCGATTGAGTTCGCCAGTCGCGTCGCTTGCCTGACCACTTTGGCCGAAGCGATCCGCGCCAAGCTGAACCCGAACCCGCCGGACATCTCGCAGGTGATGGGGCAGATCAACAACCTGCTCGACGAGTCCATCACCGGCCACGCAATCCGCCAGGCCGGGCCACCGGCGCTCGATCTGTCGAAGATCAACTTCGAGGCACTGGCCCAACGGTTCAAGGAATCCAAGCGCAAGAACACCGAGATCGAGGTGCTCAAGGCGGCAATCCGCGCCCAACTGGAAAAGATGATCCAGTTGAACCGCACCCGCGCCGACTTCGCCGAGAAGTTCGAGGCGCTGATCGAAAGCTACAACGCCGGCAGCCGCAGCATCGAGGAACTGTTCGAGGAACTGGTGAAGCTCTCCAACAGCCTGAACGACGAGCAGGAACGCCATGTGCGCGAGAACATGAGCGAAGAGGAACTGGTCATCTTTGACATCCTGACACGGCCGGCGCCTGAGTTGAGCGCCGACGAACGCGCCGAGGTGAAGAAGGCCGCCAGCGAACTGCTGGCGCGGCTCAAAAACTTGCTGGTATTGAACTGGCGACAGAAATCCTCGGCCCGCTCACAGTTGAAGTTGGCCATCGAAGACACCCTGGACTCCGGCTTGCCCCGCGCCTACACGCCGGAGCTGTACAACCAGAAATGCTCGGCGGTGTTCGAGCATGTGTATGAAAGCTACCCGGAGCGGAATGCGGGGGTGTATGCGTAGCCTCAGGCGGTTGATGCGGTAAGTGCAGGAACAGTCCGCAGAAGAGTCAGTTGCAGGCCAAGGACGCCCTGCATTGACACCCCCAAAAACGGATTAAGGCGATGCTTTCGGTAGATGCACGGCCACCACCCACCAGCATCTATACACCAGCGCGCCGCAACAATTCGCTGACGCTGACACGCAGGCACCGACAGATGCGCAACAGGTTGATGAGGGTCAGGTTGTGCTCGCCACGCTCAATGCCGCCCATGTAACTGCGATCCATCCCGGCTTCGTGGGCCAGTGCTTCCTGCGACATCTCGACTGCCGCCCGCAGTTCGCGAATCGCTTGGCCGATGCCCACAAGTGCAGGGTCGCCAGCATGAATTGGTGATGGTCTTGCCATCCCGAAATGCTGAGTTATTGCGGAACTTGATACCACGGGATAGGATACCCATTCCAAAAACATAACGGAGCGACCGATGCGCATTAAGATGTGGCTAACAGCTTTGGCACTTTTGATCGGCGGCACTACCACCGCCCTCGCCTACGGTCAGTGGGAAACGGCAACGAATACCGGCAATTCGCCAACTGGAGATTTCATGCTGACACAGTGTCACTACCGAACCCTTGGCGGTTACAGTTTTTCTATTTTGGTTCGGGGATTTTGTCCGCTCAGCGTCAGCATCAACCCAGAGACTGGACAGGTCAAGACCAAATGAGCGCACAGACGCACATTTATTACGATACGCATACGGCGGCTTCGGCCAACAGTCTTACTCGCTACCGAGATAGAGGAACGTAAATGCTTCGCTACGCAATAATCGCTGCCGTTATTCTGGCTGCTTCCCCAATCTTTGCCAAGACACCCAACGAGGTATACGAGCAAGCCGCCACCGCCCAATCGAACATACAGTGGCTGAAACAGTCGATAGAACTGGAAAACCGTAAGAACTGGTCGGCCATGATCGAACACAGCCTTCGCTGGACGAAGGAGCAACCTGGTGGTGGCGAAGCGTGGTTGGCGTGGTACACCCTTGGCAACGCTTACAACAAAGCCGGCCAACCCGCCAAAGCCATCGAAAACTACCAGCGGGCCCTACGCATCAATCCGGCATTTGACGCCACATGGCTCAACCTGGGTGCCGCCTACAGCAGTTCTGGCCAACCCACAAAGGCTATCGAAGCCTACCAGCAGGCTTTGCGCATCAATCCAGAATATGTCAAAGCGTGGAACAACCTTGGCGTCGCCTACACCGAAACTGGCCAACCCGCCAAGGCTATTGATGCCCAAAAGGAGGCTCTACGTATCAATCCGGAATATGCTGAGGCGTGGTACAACCTTGGCAACGCCTACGGTGGCGTCAATCAGTCTGCCAAGGCCATCGAAGCTTACCGGAGGGCTCTACGCATCAATCCAGGATATGCCGATGCGTGGAACAACCTGGGCATAGCTTACGGTAACGCCGGTCAGCTTGCCGAGGCCATCGAAGCCTTCCAGCAGGCCCTGCGCACCAATCCAGAAGATGCCAAGGTGTTGTACGGTTTGGGCACTGCTTACCTTCATACTGGTCAACCCGCCAAATCCATCGAAACCTTCCAGAAAGCACTGCGCATAAATCCTAAATTTGCCGGTGCGTGGAACAACCTGGGCATAGCCTACGCAATGTCAGGTCAGCATCACAAGGTTCTGGAGGTACATAAACGCCTCGAATCGCTTGATCCTGCTCTTGCTCAAAGATTCTTGAAAACGGTCTCGACCCGATGAGGTGCGCCACCCATACCGATCAGGGTTCAGACGCATGTTTCTGCCAAGAAAATCGCAAGGCCGATGAATTCAAGAGGAGATAAAGGGGTCGGACTCCAATGGCGCAATCCACGCAGTACATTACGTCCTACTCGGACACCTTCATTCATCGCTGTTCCTTACCTTATTCGGGGATTCCATTGAAAGCCTCTCTGCTTCCGTTACTACTATTGGTTAGCGCTTGCTCAAGCACTGGTGTTATTCCGATGGACCGAGATTCCTACATGATTGGTAAGAAAGATGGCGCACCAGGTCTTGGTGTGTCACTCACCAATAAAGCAGAGGTCTATCGTGAAGCCAATACCTTCTGCCGCGAGAAAGGGCTTGAGGTCGAGACACTGCATGTAACAACTACGCCGGCGAATCCGGGGCGACTTGGCTCTACAGAGATGCAATTCAGGTGCACGGCACCCGGAAGCAAAGCACGCCCCCTCGTTAAAGAGTCTGACACGATAATCGAGATTCGCAATCGCTAAAACAGTTGCTCTCCGGAAAGCATCGGCACCTAATTCAAGGAGCCCGGATGTCACTGTGGCCGATAGCGCGGGCCGGTTTGATGGCGACGATGCGCTCGCCCTCCACCGAGAGCGGCACGTCGCGCCGACGCGCGTCGACGAGGTACGCGGCGGCTTGTCGGCCGCGTAGCCGTTCGACGGTCAGGGTGTTGACTCGTCATTGCTGATTGCCTCTGCGCTCTGGTGGAGCGCCGGGTTACAGGAGTTGAGAATGTTCGCCTTACCACTGATGGGCAATTTGAAAACATACTTTCTGGCGAACGCTCGGATGTACGGGGAGAGGGATGGATGGCTGTGGTTGGCCTATCTGCCGATCCGGGTAAAAGTGGCGCTGGCAGCGCTACGCTACGTCGGGCAATCACCACACGCGCCCTGGTCGGAAGCGGTGATACGGAAGTCGGGGTATCTCGAATCACTGAGCCGGCACGTTTATGGCAGCAACTCTTATCCAATCCCAGTACACGGCATGGTCTTCTGGAGGGCTTTGGTCAGGGGGGCGTTCACCGTGATGTGGTGGCGTCTGCGATACAGGCGCTAGGCTCGCAAGCGCTCTACTCCCTGTACGTCAGCGGCGACGCCGCGCCAACAGTAACGCCCTTCGATTCTGCGCCGAAACTATCTGCCACCGCGTAAGGTCCGGCGGTGTATCGGTGGTTTGCGGAACAGGCGCAAGCCTATGTGCGCAACCTGCCCGAGTACGTTACAGCCACCGGACTTACTGCCTAATGATCGATACGGCCGCGGGGCACTGGTCACCAGCGCCTACTTGCGTTGTTCCCCTGCGACGACGCGAGCGATAGCACATCGTGGAAAGTAAACGTTGTTGGATTGCGTCGGACTGCGCTCGCTTTTCCTTATGCAGTGCGGCACAGCGCAACTTTCCACTGGAAAGTTGCTGGAACATGGCTATCGAACTGGCCTGAGGCTCGAAACACCTGCCCCTCAGTGTTTTCGGGAGTGAATGGGAGCCGTCAGGAAGCAATTGGCACCTCCGCCTCCGCCCGCCCAATAAAGTAGTCCCGCGCATCGGCGTCCTGCTGGCACTGATTCAGCACGTCGGCGATGGTCGCCGGGTCGGTTTCCTCGATCAGTGCCAACCATGCTCGAATAGCCTGCTCTTCGTCGCCGGTCATGCGGGCGATGGGGTGCCGCTGGATCGGGTCATAGGGTTCTGCCGCGATAGCGTCCGGGTGCTGATCCAGAATCTCGGCATGGGTCACATGCGGCACCACCAACACCGGCAATGGCGCACGGTCGGGAAAGTGCAGTAGCCAGCCCCAGGATGTCGCCGTATCGCCGGCGCCGACTTTCAGGGATTCGATGATGCTGGCCTTTTGCTCTTTGAGCCGACCTGTCCATCTCTCGATAGCTGCGCTGTCTCCCAAGGCTTTGAGCTTGCCATTATTCAGCAGACGCAGTTCAACCCCGTCAGCCAGTGCTGCCGCAATCAGGTCGACGGGGTTCATAGCACCACCCCGATGATCTGATTACTACTGGCCTTGTGCGAACTTGGATAACTTGGCGAACTTGCCCTATTGGTGCGAGTTTCAGCAGTTTCGCTAACTTGCGAACTTGGATAACCAGGCGAATCTGGATTGCTCTGCACTGCGTCCAAGTTAGCCAAGTTAGCCACACCGCGAACTTGCGGAAAGCCCGTGCTGATGGGCAAGTTCGCAAGTTCGCGCGGATTCAATAACTGATAGAACTTTGGCAGTTTGCCATTTTCCGTCCTGTCCCCCTCGATCATCTCGATAGCCGGTGGCGAATCCATCAGTAAAGAGTCCAGCGCCTCATCCAGCCTCTGCGCCAATAAGTGTCCGGAAAAACATTTCAGCAGCAAATCCCGCCGCCCGGTACGCCCATGCTGTTTGAGATAGTCGAGAATCTTGCCTGCTGCATCCGTCGATTCCCTTGCTGCATCCTCGCCAGCGGCATCGTCGAAAATGAACCTTACCGAATCCCGATGAAACTGCGTCCACGCCAGTGCTGCATGAATGTGGTGAACCTCGATCACCATAACTAGGTCGGTCAAGGCGAAGAGCATCGCCAGCCGGAGCAACATCGGCGCGCGTCTTTCGAGCAGTGCCGTCACTTTCTCGCC
>Ga0180012_1000246_pt1 | contig 21798 bp, 17 predicted proteins | sample KR11_S2_MetaG_FD_122243 | JGI IMG/M metagenome (GOLD analysis project Ga0180012, IMG submission 122243) | Groundwater microbial communities from the Olkiluoto Island deep subsurface site, Finland - KR11_S2_MetaG | ecosystem: Environmental > Aquatic > Deep subsurface > Groundwater | place...
AGCAGCATGGCGACGCCGAAGGTCGTCATCAGCCGGGTGAGGTCGGAGCCGCGCAGCACCAGGAAGCTGGCGATGAAGCCGAAGGAGCCGCTGACCAGGCCCGCGACCAGAAGGCCGCTGACGGGTTCGGAGACATAGTCGCGGGCGAACAGCCCCGCGGCATAGGCACCCAATCCGAAGAAGGCGGTGTGGCCGAGCGAGACGATGCCGGCATAACCGAGGATCAGGTCGAGCGAGACGGCGAACAGCGCCAGGATGGCGATCTCGGTCAGGATCAGCATCTTCGACGGCAGGATGAAGATCAGCGCTACCGCAAGAAGCCACAGGCCGATCTCCCAGAGGCGCCAGCGGCCCGCCTGCCTGAGCAGCGCCTGCGCGGTGTCGGTCGCGGATGACTTGGCTTGCCCGCTCATCGGCCGCCCTCCCGCGCGAACAGGCCGTAGGGTCTCAGGATCAGCATGACGATCATCACGGCATAGATGATGAAGGAACCGAGCTGCGGCACATAATATTTGCCGGCCACATCGGCGATTCCGAGCAGGAGCGCGGCGATGAAGGGACCGGTGATCGAGGAGGTTCCGCCGACGGTGACGACGATCATGAAGTAGATGAGGAACTTCAGCGGGAAATTCGGATCGAGGCCGAGCAGATCGACGCCGAGTGCGCCGCCGAGACCGGCCAGGCCCGAGCCGAGCGCGAAGGTCAGCGCGAAGATCACCGAGACATTGATCCCCAAGCCGCGCGCCACCCGCCCGTCGTCGACGGCGGCGCGGAGCTGGCTGCCGAACCGCGTGCGGGTAAGGGCCAGCTGCAGGGCGACGGTCAGCACGGCGCAGAGCACGATGATGAAGAGCCGGTAGCGGCCAATGCCGATGCCGAGGAACTCGAATCGTCCGCGCAGGAGCGGCGGCAGGTCGATCATCTGCTGCTGGCCGCCCATGGAATAATCGACCGCCGCAATCGACATGAAGACCAGGCCGATCGAAAACAGCACCTGGTCGAGATGCGAAACGCCGTAGAGATGCCGGTAAAGCGTGCGCTCCAGGATTGCCCCGGCGAGCGCGGAGACGAGGAGGGCGGCGGGCAGGCACCAGTAGAAGGAAATCCCGTAGCGGTTCATCAGGATCACGGTGACGTAGCCGCCGGCCATGGCGAAGGCGCCATGGGCCAGGTTGACGAAGTTCATCAGGCCCAGCGTCAGCGAAAGCCCGCAGGCAAGGACGAAGAGAAGCATGCCATAGGCGATGCCGTCGAACAGGATTGTCAGCATGGTCACTCGCTATGGCGTGGAGGGCCTCATCTCAGGCCCTCCACGCGGCTGTGGCGCTCAGTTGGCGTTCGGGTCGCGGATCTTCTCGTAGGTCTTGAGCTCGACATTGTAGAGCTCGCCGTCCACCTGCTTGACCTCGCGGATATAGATGTCCTGGACGATGTCGCGGGTGGCCGGATCGATCGTGATCGGACCGCGCGGGCTCATCCATTCCATGCCCTTCATGGCCTCGATCAACTTCGTCCCGTCGGTGTCTCCACCGGTCTTCTCGAGCGCTGCGTAGGCGAGATGCATGGCATCATAGCCGCCGACCGACATGAAGTTGGGGCGCATGTTGTCATTGGCCTTGCGGACCTCACCGACGAAGGCCTTGTTTTCCGGGCTGTCATGGTTGGCCGAGTAGAAATGGCCGGTGACGATGCCCATGGCCGGTTCGCCGATGGCGTTGAGCAGGTCGTCGTCGGTCACGTCGCCGGTGGCGATCAGCTTGATGCCTGCTTCCTTCAGGCCGCGATCGGCGAACTGTTTCATGAACAGCGAGCCGACGCCCGAGGGCACGAAGACGAAGACGGCATCGGGCTTGGCGTCGCGGACGCGCTGCAGGAAGGGGGCGAAGTCGGGATTCTGCAGCGGCACGCGGACCGCTTCGACGATCTCGCCGCCCTCCTTCTTGAACTGGTCGGTGAAGCCCTTCTCGATGTCATGGCCCGGGCCGTAGTCCGTCACCAGGGTGACGACCCGCTTCAGGCCGTTTTCCACGGCCCAGCTTGCCACCGGCAGCGCCGACTGGGGTCCTCCCATGCTGGTGCGGACGAAATAGTCCGACTGCTTCATGATCGCCGAAGTCGTCGCCGAGGTGATGATGGCCGGCACCTTGACCTGGTTGAGCACCGGCGCCACGGCCATGGCAAGCGGGGTGAGCCCGAAGCCGGCAAGCATGGACACGCCGTCGTTGACGACGAGTTCCTGAGCGATGCGGCGCGTCTGGTCGGCGGTGCCGGCATCGTCACGCAGCACGAGTTCGATCTTCTTGCCGGCGACCGTGTCGCCATGCAAAGCCATATAGGCGCGAACGCCAGCCTCGACCTGCCTGCCGGTCGAGGCGAAGGGGCCGGTCATCGGCAGGATGAGGCCGATCTTGACGGCCTCCTGCGCGCCGGCGGAGCCTGCCGCCAGCATCGAAAGCAGAGTGCCGGCAATGAAAATTCTTCTCGTAACCATGTATACTCCTCCCTTTTGTCCGATCCGGCCTCCCGATGCCGGATCCGCTGCAGTGCAGCGGTTTGTCGTCACTCCCACGACGAAAGACCGCTGCGCAAAAATCGTATGCTGTTATCCATGTATACATAGATCGAGGACGCTCACAAGCAGACGAAGGTGACAGAAGGCAAATTTGCCCGTCCTGCGGATTTCCCTCCGCCCCGGTTTGCCCGCCGCGGACAAAGGGCGGCGGCCGGGCCTGCGGTCAGGGCGAGGAAATCGGCAAACGCAAACAGCCCGGCGGGGCCATGCCGCGCCGGGCTGTTCGTCTCATCGTTTGTATTCAGGCCCTCTGCCGTGCAGATCAGGCGAGCTTGGTGCAGGCATCCGCAATGCGGGTCAGCGCTTCCCTGAGTTCGGATTCGGCGCTCGCATAGGAAATGCGGAAGAAGGGCGAGAGGCCGAAGGCCGAACCCGGCACGACGGCGACATTGGCGTCTTCGAGCAGATAGGCGCAGAAGTCCGTATCGGTTTCGAGGCGCTTGCCGGACGGCGTGGTCTTGCCGAGCACGCCGGCGCAGCCGGAGAAGGTGTAGAAGGCGCCTTCCGGCACGCGGCAATCGAGGCCGTCGATCGCATTGAGGCCGGCGACCACCAGATCGCGGCGGCGCTGGAAGCTCGCCTTGCGTTCGACGAGGAAATCCTGCGGGCCATTCAGCGCGGCGACCGAGGCCGCCTGGCTGATCGAGGAGGGGCAGGAGGTCGCCTGGCTCTGCACGACGGCCATGGCCTTGATCAGGTCGCGCGGGCCGCCGGCATAGCCGATGCGCCAGCCGGTCATGGCATAGGCCTTCGAGACGCCGTTGACCGTGAGGATACGGTTCTTCAGGCTCGGCTCGAGCGCAGCCGGTGTGACGAATTCGAAGCCGTCATAGACGATGTGCTCGTACATGTCGTCGACCAGCAGCCAAACCTGCGGGTGCTTCAAGAGCACGTCAAGCAGCGGGCGGTAATCCTCGGCGCGGTAGCCGGCGCCCGACGGGTTGGACGGCGAGTTGAGGATCACCCAGCGGGTCTTCGGCGTGATCGCCGCCTCGAGCTGAGCGGCCTGCAGGCGGAAGCCTGCCTCGGCGTTGCAGGCGATCAGCACCGGGGTCGCCTCGGCGATCTGGACGATGTCGGAATAGGAGGTCCAGTAGGGCGTCGGGATGATGACTTCGTCGCCCGGATCGAGCGTCGCCATCATCGCGTTGAATAGGATCTGCTTGGCGCCGGTCGCGACCGTGATCTCGTCGAGCGCGTATTCGACGCCATTTTCGCGGCTGAACTTGTCGCGGATTGCGGCCTTCAGTTCCGGCGTGCCGTCGAGTGCGGTGTATTTGGTCTGGCCGGCCTGCATGGCCTTCCAGGCGGCTTCCTTGATGTGATCCGGTGTGTCAAAATCGGGTTCGCCGGCGCCGAGGATGATGACCGGATGGCCTTCGCGCTTCAGGGCTTGCGCCTTGGCGCCGATCTTCAGGATTTCGGAGACGCCGATCGACGAGATGCGCTTCGCCGGCCGGAAAACCGCCTCTTCGTGCTTGCTGTTGATGTTCATGACCATCCTCTCTCTTCCCTGTTGCTCCCGGTTGCGGGAGCGGTGCTCGTCATATGCCTGCTTAGCCGAACCGGACCGTACCGAGCGGCCCGGGCGAGGTGATCGCCTTCAGTCCGGCCGCCAGGTCCTTGATCTTCTCGTCTGTATAGAGGTCGTAATAGATCTGGTTCTTGCGGCCGATCGCGTGTTCGGCGCTGAAGCTGCCGCCGAAATCGCGCACGGCTATGGCGAACACCCAGTCGCGCAGGCGCTGTTCGAAGGCCTTGTCGGTGGCCGCCGTACTGCCCTTCGGGACCACCAGATTGAAATGCACGCCGCCGTCGCCGATATGGCCGAAATCGCAGATCGTCACCTCTGGGAAGGCCGCCGGCATCTCGGCCTTCATGCGGTCGCAGAAGGCCATGATGTCGCCGCGGCGGAAGGACAGGTCGAAGGCGATCAGCTTGCCGGCGTGCTTCACGCCCTCGGAGAGTGCGTGGCGCAGCGCCCACATTTCGTGGGCCGGGCCGACGAAGGCGTCGGCCAGAGGCGCCGCTTCGCTTTCCCAGATCTCGGAGAGTACGGTCTCCAGCACCGCGTCGAGCCCCTGCTCACCCTCGCGCGGCTCCCAGGTGCGGGAGATCTCGCAGAGGATCACATAGTCGGGGATCACGCCGCCCTGGAAGGGATTGCGAAGCGACGGCACATGGTCGAGGGCGGCGGCGACCGCGTTTCGCGACATGCCCTCGAAGGCCGAGAGATAGGCTCCGAGCTTTTGCTCCATGGCGCGCAGCAGCGGCATGACATGGGCGCCGCTGGCCGGCACAAGATAGGCAGTGGCCACCTGCTTCGGCAGGGCTTCGAGGTTCAGCACGCATTCGGTGATGATGCCGAAGGCGCCGGAGGTGCCGATGAAGATCTGCTTCCAGTCAACGCCGGTATTGTTCTTGCGCAGGTCCGAGGCGAGGTCGAGGATCGTGCCCTGTTCGTCTGCCAGCACCACCTTGATGCCGAGCGTGTTGCGGCGCACGTCGCCATATTTGAGGAAGCGCGAGCCGCCGGTATTGGTCGACAGCATGCCGCCGAGGCGCGGGTCGGCGCCAAGATCGATCGGAAAGAACAGGCCATGGCTTTCAAGCCGCTGGTTCACCTCCGACAGCCGGAAACCGGCGTCTACATGCAGCGAGCGGTTGTCGAGATCGAGATCGAAGCGGCGCGTCATGCGGTCGAGGCTGAGAACCACCTGAGCGCCCGAGGCGTCCGGCGTCGAGCCGGAGACCAGACCGGTATTGCCCGATTGCGGGACGAGCGGCAGGCCGTGCCGCACGCAATAGGCGACGGCGGCCGAGACTTCTTCCGTCGTCGCCGGCCGCAGCACAAGACCCGCTAGACCTTCGTCATAACGGGCGCCCGTCTGATAGGCGATCATGGCGCCGGGCTCCTCAACGATGCCCTTGTCGCCGAGGATATCCGTCAGTGCCCGAATGTGCGCCTGGTCGATCATCGTCGTTTCTTACTCTGCTGCCTGAACGGTCGTCAGCATCTGACGGCAGTCGGCGATCGATGCCTGCTCGATGCCGGCATAGTGATCGAATTCGTTCAGCACCTTGGCGCCGAGGTCAAGTTCGAAACGCTGCTGGTTGGGGCTGGCGACGAAATCCTGGGTCGCGTCGTCGCCGAGGTTGGACTGGAAGATGCCGGCGGCGCTGACCGGCAGGAAGTCCTCGTAGACGATCGGGTCGAACTGGACGAGGCCGTCGGCAATCAGGGTGTCGAGGCTGGTTTCCGGATCGGCCTTGGCCTTGCGGCCCCTTTCCGTCAGCGAATAGGCGAAGTAGCCGAGGCCTTCGGCGCGGATCGCCTCCCAGCTGTCGGGGAAGGGCGCGAAGGCGTCTGCCAGCGCCTTGTCGTATTCGGCGGCATTCGAGCCGTCAGCTGCCGGACGCACGACCTGGCGCGAGGCGGTGAGCAGTTCGTCGTAGAGCGCCCGGCCCTTGGGGGTGAGGGCAATGCCGCGCTGTTCGATCTCGCCGAAGCGGGCGGTGTGCGAGCCCTCCTTCCACGTGCCGTCCTCGTCCTCGAACAGGACGGGTTCGTTGAGCGCCTTGAACGAGGTCTGGCGCAGCAGGATCGGGCATTTGCGGGTCGGCGGGCCTTCGACGACGGCCTTCGGTGCGATGCCGTAGTCGGGCATGCGGGCCTGGACGAGATCGATGTCGAGCGTGCGCGGGGTCAGGTGATTGATGTGTGGCCCCTTGAAGGAGACCACGTCGGCGATCAGGCGGTGGGCGGCATGCAGGCGGACATACATGTCGGGGCTGACCAGCGCCTTGTCATGCCAGCGGAAGGTTTCGAGCGCTTCGGTGACGAAGCGCGAAGCGTCGGCGCGGTCGAGGCCACCCTCGCGTTCGGACTTTTCGGTCAGCGCGATCGCGGCGGGGGTGAAGATCTGCCGCCTGGCGAGTGTCGCTTCGGCTTCGGCCCGCAGGGTCTCGTCGGCGATCAGGTCGAGGCGCAGCAGCGAGGTGAAGATGCGGAACGGGTTCTTCTTCAGACTGGCGTCGCCGACCGGACGGAAAGCGGTCGAATGAACCGGCACGCCGGCGGTCGACAGGTCGTAGTAACCCACCGGATACATGCCCATGACGGCGAAGAGGCGTCGCATCATGGCAAGCTCGGCGGGTGTGCCGAGGCGGATCGCGCCATGGCGTTCGTCCGTGATGCGGTCGAGCGAATCGGTGTCTTCCAAGCGCTCGCGGAGCCTCGGATCGGCGTCCAGCGTCTCCTGGTTCACCTTCGCCACCAGTTCCATCAGCGTGCCATAGGCGGGAACCTCGGTGCGATACATGGCGGACATGGCGGCGGAAAACATCGAGCGAATCTCGTCGCTCGGGACAAAACGGGTCTTGGTCATCGGTGGCATCCCAGAAAACTGCAGGAGGTTCATTCTGGGAGGCAGCTTATAATATGCTGCAGCGCCGAAGGATGCTGACGTTTGTCAATGAGTTCATGCGGCGGGCGAATGACTCAAGCGTGAACACCTCGTTTTCCGAAAGGGGTCGCCGCGGTCGTGCTGCCATTGCTGCTCACGTAGTTTTCTCTTTTTAAAGATGATTTATTTTCTCATCTTTCTAGACGCGGTTCGCCGCTCATGGCATGGAATTTCCGAAGAGCCGCCGCGGAGGGCGGTCTGCGCAAGGAGCGACCATGGGCAATGCGGTGGCGTTGAGTTCCGAGACCTATCTCGATCATGATCGGGCGGCATTCATGCTGGACCGGATGCGGGACGACCACAGTGAGTTGGGCAGCGTTACGCCGCAGTCCGACGGCTGGGCGTTTCCGCTGCATTACGGCATGGTCTCGGCCGTGCGCGAGAACCGGCGCATTCGCCTGCGGGTGCTGGCCGACGACGAGACGCGGCTTGCCTATGTGAAGATGGAAGTGGCGAGCCACGCGGCGGAGATCCTCGGCTCGACCGGCGGTATCCGCTGGAGCGGCCAGGACGATGTCGGGACCGTGCCGGCCTTCTTCCGCGAGATCACGGTCCTGTCGACAGAGCGGATCACGCCGCATCTACAGCGCATCCGGTTCGCGGCACGCGACCTTGGCCGCTATGCGAGCGGCGGGCTGCATATTCGCCTGCTGCTGCCGCCGGCCGAGCGCGAGCCGGTCTGGCCGACCATCGGCGCGGACGGGCTGCTGGTCTGGCCTGGCGGCGAGGATTCGCTGACCGTGAGGGTCTATACGATCCGGGCGATCGACGTGCAGGCGGGCGTCATCGACGTCGACTTCGTGCTGCATCCGGGCGTGGTGACGCCAGCCGCCCACTTTGCCGAAACGGCCACACCGGGCCAGGTGATCGGCATGATCGGCCCGGGCGGCGGGGATGTTCCCGCGGCAACCAATCTGCTGATGCTGGCCGACGATACAGCACTTCCGGCGCTGTCGCGCATTCTCGAGAGCCTGCCGGAGACGACCAGGGCGACCGTCTTCCTCGAGGTCGACGGCGAAACCGATCGGCTGGCGCTCGAGCGGCCGAACGTCACGATCACCTGGCTTTATCGGACCGGTCGGCCCGCCGGAACGGCCGGCCTGCTGTCGGCGGCGCTGCGGGAGATGGATCCTCAGTCGGTGCCCGAAGACGTCTACGTCTGGGCGGGCTGTGAGTTCGCCGATTTCCGCGAGATCCGGCGCATCGTCCGGAAGGACTGGGGGCTCGGCAAGGACCGCCAGCTGATCGTTTCCTACTGGCGTCGCGGGGTCGGCGGCGAGGACCGGCCGGCAGCGGAGGACTGAACCGTTCTTGCCCGCTCAGCGATCCGCCAGTCTGGCGACCAGGGGGATCGCTGCCAGGGGGAGCATGGCAGCAAAGGCGAAGAACGGGCCGTAGCCGAACAGATGGGCCACCTGGCCGGCGATCATGCCGCCGGCGATGCTGACCAGCGCATCCATGCACTGGAAAAGGGTGAAATCCACGCCGGCCTGGCGGGGGTCCGACCAGCGCATGAACTGCGCATAGAGGGCGACGAAGCCCAGCGGCAGCACGGCGGAGGAACTGGCGATCGCCAGGGCGACCAGGACGGGTTGCGGGAAGACCGTCACCGTGCCGGACGCCGCAAAGAGCACCAAGCAGACGGCTTGCAGGGCAAGCGCCAGGATCAGGACGGCGCGGATGCCCCAGAGCCGCACCAGCAGGCCGCCGGCGAGCGCCAGGCCGAAGCCGACGAACAGGCTGCCCATGCCGTTGACGAGGCCGATGGTCGCAAGATCGAGTCCGGAATCGACGAGAAAGGGCCCGATCATGCCGAGCGCCAGCTTCTGCGCGACGACATAGACCGCTGCCGTCATCAGGCCGCGCCGCAGCAGGGGCCGTTTGAGGGCGGCCATCAGAGACGGCACATGCGGGCGCGTCTCCTCCGGCAGCCGACGGGCGATGCCGAGCAGGAAGGGCAGCCCGAGCAGGCAGAGCAGCGCCGCCATGGCCCAGGCGGCAAGCTGCCAGCCCGACATGCCGACGAGATAGAGAAAGAGCCCGCCGCCGAGGGCCGAGCCGAGATAGGCGCCGCCGACCTGTGCGGCATTGCCCCAGCCGTGGTGCCGCTCGGCGAGGCTCTGCACGGCGAACCCGTCGCAGGCGATGTCGAGCGTCGAGGCGGCGAAGGCGACCAGGGTCAGCGTCAGAAAGATCGGCAGCGGATCGCCCGGATCGAACAGGCCGACCGCCAGCAGGCCGAGCACGCTCAGCATGCCGGCGGCGAGCACGATGACACCGGAGCGGTTGCGGCCGGACGGCGGAAGGCGATAGCGTTCGACCGCCGGCGCCCAGAGGAACTTGAGCACCCAGGGCAGGGCGATCAGCGAGACGAGGCCGATGCGGTCGAGCGATACGCCGGCATCCCGCATGATCGCCGGAAGGCCGGTCCAGGTCAGCCCGCCGATCACGCTTTGGGCGACATAGAGGCCGCCGATCCCCGCGAGGAGGACCGGAGCCGAGGGTCGTGTGGCGTCATCCATCAGAAGCGGTAACGCAGGCTGCCGTAGACCGTGCGGCCTTCGTCCCAGTAGCACGAGCCGGCCGAGCAGATGGCCTTCTCCGTGTTGAACAGGTTCTTGGCGTTGACCTGCAGCTGCAGGCCCTTGAGATCCAGATTGCGGTAGCCGAAATCGTAGGACAAGGCGGCGTCGACCAGCACGCGGCTTTCGTTCTCGAAGCTGTTGGCGTCGTCGCCGTAGCTTTCGCCGATATAGCGTATGCCGGCACCGAGGCCGAGGCCTTCGAGCGCGCCGCCCTCGAACAGGTAGTGGCCCCAGAGCGATGCGATGTGGTTCGGCGTGGCGGACAGTTCGTTGCCTTCGGTGCCGACGGCGCCTTTCTCGATCTTCATGCGCTGATAGGTGTATGCGGCGATGAGGCTGAAGCCGTTGTCGAAGGAGGCATTGGCCTCGAGCTCGATGCCGCGCGAGTTGAGGTCGCGCTGAACCTGCTTGTTGATGCCGCTCGAGGTGTCGAAGACGACGCCGTCCTGCTGGTCGATGTCGAACAAGGAAGCGCTCAGCACGGCATTGGCGCCGGGGATCTCGTATTTGACGCCGATTTCCTTCTGCTTGCCGATGGTCGGATCGGCGACGCGGTTGTCGGGCAGGCTCGGGTCGTCATAGACGAAGCCGACATTGGGCGAGAACGAGGTGGAGTAGCTCGCATAGGGGATGAGGCCCATCTCGGTGCGATAGGAAAGGCCGATCCGGCCCGAGAAGCCTTCGTCTTCCTGCTCGGTCTCCGTGGAGGAGGCATCGACCGCATCGGTCTTCGTCCAGTCGTAGCGGGCGCTGGCAAACAGCGTGAGGTCTTCCCACTCCATCTGGTCGTGCAGGTAGATGCCGAAGAGATTGCTTTCCTGCTGGCCGGCAAAGGGCGTCGGCGCTGCCTTGAGGTCGTCGAGCGTGGTGTAGGATACGGCGCTGTAGGCCTCGTAGTCCGACCAGTTGTAGTCCAGACCGGCCACGGCCGTGTGGCCGACGTTGCCGGTGTCGAACTCGAACTGGGCCATGTTGTCGACGGCGAAGTTCTTCATCTTCTCTTCGTAATAGCCCCAGTTACGGGTCGGAACGGCGCCGTAGAGGCCGCTGTATTCGAGCTCGGCGTCGACTTCGCTGTAGCGCAGGTTCTGGCGCAGGGTCACCGTCTCGTTGAGGCGGTGTTCGAATTCGTAGCCGATGCGGCCCTGCTTCTGGCGGAAGTCGTTCCAGTCCGGATCGCCGCCATAGGTGTGGGTCAGCTCGCCGTAGACGGGCTGGTAGAAGAAGGCCGTGCCGCCGGTCAGCGCCGTCGAATATTCGCCGAGAATGGTCAGGCGGGTATCTTCATCGGGCTTCCAGGTGAAGGCCGGGGCGAGATAGAGCTTGTCGTCCGGATAACCTTCGAGATGGGTGTCGCTTTTGCGGCCCATGGCGGTGAAGCGGTAGAGCATGCCGTCATTGTCGCCCGCCGGACCGGAGAGATCGATGCCGGTCTGGTAACGATTGTCCTGGCCGATCGTCACCTCGACCTCGCGGAAGGGTTCGTCGGTCGGGCGCTTGGTCACCATGTTGACGATGCCGCCGGGGCCGCTCACGCCATAGAGCGAGGAGGCCGGGCCCTTCAGCACGGTTATGCCCTCGAGGCCGTAAGGTTCCGAGCGCAGCCAGGCCGAGGGGCCGTTGAACTGGCGCAGCCCGTCGCGGAACATGCCGCTGTAATAGGCCGGGAAACCGCGCAGGTAGAAGGCGTCGTAGCGGCTGTCATAGCCGAAGGTGTTCGGGTTGGCGCCGGCGGTGTAGGCCAGCGCCTCGTTCAGCGTTCTCGGCTTCTGGTCCTCGATCTGGTCCTGCGTGACCACCGAAACGGTCTGCGGGATCTTGACGAGCGGGGTGTCGACCTTCGTGCCGATCCGATCGGCCTTGGCGACATAGCCGTCCTGGACCAGGATGTCGTCGCTCTCGGCCTCGACCTCAATGCTGTCGAGCACCGTCTCGCCGGCATCCTGCGCCAATAGCACGGGTGGTTGAAGCGCCAGGGCGACGCCTGCGAGGAAGGCGAGCTTGTGGCGGTGAAGGGTTGATCTGACCCGCATGATATTGTCCCCGAATGATAATCCCAACCTGAACTCACAAATTTGATTATTTGAGTCAAGTATGAACTGGAGTCATCCGGTATAGAATTTCAGCGTGTGGCGAGCCTGCCGCGGCCGTGGCGACGGCAAGCGAAACCGGGCAGTGGGGTGGGCAGTTCAGGCGGTGGTGGAAGCGTTGTTGGCGACCAGCCAAAGCTCCAGGGCGGCGACGACCGCGAGCCGCAGGCTGGCGTTTCCGTCGAGCGCCCGCGCCAGCGACGGATCGTCGGGCTCGAAGCCGATTTCGGCCATGACGTCGGCGGGGGCGAGGCAACGCGCGTCCATGACGGCGCGGATGCGGGCGATGGCGGAGGGCAGGAGATAACGTCCGCTGGCGATCGGCGGCGTGCCGAGCGAGAGGCCGGGAGCGTCGCCTGCGGCGTCCGGCTGCCGCAGCCAGGCGAGAAACCCGAAGCGTTCCTCGGCCGTCGCCTTCGTCCAGGAGTTCTGCAGTTTCTCGAGACGCGTGCGCTTCTGCTTGCTGGGCATGTCGGATTCCGGCTCTGCGTGTTCGGCTTCGTCTATCCTATCATCGCGGCCGGCGCCATCGTCACCGTTCGCTCCATCGACGGCGACAGGCCGGCCAGACAGCAAAGCCGGCGGCAGCGACGGATTTGCGTTCCGGTCGAAACGGCTGGGTGCTCGGGTAATGGCGATGAAAAAAAGTGGAACGGTCACGTTGTTTCGTGGCAGCGGGTGAGACGTCAATCAGCCTGCCCGGCCCTGTCCTATAGATGACAGCAGCCGCGCTCCACCGCGGCTTGTGACAGAGATCGGAGCGAATCGAAACAGTCGCGACCGACGTGGCGGCCAGAAAAAGGTCTGATATCAGCCGAAACCGTTGATGTCGGGGGCATCCTGCCATCCAAGCGCACGCGCGGCGCGACGTCTCTGACGGCCAGTCACGCAGGGCTCGGAGGTCATGACAAGACGCAGCGCCTCCAAGGCCGGTGGCGATGAAGGTGGCGCTGCCGGTTGGGACGGTTGGCCGGCGGTCTCAAGCGACCACCGGAAGCCTGTCAGCTCTGGCGCGCTTTTCTGCTGGCGTAGCGCTGGTCGCGCTTGGCCTTGCGGGCCGCTTCGTCCTCGATCACGCGGCTGATGCGCGACGTTTCCGCTTCCAGGCGAGCCTCGGCATCGGCGCGATCGGCCGCTTCGGCTGCTTCGGCTTCCGCCTTGGCTGCGGCCAGCGAGCGGTCCCGCTCTTCGGTCTTGGCGCGTTCGCGCTCGGCGCGACGTTCCTCGCGGGCGGTCGCCACTGCCAGGCGTTCCGCCTGCTTAGCCTCGATGTGCGGCTCGGCGGCTTCTTTCGCTGCGCGATAATTGTCGAGAAGGATTTTCTTCGCGTCGGCTGTTGCCTTGCGGCGGTCGGACAGGCCGTTGTCTCTCGTGTTCTTCAAAGTTCCGCTTTCGGATTGGATCGTTCGGGTTATCTCGGTCGCGCGCCTTGCGGCACCTTGCGGCGCAATGCGTGGTCTGCGCGCGGTCTCTCGGGGTGGAGCGGTTCGCCGCTCCGGCAGTCAGTCCTTGGCCGGATAGGCCGAGGTCGAAGACGAATTGGTGTTGGCGTCGGCTTCCTTGGCCATCCGCAAAGCGCGGAGGCGCATCGTCTTTTCATCGCGCTCCTGAACGACGGCGTCGTTCTCGGAGATGATCCGGCTTCGCGCCAGGAACTGCGACTGGGTCTTGCCAAAGGCCGCTTCGGCTTGAATGCGAGCCTTGCTCTGGGTCTCTGTCATGGCTGTGATCCTCGATTGTTTGATGGCGGTGCCGGTCTTTCGGCCAAAAAAAAGCCAGGCAAAATGCCTGACCTTTCATTGTTCCCGCGCCCTCCTTGGTGCCAGTACATCCGTGGTCACCCGAGAGCACAAAGATCGATCAGGCAGCCTGCAGCTGGCCGGCGGACATCTTGCCCGACTTGTTGTCGCGTTCCATCTCGTAGCCGATCTTCTGGCCTTCGACGATTTCGCGCATTCCGGCGCGCTCGACGGCAGAGATGTGGACGAAAACGTCCGGACCGCCATTGTCAGGCTGAATGAAGCCGAAGCCCTTGGTGGAATTGAACCATTTAACTGTGCCAGTGGTCATAACGAACCCTTTCGTAGCAATATTGTATCCCCGCCGTGCGACTGCACGGGCGGCTGGGTAGCTCGATCTCTTTTGAAGGGAAGTTCGTCGAGGCACGGTGTCAGGGTGCTAAAACAAAAGTCAAACAAGGAAATATCGACAAGCTCTAAATAGGCGATTGAGCCGCCGATGTCAACTTTTAGTTTCGATTCGCGTCGAATTGTCGATTTTTGGTTGAAATTGCGCGGTCAGGACGGCTTGCGATCACTCTGTCGGCTCGGCAGCGCGGGAAACGCTCTCAACCGTTGCGGGCGCGATGCTGCTTGACGTCTGCGACGAGCGGGAACGACGCGAACAGACCGAGCGGCAGGGCGAAGAGCGCCGCGACCGGCAGGCCGAAATGGCTGAACAGCAGTGCGCCGGCAATGCCTCCGGAGAAGAACAGGCCGATCAGAGACAAGAGCAGGGCAAGCTTGGCACCGTCGGCGACAACGGGCGGCAGATCCGTCCGCGCCGGGTCGTTGCGATAGAGGAGCTTGCCGATCTCGATGCCGGCATCGGTCACCAGGCCGGTGACATGCGTGGTGCGGATGCGCGCGCCGGACAGCTTGGTGATGATGGCATTCTGCAGGCCCATGATGAAGCACAGCAGGCTGATGGTCAGGAGGATGGTCGAGGAAGAGCCCGGCGCCAGGAACAGGCCCGAAAGGCCAAACATCAGGAGCAGCAGGGCTTCCACGGCGAGCGGAAGCGCATATTCGGATTCGAGCGCGCGCCGGCGCGCCCAGTTGATCAGGATGGCGGAGGTTGCGGCGCCGGCGATGAAGGCGGCGAGCGAGGACACGCCTATGACGACGAGGAAACGGTTGCCGAGCACCATGTTGTCGGCGATGGCCGAGACGATGCCCGACATGTGCGAGGTGTATTGATGCACGGCCATGAAGCCGCCGGCGTTCACCGCACCGGCCACGAAGGTCAGGTAGAAGGCGAGATGGCGGTCGCTATCCTCGTTGCGCTGGCGGGCGGCAAGCCCTCCCAAGTAATATCTCATGCTGTGTTTCCGCTGGCTGCCGGCGGCTGACCGGTGAGAAAGCCATCCTCGTGCCGAATCGTAAACAGCTCCGGAAGATTTGCCAGAGATAGTATGCGCGGACGAAGATTTCGAGCATCGGCCGGAAGACAATGTCCGGTGCCGCCGGCCGCGGCGCTCGTTTGCGGGGCGATCTTTTCATGCCGCGCGATCGCGGCTAAGTCCTTGTGCCGGATGAGGTGGCGCCCGTCGGGCTGACGCCGTGTTAGGAGACGATGCCTGTGACCGATATCGACCGCACCCGTGCCGAGCGCCTGATGCAGCAGGCCGGGATCGATGCGCTCCTGCTCTTCCAGCCCGAGGCCTTCCACTATGCCGTCGGCGCACCGGCCGGCGTCGCCACGATGTGGGGCCGGGCAGGGCCGGCGATCGCACTGGTGCCGGCGGATCGCGACAGCCGAATCGCCGCGGTGGCCAGCGACCATGCGGCGGGGCAGATCCGCAAGGCGGCGCCGGAGGTGGACCTGGCGACGCACCGCATCTGGATCGACATGGTGGATCTTTCGGCCCTTGCCGACCGGGCGGATGCCGATCCGGCGGCGGTCGATGCCGCCTATCGCGACCAGGGCCGCAGCGGCCCGCGGCCAGAGACCTTCGACCGTTCCGCCTGCTTTTCGCTGCTTCGCGACATGTTGAGCGTCCGGGGTCTGTCCCATGGACGAATCGGCGTCGATCTCGAATTCATGCCGGCCGCCGATTTCGCGTATCTGCAAAGCACCCTGCCGGAGGTGCGGTTCGCCGACGGCTCGGAAATCCTGAGGCGGCTGCGCGCCGTCAAGTCGCCGCGCGAAATCGACTGCCTGCGGCGCGCAGCGATGGCTGCGGAGGGTGGTCTGTCTAGGATGGCCGAAACGGTCGCGCGCGGCGTTTCGCTCGGCGATCTGTCGGCCGCCTGGAAGGCCGGAGCCCAGGCGACAGCCGCGGCCGGCGGCTTTGCGCTCAGCGGACACTGGGATTTCATCTCCGTCGGCCCGGATCTTTCCGACATGAAGGCGAAGGTATCGCCCGGTGCGCTGATCAAGGCCGATGTCGGCACGCTGGTCGACGGCTATTCCTCGGACGGGGCGCGGACCTTCTGTTTCGGGCCGGCCGCACCGCTTGCGCAACGCATTTTCGCCTCGCTGGAAAACGCCTTTGCGGCCGGGCTCGATCTGCTGAAGCCGGGCAACAGCTTCGGTGCGGTGCATGCGGCGATGCTGGCCTCGATGCGAAAGGACGGCTTTCACGAATATTTCCGCGGCCATTTCGGCCATTCGGTCGGCGGCGGCGTCGGCATCGAGGAATGGCCGTTCTTCTCGGCCGACAGTGCGGAACTCATCGAGCCCGGCATGGTCGTGGCGCTCGAGGCGCCATTCTATGCGCAGGGCCTCGGCGCGCTGATGATCGAGGACCAGTTCCTCGTCACGCCGGATGGGGTGGAGCCGATGAACAGTCTGCCGCGCGGTCTGCGGGATCTGACCGTACGATAGGCTGTAGGCAGGTCTCTCTGCCCCGGGCTGCCGTTCAGCGCCGTTCGGCCAGCGCCACACCCAGGCCCTCGACTTCGACGAATACGACGCCGCCCTGTTCGAAGGCGTGCAGCAGTTGAGCCGCCGTTGCGCGGTGCAGTTCGTGCCGCGCGCCCTCATAGTCGCGGATCGTGCTGCGGGACACCTGTGAATGCTCGGCAAGATCGGTCTGCGTCCAGTCGAGCATGCCGCGGGCCGCGCGACAAAGCGCAGGTGATAGAATCGGTGACGGCGTACCTTGACCCATGGTTCCATACTGCCCATATTGGTTGATATAAACAATATATGGCATTTCCCATGTGATATTTCCAGCGAGGTCTGATGCTCCACGAAACACCCCTGATCTCCACCATCGTCGGCGGTCTCGTGCTGGCCTTCGCCTTCGGATACGTCGCCCACCGGCTGAAACTGCCGCCGCTCGTCGGTTATCTGTTCGCCGGCATCCTGGTTGGCCCGCACACGCCGGGCTTCGTGGCCGACCAGCATCTGGCGCCGGAACTGGCGGAAATCGGCGTCATCCTGCTGATGTTCGGGGTGGGATTGCATTTTTCGCTGAAAGACCTCCTGTCGGTACGCGGGGTCGCGGTGCCGGGCGCAGTCGTGCAGATCGGTTTCGCCACGCTGCTCGGCTGGGCCATGGGTTGGTTCATGGGCTGGCCGATGGGCGGCGGCCTGGTCTTCGGCCTGGCGCTCTCCGTCGCATCGACCGTGGTCTTGCTGAAGGCCCTGCAGGAGCGGCGGTTGGTCGAGACCGAGCGCGGCAAGATCGCCGTCGGCTGGCTGATTGTCGAGGACCTTGCCATGGTTCTGGCCCTCGTCCTCATTCCGGCCTTCGCCAATAACGGCGATGCGGGCCATGCCGACCCGCTCGCGATAGCTGTTGCCGGCCTGCTCGGCATCGAACTTAATCTCGGCTGGGTGCTGGCGCTCACGCTGCTCAAGGTCGGTGCCTTTCTCGGCCTGATGCTGGTCGTCGGACGGCGCCTTATCCCGTGGATGCTGCATGCCATTGCCCATAGCGGCTCGCGCGAACTCTTCCGTCTGGGCGTGCTGGCCGTTGCCCTCGGCGTCGCCTTCGGCGCGGCGCAGCTGTTCGGCGTCTCGCTGGCGCTCGGCGCCTTCTTCGCCGGCATGGTTCTGGCCGAAAGCGAGCTGTCGCACCGGGCAGCCCAGGAGAGCCTGCCGCTGCGCGATGCCTTCGCGGTGCTGTTCTTCGTTTCGGTCGGCATGCTGTTCGATCCGAACATTCTGATCGACAGCCCGCTCAAGGTTCTAGCCGTCGTCTTCATCATCCTGATCGGCAAGTCGCTCGCCGCCTTCGTCATCGTGCGCGCCTTCGGCATGCCGACCGGCACTGCGCTGACGATTTCGGCCAGCCTGGCGCAGATCGGCGAATTCTCCTTCATCCTCGCCGAGCTCGGCGTCGGACTGAATCTCCTGCCCGAGGAGGGGCGCGACCTGATCCTCGCCGGCGCGATCATTTCGATCATTCTCAACCCGCTGATGTTCTACTTCGCCGAACGGGTCATCCCGCGCATCGAGGCGCGCCTGGTGCCGCAGCGCGGGGAGAAGCCGGTAGCGGGTGCTGCCACGGGCGATGCGGTGGGCGCTGATGGGGTTCACGGGTCTGACGAGGACATCGCCAGGGTCGAGGGCGAAACGGGTGTCGCCACGGCGAGCATGCTCACCGGCCATGCGATCGTGGTCGGCTGCGGCCGGGTCGGCAAGATCGTCGCCGACAATCTGCGGGCCAACGGTGTCGCCTTCCTGGTGGTCGAGGATTCAGACCGGCCGGTCGAAGACCTGCTGCGCCAGAAGACCGAGGTTATCATGGGCAATGCAACCTCGCAAAAGGTGCTGGAGCTTGCCAATATCGCCGCCGCCAAAAGCCTCGTCGTCGCCATTCCAAACGCCTTCGAGGCCGGCAACGTGATCCAGCAGGCGCGCGAGATCAATTCGGCGATCCTGATCCTCGCTCGTGCGCACAGCGATGCCGAAGTCGAGCACCTGCTGAAACTGGGCGCCGACCGGGTGATCATGGGCGAACGCGAGATTGCCAACGGCATGCTGGCGAGCCTCGACCAGGTGCACTGGCCGGTCGTTCCGAAAGAGGACGCCGACGCCTGACGCCGGGGCTTCAGGGGACGCAAGGACTTCGGGGGAACCAAAGGACGGCTGCCGGGTTTGGTCCCTGCATCAGTCCCTCTTTCCCGGAGAATCGCAATGGCGAAGAAGACCACCAAGGCAGCCTCCTCAGACGTGGCCAGCCTCCACGACCAGTCACTCGTCCGGGGCGCCGGCGGCGAACTGCACCAGACGGCGGAAACGCATGACGCGCCTGTCATGACCACCGCGCAGGGCGGCCCGGTCGCGGACGACCAGAATTCGTTGCGCATCGGCGCCCGCGGCCCACTCGCCATGGACGACTTCCATTTCCGCGAAAAGATGTTCCATTTCGACCACGAGCGCATTCCCGAGCGCGTCGTGCATGCCCGCGGCTACGGCGCGCACGGCTATTTCGAAACCTATGATTCGCTGGCCGCCTATACCAAGGCCGACGTCTTCCAGCGCAAGGGCGAAAAGACGCCGGCTTTCGTGCGTTTCTCCACCGTTGCCGGCAACAAGGGTTCCGCCGACCTTGCCCGCGACGTGCGCGGCTTCGCCGTCAAGATCTACACCCAGGAGGGCAACTGGGACCTCGTCGGCAACAATATCCCGGTCTTCTTCATCCAGGACGCCATCAAGTTCCCCGACCTGATCCATGCCGCCAAGCAGGAGCCGGACCGCGACTTCCCCCAGGCGCAGACGGCGCACGACAATTTCTGGGACTTCATCTCGCTGACGCCCGAGAGCATGCACATGATCATGTGGGCCATGTCGGACCGCGCCATTCCGCGGTCCTTCCGGTTCATGGAAGGGTTCGGCGTCCACACCTTCCGCCTGGTCAATGCCAAGGACGAATCGACCTTCGTCAAATTCCACTGGAAGCCGAAGCTCGGCCTGCAGTCGGTCGCCTGGAACGAGGCGGTGAAGATCAACGGCGCAGACCCAGACTTCCATCGCCGCGATCTCTGGCAGGCGATCCAGTCCGGCAACTTCCCGGAATGGGAGCTGCAGGTGCAGCTGTTCGACCAGGCCTTCGCCGACAGCTTCGATTTCGACGTGCTCGATCCGACCAAGATCATCCCCGAGGAAATCCTGCCGCCCCAGCCGGTCGGTCGCCTGGTGCTCGACCGCATGCCGGACAATTTCTTCGCCGAGACCGAGCAGGTGGCGTTCATGACGCAGAACGTGCCACCGGGCATCGACTTCTCCAACGATCCGCTGCTGCAGGGCCGCAATTTCTCCTATCTCGATACGCAGCTGAAGCGTCTCGGCGGACCGAACTTCACCCATCTGCCGATCAATGCGCCGAAATGTCCGTTTGCCCATTTCCAGCAGGACGGGCACATGGCCATGCGCAATCCGGTCGGCCGGGTCAACTACCAGCCGAATTCCTGGGGCGAGGGTCCGCGCGAATCGCCGGTCAAGGGCTTCCGCCACTTCCCGGCCGAGGAACAGGGCCAGAAGGTACGTCTGAGGCCCGAAAGCTTCGCCGACCACTACAGCCAGGCCCGGCAGTTCTACATCAGCCAGACCCCGCCCGAGCAGCGCCATATCGCCAATGCGCTGACCTTCGAGCTGAGCAAGGTGGAGACCCCGGTCATCCGTGAGCGCGTCGTCTCGCATCTGCTGAACATCGACGAAACGCTCGCCAGCACCGTTGCGGCCAAGCTTGGTCTGAAGACCATGCCGAAGCCGGCCGACGCGGCCGTGGAGACGCGCCAGGATCTCGAGCCGTCGCCCGCGCTCAGCATCCTGCTGAACGGCCCCAAGCGGTTCGAAGGTCGCAAGCTCGGCATTCTGGTGACGGACGGCGTGGACGCCGCGCTGCTCAATGCGCTGGTAGCCGCCGTGACCAAGGAAAAGGCGACGGTGGAGATCATTGCCCCCAAGGTCGGCGGCGTGACCGCCTCCGACGGCAGCTGGGTCGTGGCGCAACAGATGATCGACGGCGGTCCGTCGGTGCTTTATGACGCCGTCGCCGTCCTGCCCTCGCCCGAGGCCGTCGACGAACTGGCGACGGAAGCCACAGCCCGCGACTTCGTCGCCGACGCCTTCCAGCATTGCAAGTTCATCGGCCATGTCGAGGCGGCCATGCCGCTGCTCAAGAAGGCCGGCATTGCCGACAGTCTGGACGAAGGCGTGATCGCGCTGGCGACGGACAAGGACATTGCCGGCTTCATCAAGGAGCTCGGCAAGCTGCGCCTCTGGTCGCGTGAACCGGGCGTCAAGCACGGCAAGGCCTCGATCCCGGTCAAGTGATCGACTGGCTCACCGAATGCGGCGGGCAGGGGCCGGGGAGACAGGCTGGCGCTTAGGCGCGGGCCCGGTCTTCCCGGCCTCGGCCGTTTCGCCGTTGGATCAAAATTCCGCCTCGTCAGCCGTCCTCGGCCCGACGATGGAAAAGCGCATGCGGTATTCGCCGGGCGAAACGCCGACGATCTTGCGGAAGGTCTTGCGGAAGGCGTTGGCGTCCTCATAGCCGCTTGCCCAGGCAATCTGCTCGATGGCCAGGCTGGACTGCTCCAGCAGATCGCGCGCCTTGGCGATGCGCAGGCGCTGCGCATAGTCGGTCGGGTTGATGCCCGTCGCCTTCTGGAAGCGGCGCAGGAAGGTTCGCTCGCCGAGCCCGGCCCGCTCCGCAAGAGCCGGCACGCCAAGACCCTTGGCATCCGTCCCGTGCAGCCAATGCTGGATCTCGAGGATCACCGCGTCGCCATGATCGAGCCGGGGCGCGAATTTTGAATAGAAGCTCTGCTCGCGCGTGCCGGGATCGATCAGCATGTAGCGGGCGGTCGCCAGCATGGTGTTCGACCCGAGCAGGCGATCGATCAGCCGCAATCCCAGATCCGTCCAGGCCATCATGCCGCCAGCGGTGATGATGTCGCCCTCGTCCAGCAGCATCTTGTCGGTATCGATCCGCACGTCCGGATGGCGTTTCGCGATCGCGTCGCCATGCAGCCAGTGCGTCGTGGCGGATCGACCCGACAACAGCCCGGTCTGTGCCAGCAGCGACGCGCCGCCGCAGGCCGAGCAGATGATGGCGCCCGACTGGTGGTGGCTGCGGATCCATTCGGGAAAGCTGCCCATGCGCTCGCCGAAGGGCAGTTCGTCGCTCATGGCGGGCGGTAGCACCACGGCGACCGGCCGGCCTTGAGTCTCCAGGGGGTGCGTATCGAAGACCCTTGCAACCGTGCCGGCCGCGTCGAGTTCGTAGTGGCTGACCCGCAGCCGCCGGGCTTTGGATGTCGACTGCTGATGGTCGTGCTTCTGCGCCACCGCAAACATGTCCGTCAGGCCATGCACGGCTGCTCGCCAGACTTCGGGATAGCTGG
>Ga0180012_1000252_pt1 | contig 21567 bp, 27 predicted proteins | sample KR11_S2_MetaG_FD_122243 | JGI IMG/M metagenome (GOLD analysis project Ga0180012, IMG submission 122243) | Groundwater microbial communities from the Olkiluoto Island deep subsurface site, Finland - KR11_S2_MetaG | ecosystem: Environmental > Aquatic > Deep subsurface > Groundwater | place...
ATGTGGGGCATGGACATCATCGTTTGCACGACGGCAAACTCGGACGACGAAGCACGGGCTCTTTTGAAAGAGTTCAACTTCCCGTTCCGTCAGTAACCGTAACGACGAGCGTAGAAGAGGAACTTCGATATGGCGAAAACAAGCGCAGTTGAAAAGAACAAGCGCCGCCGCAAGACAGTTGCGCAGCATGCTGTGAAGCGCGCTGCCCTCAAGGCAACTATCATGAACCAGTCGCTTCCGATCGAAGAGCGGTTCAAGGCAACCCTGAAGCTGGCAGAACTGCCGCGCGATGGCTCCAAGACCCGCATTCGCAACCGTTGCGAAGTGACCGGTCGTCCGCGCGCATTCTACCGCAAGCTCAAGATGTCGCGTATCGCGCTTCGCGAGCTGGGCAATTCCGGCAAGGTGCCGGGCATTGTCAAGTCGAGCTGGTAAGGAGACGGGCAAATGACGATGACTGATCCGTTGGGCGATATGCTCACCCGTATCCGCAATGGCGCTGCACGCCGCAAGAGCTCGGTTTCGACGCCGGCTTCCAATCTTCGTGCACGCGTTCTCGATGTCCTTCAGGCTGAAGGCTACATCCGCGGTTATTCCGAAGTTAAGTACGACAATGGCAAGGCCGAACTGCAGATCGAACTGAAGTACTACGAAGGTGCTTCGGTCATCCGCGAAATCGGCCGCGTCTCCAAGCCGGGCCGCCGAGTTTATGTCTCGGTTAAGTCCATCCCGCAGGTCGCGAACGGCCTCGGCATTACGATCCTTTCGACTCCGAAGGGTGTAATGGCCGATCACCAGGCTCGCGAACAGAATGTTGGTGGCGAGGTTCTTTGCTCGGTCTTCTAAGACTGAGCAAGGATCTCCCTAGCGAACAGACAGGATCAAAACATGTCTCGTATCGGTAAAAAGCCCGTTCCGGTTCCTGCAGGGATCACGGCCGTCGTCGACGGTCAGAAGGTGACTGCAAAGGGCCCCAAGGGCGAATTGTTCTTCGTCGCGAATGACGAAATCTCCGTAGCGCTGGAAGACAACGCCGTTGTTGTCATGCCGCGCAACGACTCCAAGGATGCTCGTTCCAAGTGGGGCATGTCCCGCACCATGGTCGAGAACATCTTCAAGGGCGTCAAGGACGGTTACGAGCGCAAGCTCGAAATCAACGGCGTCGGTTACCGCGCTTCTCTGCAGGGCAAGAACCTGCAGCTGGCTCTCGGCTTCAGCCACGATGTGGTCTATGAGCCGCCGGTCGGTATCTCGATCGCGGTTCCGAAGCCGACTGAAATCGTCGTCTCCGGCATCAACAAGCAGCAGGTCGGCCAGGTCGCTGCTGAAATCCGCGAATATCGCGGCCCCGAGCCCTACAAGGGCAAGGGTGTCAAGTATGCCGAAGAGCGGATCGTCCGCAAAGAAGGCAAGAAGAAGTAAGGAACGCGCGAAATGGCAAGCAGGAAAGAAGCACTTGTACGTCGTGCCAATCGCGTGCGACGTCAGATCAAGGCGGTGGCCAATGGCCGTCCGCGTCTGTCGGTACATCGCTCGTCGAAGAACATCTACGCTCAGATCATCGACGATGTCGCAGGCCGTACGCTGGCCGCAGCATCGACCCTCGATACCGATCTGCGCTCGGGCCTGAAGACCGGCGCCGACACCGCTGCAGCTGCAGCCGTCGGCAAGCTGGTCGCCGAGCGGGCCGTCAAGGCTGGCGTCAAGGACGTTGTATTCGACCGTGGCGCCTTCATCTACCACGGCCGCATCAAGGCCCTGGCGGAAGCAGCCCGCGAAGGCGGTCTGAACTTCTAAGACATTCCGCCCGGGCTTGCGCTCGGGCGGTTTTCCGGCTTATTGCCGGACACTCCCGGATTCGCGTCCATGCCCGAAGGGCAGGGCGGAATTATAAGTAATCTGCCGATTGCACCCGGAAAAGAAAAAGGAAAAGGACAATGGCACAAGAAAAGCGTGGTTCGCGGGACGACCGTCAGAACCGTGAAGAGCGTGACAGCGAATTCGTCGACAAGCTGGTCGCGATCAACCGCGTCGCCAAGGTGGTGAAGGGTGGCCGTCGCTTCGGCTTCGCAGCCCTCGTCGTCGTCGGCGACCAGAAGGGCCGCGTTGGTTTCGGCCACGGCAAGGCACGTGAAGTGCCGGAAGCCATCCGCAAGGCAACGGAAGCTGCCAAGCGCGAACTGATCTTCGTACCGCTGCGCGACGGCCGTACGCTCCACCATGACGTCAACGGTCGCCACGGCGCCGGCAAGGTTCTGCTGCGCTCGGCCAAGGCCGGTACCGGCATCATCGCAGGCGGCCCGATGCGCGCCGTCTTCGAAACGCTCGGCATGCACGACGTTGTCGCCAAGTCGACCGGCTCTTCGAACCCGTACAACATGGTTCGCGCCACGTTCGACGCCCTGAAGCATCAGGTGCATCCGAAGGACATCGCAGCTCAGCGCGGCATCAAGTATGCTACGCTTCAGTCTCGCCGTGCCGCTTCCGGCAATGCGTCTGAAGAATAAGAGGAGTCTGATCCATGGCTAAGGCTACGAAGAAGACTGAAGCAAAGACGGTTACGGTCGAACAGATCGGCAGCCCCATTCGCCGTCCGGCGGTGCAGCGTTCGACGCTCATCGGTCTGGGCCTCAACAAGATGCACCGGGTCCGCACCCTGGAGGACACTCCTTCGGTTCGCGGCATGATCCGTGCTGTCCAGCATCTCGTTCGCGTCGTCGACGAGAAGTGAGACGGGGGAAATCATCATGAAACTGAATGAAATCAAAGACAACGAAGGCTCCAGCAAGGACCGTATGCGCGTAGGTCGCGGTATCGGTTCGGGCAAGGGCAAGACCGGTGGTCGCGGTGTCAAGGGTCAGAAGGCTCGTTCGGGCGTTGCGATCAACGGCTTCGAAGGCGGCCAGATGCCGATCTATCGTCGTCTGCCGAAGCGCGGCTTCACCAACATCTTCAAGACTGACTACGCCACCGTTTCGCTCGGCCGTATTCAGACCGCGATCGATGCCAAGAAGCTCGACCCGAAGGCAACGATCGACGCAGCTGCCCTCAAGGCAGCCGGCGTGATCCGTCGCGCCAAGGACGGCGTTCGTGTTCTCTCCGACGGCGAACTGACCGCCAAGGTGACCCTCGAGGTGGCCGGCGCGTCGAAGGCCGCTCTCGAGAAGCTCGAAAAAGCCGGCAGCACCGTGAAGCTGCTCGCTGCAGCGGCTGAAGTCGCTGAATAAGTCATGAATAGATCGCCCGGGGTGCTTCACACCGGGCGATTTTGCTCCCATATGTGAGCCTCACGATCCCAGGACGGAGTGACGTCGTTTCGTCTTCCGGGATATTCTGGAAAACAAGGGTGAGGCATGCGATTGCTCAGCAATCCCTCCGACGCCCGGTTTTCTTAAAAACATTGGACGATAGCCTCCGGCCTTGGCGTATGCACGCCGCCGGTTTTGGTTTTGCGGAGAATTTTATGGCTTCTGCAGCGGAACAATTGGCCTCGAACCTCAACTTCTCGACCTTCGCCAAGGCGGAGGATCTGAAGAAGCGTCTGTGGTTCACGCTGGCCGCCTTGCTTGTCTATCGCTTGGGCACTCACATTCCGCTGCCCGGCCTCAACCCCGAAGCCTATGCGGCGGCCTTCAAGGGCCAGTCCGGCGGCATTCTGGGCCTCTTCAACATGTTTTCCGGCGGTGCCGTCGAGCGCATGGCGATCTTTGCCCTCGGCATCATGCCCTACATCTCGGCCTCGATCATCGTGCAGCTGATGACCTCGGTCGTCCCGGCGCTCGAGAACCTCAAGAAAGAGGGCGAGCAGGGCCGCAAGATCATCAACCAGTACACCCGCTACGGCACCGTGCTGCTCGGTACGCTCCAGGCCTACGGCATTGCCGTCGGCCTCGAAAGCGGGCAGGGCATGGTGGTCGATCCGGGCTGGTTCTTCCGTATTTCGACCGTCGTCACGCTGCTCGGCGGCACGATGTTCCTGATGTGGCTCGGTGAACAGATCACCTCGCGCGGCATCGGCAACGGCATTTCGCTGATCATCTTCGCCGGTATCGCCGCAGGCCTGCCGACGGCTCTTGCCCACACGCTCGAACTCGGCCGTACCGGCGCGCTTTCGACCGTGCTGATCCTGCTGGTCATCGTCGTCGCCATCGCCGTCATCGCGCTGATCGTCTTCGTCGAACGCGCCCAGCGCCGGCTGCTGATCCAGTATCCGAAGCGCCAGGTCGGCAACCGCATGTTCCAGGGCGACACCTCGCATCTGCCGCTGAAGCTGAACACTTCGGGCGTCATCCCGGCCATCTTCGCCTCGTCGCTGCTGCTTCTGCCGGCGACGGCTGCGGGCTTTGCCGGCACCTCGACGCTGCCAGGCTGGGCGACCATGATCGTCTCGGCGCTTGGCCACGGCCAGCCGCTGTACATGGCGCTCTACGGCGCGCTGATCGCCTTCTTCGCCTTCTTCTACACGGCCATCGTCTTCAATCCGAAGGACACGGCCGACAACCTGAAGAAGCACGGCGGCTTCATCCCGGGCATTCGTCCCGGCGAACGTACCGCCGAGTACATCGACTACGTGCTGACCCGCATCACCGTGATCGGCGCTCTCTACCTCGTCTTCGTCTGTATCCTCCCCGAGATCCTGGTGTCCCAGACGGGCATACCATTAGCCCTTGGTGGTACTTCGCTTTTGATTGTTGTCAGCGTCACCCTTGATACTGTAGCACAGATCCAGGGTCACCTGATTGCCCAGCAATATGAGGGCCTGATCAAGAAGTCGAAGTTGCGTGGAGGAAAGAGGGGACGATGAGACTTATCCTTTTGGGGCCGCCGGGTGCGGGGAAGGGCACCCAGGCCCAGCGTATAGTCGAGAAGTACGGCATCCCGCAGCTTTCGACCGGAGACATGCTGCGTGCAGCGGTGACCGCCGGTACCGAAGTGGGCAAGCGGGCCAAGGCGGTCATGGATGCCGGCAACCTGGTGTCCGACGATATCGTCAACGCCATCGTCTCGGAACGCATCGATGCGCCGGACTGTGCCAACGGCTTCATTCTCGACGGCTATCCGCGCACGCTCGTCCAGGCCGATTCGGTCGAGGCGATGCTTGCCGCCAAATCCATGCAGCTGGATGTCGTCATCGAGCTGCAGGTGAATGATTCGGTCCTCGTCGATCGCGTCTCGGGCCGCTACACCTGCGCCAAGTGCGGCACGGGTTACCACGACCGGCTGCAGAAGCCGAAGGTCGAGGGCGTCTGCGACAAGTGCGGCTCGACCGAGTTCAAGCGTCGTCCCGACGACAACGCTGAGACGATGACCACGCGGCTTCAGGACTACTACAAGAAGACCTCGCCGCTGATCGGCTACTACTACGCCAAGGGCATTCTGAAGTCGGTGGACGGCATGGCCGAGATCGACGCCGTCACGGCGGACATAGAAGGGATACTCGCCGGGCTCTGAGCCTGGCGGGATCTTAAGAATCTTCGCGGAACCGGTTGCTTTCGGCAACTGATTCCGCTAAATAGCGCGCCAACTCGCGGCAATTATGCGATCGGCGCGTTCTTCCCCAGGGAAGACCGGGTTCGATCGTTTTGACTTGTTGAGAACCTTATATGTAATTGCGGCCCCCAAAGGCCGTGTAACGAGACACCACTTGCCGGATGGCAACTGGAAGCAAGGAGAATAGGCGTGGCACGTATCGCTGGCGTCAACATCCCGACCGCGAAGCGCGTAGTAATTGCGCTCCGCTACATTCACGGGATCGGTCCGAAATTCGCGCAGGAGATCATCGAAAAGGTCGGTATTCCGGCTGATCGCCGCGTACATCAGCTGACGGATGCCGAGGTTCTGGCGATCCGCGAAGCCATCGACCGCGACTATCAGGTCGAGGGCGATCTTCGTCGCGAGACCGCGATGAACATCAAGCGCCTCATGGACCTCGGCTGCTACCGCGGCCTGCGTCACCGTCGCGGCCTTCCGGTCCACGGTCAGCGCACGCACACCAATGCCCGCACCCGCAAGGGTCCGGCAAAGGCGATCGCTGGTAAGAAGAAGTAATTTTTCGAGGCAGTAGCCAATAGGCGGTAGGCGGTAGTTACAGACTACCGCCTACCGCCTGAATGCTATTGCCTCGAATGGTGTAGCCGCTGGAACTACGGCGGTGTTCAGATCAACGAAAGGGAAGTCATGGCCAAGGAAGCCACCCGCGTACGCCGTCGCGAACGCAAAAATATCTCGTCGGGCGTCGCTCACGTCAACTCGACGTTCAACAACACGATGATCACCATCACCGACGCACAGGGCAATGCCATTGCCTGGTCGTCCGCTGGTGCCAAGGGCTTCAAGGGTTCGCGCAAGTCGACCCCGTTCGCCGCCCAGATCGCCGCTGAAGATGCTGCCAAGAAGGCGCAGGAACACGGCATGAAGTCGCTCGAAGTGGAAGTCTGCGGCCCGGGTTCGGGTCGTGAATCCGCTCTGCGCGCTCTGCAGGCTGCGGGCTTCATGATCACCTCGATCCGCGACGTGACCCCGATCCCGCACAATGGTTGCCGCCCGCGCAAGAAGCGTCGCGTCTGATCATCTTTCATCCCGCCGATGAGCGCTGAGGCGCTCCTCTCGGTGTTAGCTCGGTAGCCACGATTGGATGGTGGCGACGAACGGAAGGTAAAATAATGATTCAGAAGAATTGGCAGGAACTGATCAAGCCGAACAAGGTCGAGTTCACCTCGTCCGGCCGCACCAAGGCGACCCTCGTCGCCGAGCCGCTGGAACGCGGTTTCGGCCTGACGCTCGGCAACGCGCTGCGTCGCGTGCTCTTGTCGTCGCTGCGTGGCGGTGCCGTCACCGCCGTCCAGATCGACGGCGTGCTGCATGAGTTCTCGTCGATCCCGGGCGTCCGGGAAGACGTGACCGACATCGTGCTCAACATCAAGGAAATCGCCATCAAGATGGACGGCGATGATCCGAAGCGCATGGTCGTGCGCAAGCAGGGTCCGGGCGTCGTGACCGCCGGTGACATTCAGACGGTTGGCGACATCGAGATCCTCAACCCGAACCATGTGATCTGCACCCTCGACGAGGGCGCCGAGATCCGCATGGAATTCACCGTCGCCAACGGCAAGGGCTATGTGCCGGCCGATCGTAACCGCGCTGAAGATGCTCCGATCGGTCTCATCCCGGTCGACAGCCTCTACTCGCCGGTCAAGAAGGTGTCCTACAAGGTGGAAAACACCCGCGAAGGACAGGTTCTCGACTACGACAAGCTGACCATGACCATCGAGACCGACGGTTCGATCACCGGTGAAGATGCTGTCGCTTTCGCGGCCCGCATTCTCCAGGACCAGCTCGGCGTCTTCGTCAATTTCGACGAGCCGCAGAAGGAAGTCGAAGAGGAAGCCGTCACCGAACTCGCGTTCAATCCGGCCCTCCTCAAGAAGGTCGACGAGCTCGAGCTTTCGGTCCGTTCGGCCAACTGCCTGAAGAACGACAACATCGTCTACATCGGCGACCTCATTCAGAAGACCGAAGCAGAAATGCTCCGCACTCCGAACTTTGGCCGCAAGTCGCTGAACGAAATCAAGGAAGTTCTCGCTTCCATGGGCCTGCACCTCGGCATGGAAGTGCCGGCATGGCCGCCCGAGAACATCGAAGATCTCGCCAAGCGCTACGAAGACCAATACTAAGAAACAAAAAGGCAGGTTCACCTCTGCCTTTCCAGTCAAACTGCAGGCGGATGCCTGTATGTGTCAGGAAACGGCAGGGCCGCCGCATAGAGCGGGAGCCTGCGTAGAAGGAGAATAGCAATGCGCCACCAGAAAGCCGGTCGCAAGCTGAACCGTACCGCCAGCCACCGTAAGGCGATGTTCGCCAACATGGCTGCTTCGCTCATCACCCATGAGCAGATCGTCACCACCCTGCCGAAGGCGAAGGAAATTCGCCCGATCGTCGAAAAGCTGGTCACGCTGGGCAAGCGCGGCGACCTGCACGCTCGTCGTCAGGCCATCTCGCAGATCCGCGACCTTGACGCCGTCAAGAAGCTGTTCGACGCCATCGCTTCGCGCTACGCCACCCGCAACGGCGGTTACCTGCGCATCATGAAGGCCGGCTTCCGCCAGGGCGACAATGCCGCCATGGCCGTCATCGAATTCGTCGAACGCGACGTCGATGCCAAGGGCGCAGCCGACAAGGCCCGCGTCGCCGCTGAAGCCGAAGCCGAAGCAGCGTAAGGTTCTTCCCCTAAAGGGAATGCGATTTAAGCCGGGTGAGCGATCACCCGGCTTTTTTGCGTCTGTGTCGTTGCTGGCGGGTCGTCAGGACGTGGTCGATCGCTGCGGCGATCGCTATGCCGGTCAGATAGGCGACGATGTTCCAGACGGAGAAGATTCGCCCGAGCAGCAGCGCCCCGGCGAGCGTCAGGCGGAATTCGTCGAGCCATGGCGTGTGGTAGAGCCTCAGAAGTTCGGCCGTGATCGCGATCGTCACCGAGAAAAAGAGCTGCAGCCTCGGGCGACCGGGCAGGATCACCGTCACGAGCAGATAGACCATCACGCCCCAGAGCAGAGATCCGCCGTATTTCACGACGCTGTAAGGCAGGCCGACTTCATAGCCGGTGAGACGCAGGGTGACGCCGATCACGATCACCGCAATCGCGGCGGCAAATCGTTTCAGTCGGTCTGGGGATATTGCCTTCATTTTGTCCATCCGCTCCTTCTAACTGGGGTATAGGGACAGGCAAGTGCGGAGCGAGTGGACCGACAATGAGCATGACAACCTTGCCGATCCGACGGCTCTCTGGGCTGGAGAGCCTCGACCGCGCGCTGATCGATTCGCAGCCGGCGCCGGCTCTTTCCGGTTTCCGCCGTTTCGTCGTCGAGTTCCTGATGTTCGGGATCAAGGAGGCGCGGGCCTGTCTTTTTGCCGGTCTTTTCTTCGTATCGATCTTCGTCACCCCGCGTGAGGGGCTGTTCGGCATCCCGCGCTATGATCTCCTCCTGATCATCGCGATTGTCATACAGGTCTGGATGGTCTGGACGAAGCTTGAAACGCTGGACGAAGCAAAGGCGATCTGCCTCTTCCATGTCGTCGGCTTCGCGCTCGAGGTCTTCAAGACGTCCGGCGCGATCCAGTCCTGGTCCTATCCGGATTTTGCCTACACGAAAGTGCTGGGTGTGCCGCTTTTCTCCGGTTTCATGTATGCGGCGGTCGGCAGCTACATCATCCAGGCCTGGCGGCTGCTGCATGTTCGGATCCGCCATCACCCGCCTTACTGGATGGCGGCGGCGGTCGCGCTCGCGATCTATGTGAACTTCTTCACCCATCATTTCATCGGCGACTACCGTTGGTACATTGCCGCCCTGGCGATCGGCCTCTACGCGCGTGCGACCGTAATCTTCCGGCCCTTGGACAGGGACAGGAAGATGCCGATGATCCTGTCGTTCATCCTGATCGGCTTCTTCATCTGGCTTGCCGAAAATATCTCGACCTTCTTTGCGGTCTGGCACTATCCGAACCAACTCGGCGCGTGGTCAACCGTCCACCTCGGCAAATGGAGCTCCTGGACGCTTCTGGTGATCATGACCTTCACCATCGTCGCCTCGCTGAAGCACATTCGCGAGAAGATCCACATTCCACAGTGACGGGCGTTGCCTCTCCGGTCTCGCGCGGCGATCAGCGCGCCGCACAGTCTTCGGCGCGCCGCATCAGGAACGCCCGTTCGCTCCCATTGCCGCTGAGTTCCGCCGCCCGCTCGAAGCAGGCCCGCGCTTCCGCCGGCCGTCCGGCCCGCAGCAGGAAATCACCCCGCGCGGCAGCCATCGGCGCGTAGCCCTGGAGCACCGGCTCGTCCTCCAGCGCGTCCAGCAGCGCCAACCCCGTTTCTGACCCGAACGCCATCGCATGGGCCACGGCCCGGTTGAGTGCCACCACGGGGGAGGGCAAGACGGTGAGCAGCCGGTCGTAGAGCGTTGCGATCATCCGCCAGTCCGTGTCCGCGAAGCGCCGGGCGCGGGCGTGGCAGGCCGCCAGCGCCGCCTGCAGCGCGTAAGCGCCGTCTTCTCCACCGAGCGCACGGACGCGCTCCAGCGCCGCGAACCCGCGGTGAATGAGCAACTGGTCCCAGCGGGCCCGGTTCTGCGTTTCCAGCGTCAGCGGCATGCCGTCCGGGCCATTGCGGGCGATTAGACGCGACGACTGGATTTCCATGAGCGCCAGCAGCCCGTGCACTTCCGGATCGTCGGGGGCGAGACGCGCGAGAATGCGGCCAAGGCGCATGGCCTCGGCGCAGAGTTGCGGGCGGATCGCGTCTTCGCCGGCGCTCGCCGCATAGCCTTCGTTGAAGATCAGGTAGACCACTTCCAGCACCGAGGCGAGACGCGCGTCGCGCTCGGCGCCGCGCGGCACCTCGTAGGCGATGCCGGCCCCGCCGAGGCTCTTCTTCGCCCGGACGATCCGCTGCGCGATCGTCGTTTCGCTCGATAGGAAGGCGCGGGCGATCTCGTCCGTCGTCAACCCGCCGATCAGCCTGAGCGTCAGCGCCACCCGCGCATCGGTGGAGAGCACCGAATGGCAGGCGGTGAAGATCAGGCTCAGGCGTTCGTCGCCGATGTCGTCGTCCATGCTCGCCTCGATCGCTTCGATCGTGCTGTCCTGTTCGAGTTCCAGATCGCGGCCGATCTCGTCGTGCTTGCGTTCCATCATGCGGGCGCGGCGCAGCGCGTCGATGGCGCGCCGCTTGGCGGTCGCCATCAGCCAGGCGGCGGGATTGTCGGGAATGCCGCTCGTCGGCCAGCGGTCGAGCGCTACGACCAGCGCGTCCTGCGCCAGTTCCTCGGCCCGGCCGACATCGCGCACGATCCGGGCGAGCCCGGCGATCAGCCGGGCCCGTTCCATGCGAAAGACGGTCTCCGCCGTCCGGTGCGCTTCGGATGTCTCCATGCGGCGGCAGTATGCGGGCTCGGCGGGTTCAGTCAACGGCCGGCGGTGACCGTGACCAGAGCCGCAATCCTGCCTGCCGCACGGATCCGTCTAGGCGTCCGGCGGTCCGCCGGCCGCAGCCGCCGGATCCATCCAGAGGATCTCCCAGACATTGCCGTCCGGATCCTCGACCGAGCGGCCATACATGAAGCCGAGATCCTGGGCCGGGTTGGGGTCGGCCCTGCCGCCGGCGGCCACGGCTGCGCCAAGGACCGCATCGACGCCGTCGCGCGTCTCGACGCTGAGTGCCAGCAGCGCCTGGCTCCGGGCTTTGGCGTCGCCGATCGGCCGGCTGGTGAACTGACCGTAGCGCTCATGCGTCAGCAACATCACGCCGATCGCCTCGGAGAACAGCAGGCACTTGGCCTGTGCGTCGGAGAACATCGGGTTCAGCGTGCCGCCGAGGCCTTCATAGAAGGCCTGCGACGCGGCAAGGTCGCGCACCGGCAGGTTGACGAAGATCATCCTTGTCATGGCGGTTTCCTTATGCCGAGCCGGGCTCAGCCGGCCTTGCCGTCGCGCGCCGCCAGCATCTCGCCGGCGCGGTCATGGCTTGCCTGTCCCTCGGGCGAGGCGATCTCGGCGAAATCCGCCATCTCGTAGAATGGACGGATCTCGATCTCGCTCGGCCCGGGCATCGGATTGGGGCAGCGCTTGACCCATTCCACCGCCTCGGCCATGTCCTTGACCTCCCAGATCCAGTAGCCGGCGACCAGTTCCCGCGTCTCGGCGAAGGGACCGTCGATCACCCGGCGGCTGGCGCCGTCGAAGGCCACCCGCTTGCCGAGCTTGGACGGCTTCAATCCGTCGCCCGACAGCATGATGCCGGCATTGGCCAGCTCTTCGTTGAACTTGCCCATCGCCTCGAACAGTTCGGTCTTGGGCATGATGCCTTCTTCGCTGTCTTCCGTTGCCTTCACCATCACCATTACACGCATTTTTCATTCTCCTCTTTTTGAAACAGCGCTCCCAAGGGGTGCGTAATGTCATGACGAACGGCTGCGGCTGGATTCGACATCGCGCCGAACATTTTCTTCACATAGCGCGTCCGGCTGCCATGACACCCCATGGCTCTGCCGGGCGCAAGGCTTGGCGCTTGATTTGCCCCTCGGGCGTGCTAGTCGATGAGTTCGGTCATCGGGGAAGGGAAGCGCATGTCAGTCGAATCCGGGGGAGCGCCGTTTGCCGCGCCCGCACGCCTGCTGATCGACGGCGCGGCCGAAGGACCGCTGCTCTTTTCCGACACGGCGCTCAGCTTCTGGGGCGGGGTCGATCCCGAGACCGGCCTGGTGATCGATCAGGCGCATCCGCTGCATGGCCGCTGTCTTGAGGGCACGATCCTGGCGATCCCCGGCGGACGCGGATCCTGCACCGGCAGCGCCGTGCTGATGCAGCTCATCCTCAACGGCAAGGCGCCGGCCGGCATGGTCTTCTCGCAGGCCGAGGAAATCTTGACGCTCGGCGTCATGGTCGCCGAGGAAATGTACGGCCGCTCGCTGCCGATCGCGGTGATCGCGCCGGAAGCCTTCGCCCACCTCGAAGGGTTGGACAGGATCGGCATCGGGGCCGGCATGGTTTCCGAGCCCGGCGGCAGCCAGGGACCGGACAACGCGTCCCCGCCCGCCGGCCTATCGAAACTCGTCTTGAGCGACAAGGATCAGCACCTTCTGTCAGACGCCGTGCCTCAGGCGACGCGCACCGCCATGCGGATCGTCGTGCGCATGGCCGAACTGCTCGGCGCCGGGCAATTGATCGACGTCTCCCAGGTCCATGTCGACGGCTGCATCTATACCGGTCCGGCGAGCCTCGATTTCGCCGAAAAGCTCGCAGACTGGGGCGGCAAGGTCGTCGTGCCGACATCGCTCAATGCGATCTCCGCCGACCAGGCGCGCTGGCGCGAGCAGGGCACCGACCCGGCTCTGTCGATGGCGGCAAGCGCGCTGGCCGATGCCTATGTCCGCATGGGCGCCCGCCCGACCTTCACCTGCGCGCCCTACCAGCTCGACGGCGCGCCGGCCGAAGGCGAGAACATCGCCTGGGCCGAATCGAACGCCGTCGTTTATGCCAACAGCGTGCTCGGCGCCCGCACGATGAAATATCCCGATTTCCTCGACATCTGCATCGCGCTCACCGGCCGGGCGCCCGAGGCCGGCTGTCATCTGGACGAGAACCGCAAGGCGCGGCTGGTGGTCGAGGTCGAGGCCATGGAGGGCCGCGACGACAGCTTCTGGCCGCTGCTCGGCTACCGGGTCGGCACGCTGGCGCCGAACGCCATCCCCGCCGTCACAGGCCTGGAGCAGGCTCACCCGACAGCCGACGACCTCAAGGCCTTCGGCGCCGCCTTCGCCACGACGTCGGCCGCACCGATGTTCCATATCGTCGGCGTCACGCCGGAGGCGCCGACGCTCTCCGCCGCGACCGGCGGCCAAGCGCTTCCGACCGTCAGTGTCACCCGCAGCGACCTCGCCGCCGACTGGCATCACTTCAACCCGACGACCGGCGAAACGATCGAGCTCGTGGCGCTCGGCAATCCGCATTTTTCCTTCGACGAGTGCGGGGCGCTGGCCAAACTCTGCGCCGGCCGGACGAAGCATGCCGACATGGCGTTCACCGTCACCTTGAGCCGCGTCACCCATGCCCGTATCGTCGAGGCCGGCATCGCCGCCGCCCTCGAAGCCTTCGGCACCACTTTCGTGCGCGACGCCTGCTGGTGCACGGTCATGCAGCCGATCGTCCCGCCGGCAGCGCGCACCATCCTTACCAATTCCGGCAAATACGCCCATTACGGCCCGGGGCTCAGCGGCAAGCAGGTCCGCTTCGCCGCCCTTGCCGACTGCGTCGCGGCGGCCGTGACGGGCCGTGCACCAGCCGCCCCGCCGGCCTGGTTGGACTGAACGGCACGCCGCCTGCAGCCCCTCCGGCCTGGTTGGGCTGACCGGCACGCAGCGACCGGCGGGCGGACGGTTGGTCTGGCGGCACACGATGATCAGTGTGCCTTGCGAATGAGCCGGCCGCACTCACGGCGCCGGCATTGGATCTCCCTCTTCTCCCCATCGGGGAGAAGTGCCGAGCGCATGCGCGGCGATGAGGGGGGCGAAGCCACCATCCTCTCAGCGAGAAGCCCCCTCATCCGGCGCTACGCGCCACCTTCTCCCCGCTGGGGAGAAGAGGGACGGCCACCGCTCGCCATGCAGTGTCTCTAGCTTCGGCTAGCGCAATAGCCCGGCAGGCGCCCGGCTATGGCTGCGCGTTGCAACTCGGATAGGGCGGTTCTTCGCCATCGACGGCGTCGCAGAGGCGGATCGGCAGGAGCTGGGCGAGGCGCGATTTCCAGGTGTCGATGTCGTATTCCGGCCGGGCGGCCACGGGCGGGCCGCGCTCGGCCCATTGCACCGTGACATAGCCGAAGGCCGATTTGACGTAGACGATGACGGCGGTCTCGCTCCGCGCCTCCTGATCCTCCTCGGACGGTGCGACCGTGCCGCAGCCGAGAAACACCACCAGTCCGCTAAGACCATTGATCTCGGTCGCGCCGAACGAGGTTCCGGTGAAGGTTTCCGCACAGGCCTGCTGGAAATGACCGGCCAGCACCCGGGCGGCGCCCTCCAGCATCCGGGCCTGCCCCTCGGCGTCCTCGACGCCCGTCATGGTGATCATCTGCGACCAGTCGTTGACGGTCTCGCCGGCCGGCACGGCTTCCTGGATGTAGCCTCCAGTGCCTGAATCCTCGTAGACCGGCTGAAAGCCCGCCGGCAGCTGGTAGGTGACGATCTGGCCGGACACCGGCGTCGTCATCGTCATGCCGTCTTCGGAGTGTGCCGGCAACGGGGCGACCAATGAGGTCATTGCCAGGAACAGAACCGCGACCTTCGCCTTCATGACCGTCTCCGCACGTGGTTGCCCCGGCATTCCGGGGACTGGTGCGGAGTCTATCGCATGGATGGGCCGCCTCTGTCGTGGCGCGGGCGCGATTGTGCAGACTTTGATTGGTACGGAGAGGACGCCGCGCCGCCGGCGCCTGTCAGTCGCCGGTGCTTGCCACCGGTGCGCGCACGGGTCTGTTGCCGGGCTTGTTGGCCCGCTTCCAGGCCATGATCTTCGGCCGCACCAGCCGGTAGGCCAGAAGCACGATCACCACGGCGATATAGAAGGCCGGTTCGGCGGTGATCGCCTTCAGCGACAGCGCGTAATGCAGCACGGCCGCCGCCGCGATCGCATAGACCAGCTTGTGCAGCCGGTTCCATTTCTGCCCGAGCCTGCGGATCGACCAGCGGTTGGAGGTTGCTGCCAGCGGGATCAGCATCAACAGCCCTGCCATGCCGAGCATGATATAGGGTCGCTTCAGAATATCGCCGGCGATCGACGACAGGATCAGCCCGCGGTCGAGGGTCAGATAGACGGCGAAATGGGCAAGTACGTAGTAGAAGGCGAGGAGGCCGAGCGCACGTCGGTAGCTAATTAGGTTAATGCCTAAAAGGTCGCGCGCCGGCGTGACCGTGAGCCCGAGGCAGAGGAACCTGAGCGCCCAGAGCCCGAGCAGGTGCTCGAAAGTCCGCACCGGATCGGCACCCAGCCCGCCGAAAATCCCGAGATAGAAGGCATAGAGCCCCGGCAAAAGCCCGATCGCATAGAGCGCCCAGACGGAGGCCGGTTTATAGCGGGCGGGCAGGGCAGGCATGGCCATCGTCATTCTCCGGTATCGGTGTGGCGCGCCCTCCGCGCCCCGTGCCCGAAGGGGCAGGGCGCCGGCGTCACCTCTTCTCCCCATCGGGGAGAAGGTGGCGCGCAGCGCCGGATGAGGGGGCGAAGCGTCATTCTGAGTTTCGTCAGTAGAACTTCGTCAGGTCCATGCCGGTATAGAGGCTCGCCACCTCGTCGGCATAACCGTTGAAGGGCAGGGTATCGATGCGCTTCCCGCCGAACAGGCCGGTCTCCTCGCCGATGCGCCGTTCGGTCGCCTGGCTCCAGCGCGGATGGTCGACCGCCGGATTGACGTTGGCATAGAAGCCGTATTCGCCAGGCTGCATGGCGTTCCAGCTCGCCGGCGGTTCTTTCTCGGTGAGCGTGATGCGCACGATCGACTTGATGCCCTTGAAGCCGTATTTCCACGGCACGACCAGCCTCAGCGGCGCGCCGTTCTGGTTCGGCAGGGTCTCGCCGTAGAGGCCGGTCGCCAGGATGGTCAGCGGATGGCGCGCCTCATCGAGGCGCAGGCCCTCGACATAGGGCCACTTCATCGGCTGGAACAGGCCGCTCTGCCCCGGCATCTCCTCGGGCCGTACAACGGTCTCGAAGGCGACATATTTGGCCGAGCCGAGCGGTTCCACCCGGTCGAGCAGGCTGGCCAGCGGAAAGCCGACCCAGGGGATGACCATCGACCAGGCCTCGACGCAGCGCATGCGGTAGACGCGCTCTTCCATCGGGAAATCCTTGAGGATCGCTTCGATGTCGATCACCTGGGGCTTAGCCACCAGTCCGCCGACCTCGACCGTCCAGGGCCGCGTCTTGAAGGACCCGGAATTGTTGATCGGGTCGATCTTGTCGGTGCCGAACTCGTAGAAATTGTTGTAGCTGGTGACGTCCTGCTTGGACGTCGGCTTTTCGGTCAGCACATAGGCGCTCGGCTTGGCGACGATCGCCGCGGCAAAGGCCCTGGGCGCCGCCGCAAGCGCCAGTCCGCCCGCGGCCGCGCCGATCAGGCTGCGGCGGTTGAGGTAAAGCGATTGCGGCGTGATCTCGCTCGAGGCGATCTTCGGCGGACGGTAGCGGGACATGGGTCTGCTCTTTCGCTGTGGATGCGGTCTGTCTCTTTGAATACGTAGCAAATCTCGCCAAAGTTTCATCGTAACGAAAAGAAACTCGCGACCACATTTTCGTGTAGGCGCCTTGATCGGCCGGTTCGGTCTGGCCGGCACGCCGCCGGCGGGCTGCGCCGGATGAAGCGGCCGGGATGCCAAGCGTACCGTTTTACGCTATGCTGATAGTGACACAATGGGGCCCTTGCCCTATCACAAGGTCAAATTCCGGTGCGCAAACGCGTGCAGCCGATGCTTTTCGGCCAGCCCCAAGCCCGGCAAGAACCAAGAGAAGATCCGAGGTAACACCGATGCCAGCCTATCGTTCGAGAACCACGACCCACGGCCGCAACATGGCGGGTGCGCGCGGCCTTTGGCGCGCCACCGGCATGAAGGACAGCGATTTCGGCAAGCCGATCATCGCGGTCGTCAACTCGTTCACCCAGTTTGTCCCCGGCCATGTGCACCTGAAGGACCTCGGCCAGCTGGTCGCCCGCGAGATCGAGGCTTCCGGCGGCGTCGCCAAGGAATTCAACACGATCGCCGTCGACGACGGCATCGCCATGGGCCATGACGGCATGCTCTACTCGCTGCCGTCGCGCGAACTGATCGCCGACAGCGTCGAATACATGGTCAACGCCCATTGCGCCGACGCCATGGTCTGCATCTCCAACTGCGACAAGATCACCCCCGGCATGCTGATGGCGTCGCTTCGCCTCAACATCCCGACGATCTTCGTCTCGGGCGGCCCGATGGAGGCCGGCAAGGTCGTCATGCACGGCAAGAAGGTCGCCCTCGACCTAGTCGATGCCATGGTCGCCGCCGCCGACGACAAGATCTCCGACGAGGACGTCGCCACTATCGAGCGCTCGGCCTGTCCGACCTGCGGCTCGTGCTCGGGCATGTTCACCGCCAATTCGATGAACTGCCTGACCGAGGCGCTCGGCCTGTCGTTGCCGGGCAACGGCTCGACGCTCGCCACCCATGCCGACCGCAAGGAGCTCTTCCTCGAGGCCGGCCGCAGCATCGTCGGGCTTGCCAAGCGTTACTATGAGCAGGACGACGCGACCGCGCTGCCGCGCGTCATCGCCTCCAAGGGCGCCTTCGAGAACGCCATGGCGCTCGACATCGCCATGGGTGGCTCGACCAACACCGTCCTGCACATCCTCGCCGCCGCCCACGAGGCCGAGGTCGACTTCACCATGGACGACATCGATCGCCTGTCGCGCAAGGTTCCGTGCCTGTCCAAGGTTGCGCCGGCCAAGGCCGACGTGCACATGGAAGACGTCCACCGGGCAGGCGGCATCATGTCCATCCTTGGCGAGTTGAACCGCGCCGGTCTGCTCAATGCCGACCTGCCGACCGTTCACGCCAAGACCCTCGGCGATGGCTTGGCCAAGTGGGACATTTCCGTCTCCGACGATCCGGCGGCCCTCAAGCTGTTCAGCGCCGCACCGGGCGGCATCCCGACCCAGGTCGCCTTCAGCCAGGCGGCCCGCTGGGAAGACCTCGACCTCGACCGCGAAAACGGCGTCATCCGCGATGCCCAGCACCCCTTCTCCAAGGATGGCGGCCTGGCCGTGCTCAAGGGCAATCTGGCGCTTGACGGCTGCATCGTGAAGACCGCCGGCGTCGACGAGTCTATCCTGAAGTTCACCGGCCCGGCCAAGGTCTATGAAAGCCAGGACGCGGCGGTGAAGGCGATCCTGTCCAACGAAGTAGTCGCCGGCGACGTCGTCGTCATCCGCTACGAAGGCCCCAAGGGCGGCCCGGGCATGCAGGAAATGCTCTATCCGACCAGCTATCTGAAGTCGAAGGGCCTCGGCAAGGTCTGCGCGCTGATCACCGACGGCCGCTTCTCCGGCGGCACGTCCGGCCTGTCCATCGGCCACGCCTCGCCGGAAGCGGCGAACGGCGGCACGATCGGCCTGGTGCGCGAAGGCGACACGATCGAGATCGACATCCCGAACCGCACGATCAACCTGGCCGTTGCCGAGGATGAACTGGCCCGCCGCCGCGCCGAGCAGGACGCCCTCGGCTGGAAGCCGGCGCACCCCCGCAAGCGCAATGTCACCACCGCGCTCAAGGCCTATGCCGCCTTCGCCAGCAGCGCGGACCGCGGTGCGGTGCGGATCCTGCCGGAATAAGCATACGCTTCGAACGCGTCTCGTCTGCAAGGGATCGGCTGGTGAAACAGCCGGTCCCTTTTGCTTTCTAGCTCTGGGGCCGGTAGAAGATGCGGCCGAATTCATTGTCGATTTCGGCAAAGCGCGACGGCGAATGGCCGGTGAAGCGCTTGAAGGCGTGGATGAAATGCGCCTGGTCGTAGAAGTGCTCCAGCGCGTCGTCCCTGAGCAGCCGGTGGTCGCGATGAACCGAATAGCGTCGGTACAGCCGCTCGAAGGCGAGGATCGCCTGCAGCCTCTTGGGCGTCGTGCCGACGCGCCGCTGGAAGAGCGTCTGGAGGTGGCGGCGCGAGCAGTCCAGCCTGTCGGCCAGTTCTTGGATCGGCAGGGTGAAGTTCGACGCCGACATCGCCGCGACCGCGGCGATCACCAGCCTGTCCTGCGACGCCATGCCCTCGCGGACCCGCCCGACGAGGAAGCGGTGCACGAGCTCGACCGCCTCGGGCAGCGTCTCGGCCTCCGCCACGCGCGCGGCAAGCGTCGCGCCGATCCGGCCGAGCAGCGCATCGACCGGGGCAATTTCGAGGAAGATTTCGTCGAGGTCCTGGCGGACGAATTGCGCAAGGCCGGTCGGGGTGAACTCGACGCCGATCGTGACGGTCCTTTCGGCCGTCGACGAGAGCGTCGTCGGTTGATCCCATAGGCCGACCAGCACGATTTCACCCTCGGGCGAATGCCGGCCCCTGGACGAGCCGCGCGCGGTCAGGCCGTTGCGCCAGGGCACGATCAGCTTGGCCCGGCCATTGGGGACGACGACGCGCGCATCGGCGGCCGGCAATCCCGCCGGAGCTTCGAACACCCAGAACTGATGTATGTAGGGCGCGATCTCCGCTGCGGGTGTCACGGTCTTCAGAAGCATGGCTCGGCTCCGGTTTCGCCGAAAGCTACCAGCGCTTCCCATTTTTACAATACGGGGATCCCTGGGTGGCCGTAAGGATCGGCAGGGCCGGGCAGACCTTGCCGCCCCGCACTACTGCCAAGGGAGAAGACCCAATGATGATCGCCGAAATGGTCCTGTCCGCCATCCTGTTCGTGGGCGCCCTGCTGCACGTCTACGGCTCGTTTGTCACCTTCGCCTGGGCGAGCCCGGAACTGGTCTGGTCGATCGGGTCGAGCGGCCTTGCCATGCTTCTTGCGGCGCTCGCCGTCCTGCGCAGCCGCCGCCCGGGGGATCGCGCGCTGTCCGCGATCGTGCTGTCCGGCTGTGTCGGCTGGGCGGCGATCGTTCTTGCCTTCGGCCTCGTCATCGGCAATCCCGCCGATGCGCGCGTGCTCTATCACGTCGTTGTCAGCCTGGCCCTCGCCGCCTTCGCCTTGCGCGGCGTCCTTGCCGCCAGATGGCGAGCAGCAAGATAGAGAATTAGGCAATAAGCGAAATATCTATGACGATCCTGTTTCGTCGGGGCGAGCAAATGTCATGCCTGGCCTCGGCCTCGGGCAGGGCGCACGATACGAAGGCGATGGAACGACTTTTCGCCAGGTCGCCCGAGGTGGGGCCTTTTCGCGCATGAGACGCTCCCATGCGCGAAAGGCAAACGGCGGATACGAGCGCCGGCGGCGCCCGGCTGCTTCACCATGAGATGACCTGGAACGACGAGATCATATCGTTCGGAATCCCGACATCGACCACCCATGGATAGTAGCCGGGTCCGAGGTCCCAGAACAGGCCTTCATAGTGCCAGTGCTGGTAGAACCGCCAGGTGCCGGAGATGACGATGATCGAGGAGATCCTGTCGTTCCACCAGTCGCCGGTAAAGTACCAGTTGAGACTTGTGGTCTCCCGCCAGCCACCGAAGTTGATGTGTTCGAAAAGCTGGACTTGGGGGAGCTGGTTGAAGCGAGCCGTTGCGTTCGCTTCGAGCAGTTTGGAAGCCTCGCGGCCCGTTGTCGAGCCACTGGCCTTGAGCGGGCTATCAGAAATGTTGGAAAGGTCGGGTACGCATCCGTTGCCGGAAGTCAGAATCCAAGGAGCATTCTCTGCCATGACATCCTCCCATGAGTGCGTTGGTAAAAATATGCACGGGGAGAGTGTATATTGCGATTTAAAATTGTCAAATGTTATAATATGCGCGCAAAGGTTGTTACGGGGCGCGGTGTCAGTTGCCCGGCCATGTGCCAAGTGCGAAGCTGCCTGGGAAGTTAGAATTGAGCGAAATATCTGTGCCTGACGCTATTTCGGCCGCTCGATCATGTCGTAGACGGTTTTCAGCTGGGCCAAGCGCTCCGTATAGGAAGTCCTGAGGCAGGCGAGGTCCGCGTTGCAGGCCTGGCGCTTCGACAGCCAGGCCACCTGCTCGTCCTGCACCACGCCGCGATTGCCCATCGGCAAGAGGCCGGTGATCAGCTCGAAGGTGGTGACCATCTTCACGTCCATGTCGTTGAGGTCGCGATTGGCGCAGATCGCGGTCTCGTCGGCGGCGAGGTCCGGCTTGTCGCAGTCGAAGCTGGCGGCATCAGCGGGCAGGGGCATGCCGACACCGAGACCGCACAGGATCGCAAGGGCGGTGGCGGTCCGGGACAGGCGGGCGAACGGGCTTTTCGGCATGGCGGGAACTCCTTGATCATTTCGTCTGGCCCAACGCCCCCGCCTTGGAAAAGTTCAATTCGCGATTACCTTTGGGGAA
>Ga0180012_1000254_pt1 | contig 21229 bp, 17 predicted proteins | sample KR11_S2_MetaG_FD_122243 | JGI IMG/M metagenome (GOLD analysis project Ga0180012, IMG submission 122243) | Groundwater microbial communities from the Olkiluoto Island deep subsurface site, Finland - KR11_S2_MetaG | ecosystem: Environmental > Aquatic > Deep subsurface > Groundwater | place...
GCAAGAACCAATCTACGCATCACCGGTCACTTGAAACGCGGCATATTGGATTCAGGTCGTCGTTTGCTGCACATATTGCTCGGCCTCTGTCACGGATCACTGTGCGCCGGACAGTGGGCACGAAGCATTGCGGCAGCATTACATGGGCCCCTTCGGGCAACGAAATGTCGCCCGGGCCATGGTTGCCCATCGGAAGTCTGCTGTACCGAGACCTTCCAAGATCAGAGCTGGATGGTGAAGGTGGTTCCCGACGCCGCGCTGTCGATAGTAACCCGGCCGTCATGATTGGCGACGATCTGCTTGACCAGGCTCAAGCCTAGTCCGGCGCCTTTGCTGCGCGGTGTGACACGATAGAACGGCTCGAAGACGTGCTCCCGCTGCTCTGCGGCTATCCCCGGCCCTTCGTCGGAAACCGCAATCCTGCCGTCTGCGGAGACGGAAACGGAGATCGTTCCGGTATTTCCGCCATGATCGATGGCATTGCGCACCAGGTTGCTGATCGCTCGCGGCAGGGCGGAGGGGCTTCCCTCCCGCTCGAACCTGTCCACCTCGCTGTCAAAGGAAATCTCGTAACCTGCGGCGATGGCCAGCGGCGCGAGATCCGCGACCACCGTGCGGGTGATGTCCACGAGATCGACCGTCTCGTGGGGGTTAGTCGCCTGATCGTTGCGCTCGAAGTCGAGAAGCTGTTCGGCGGTTTCGCCCAACCGCGCCACGTCCTGCATCAGTCTGCGACGCTCCGCCCCTTCGGACATCCCGTCGATCCGGGTCTGCATGATCGCAATCGGCGTCCGCAGTTCATGCGCCGCATCGATCAGGAAGCGCTGCCTTGCCTGGAACTGTTCCTCGAGCCGTTCGAGTATGCTGTTGAAGGCAACGATCAGCGGAACCACTTCCTTGGGCACGTCCTTGACCGGAAGCCGTGACCCGGAACGGCGGGGATCGACGTCCGGCGCCTTTCGAACGACGGAGTTCAGACCGGCCAGAGCGCGCCTCACTATTCGCGGAACAACGAGAAAGATTGCGGGTAATGCGATAACCAGAAGCGGAACATAGATTGGATACGTCTTCCTGAGCATCATCAGGAACGTGTCAGTCCTATTGGAATGGCCTCCATACATCACCCGGACCTCCCCGAGCGGTGTATCAACGACATCGACGGAGGCACTCTCATTGGTGTCGAGAGAGCCGCGTATATCCGCGTCCTTTATGAGATGGATATAGGGTGCCAAATCTGCATACACAGTGGGGACTTCACCATAGGACGCCGTCTTTCGGTCGGCTGTCGCCACAACAAACCAGAGACGATCACTCTGTGTGCTCCATGCGCGTAGCTGCGGCCCTTCGACAATCCTGATCCCCCCTTGTTGATCACGCGCAAGTGAATCCTCAAGGGCGTGGGTGAGCCTGTCCTGCATTCCCACATTGGGTGACAGGATCAAGGCTCCATAGATGCACAGGCCAGTGACCACAACAGCGACAACCGCGACGAAGACCACGCTTAGCTGCCAACTGAGTTTCCACCAAAGGGATCCGGCCGAGATGTTTTGCGCATCCATTTACTCTTCCCTCAGAAGGTATCCGACGCCGCGGATGTTGTGGACCATCACCCCAGCCGAGGCATCCGACAAACGCTTTCGCAAACGGGAAATATGCGCGTCGAGCGCATTCGACTGGATTTCTTCTTCGTAATTGTAGACGGCGGCTTCGAGCGTGGAGCGCAGGACGGTCTTGTCCTTGCGCTTGGCAAGTGCCAAGAGCACCAAGAGCTCACGCCGGGGGAGATCGAACGGCGCCGCATTGACCGTCACGTGCAGATGAAGTGAATCGATCACGATGCGTCCGACCATGATCTGAGGCTCGACCAGGTTGGCCGGTCGCCTGAGCAAAGCGCGCAGGCGCGCCATCAGTTCCTCGACCAGGAACGGCTTGCCGAGGTAGTCGTCAGCACCGCCGTCGAGGCCCTCGATCCGCTCCATCGGCTCGTTTCGAGCCGTCAGTACGATGACCGGAGTGTCGACCCCTGCCCGCCTGAGCTTCGGGATGAAGGTCAACCCATCACCGTCAGGAAGCCTCCGGTCGAGGAGAATGGCATCGTAGGTGTTCTGGCGCGTCAGCTCGCAGGCGTCAGCGAGCCGCATCGTGTGGTCGGTGACGATGCCCTGCTTGCCCAGAGCAGCCGTCAGGGCATCTGCCAGTTCCTTTTCGTCTTCGATCAGCAGCAGTCTCATGGCCAGCGCCCCTTTCATGTCTGCCTTTTCTACCTTCAAGGTTGCGGCAGCATTGCGGTCAGCATGATTGTGCCCGGTAATGCTCCTGCAATTGTCGGCACCTAACCATGAGAACAATCGGTCGCCTAGATGAGCGACGAGGCCGCATCGAGGCGGCCGTGTTGAACTCGATGAGGAAGGATGCGCGTCATGGCCGTCAAATGGACTGCGAGAATTGCCAAGGCGGGGATACTCCTTGGCGGCTGCACTCTTGCTTTCATGTATCTCGATCCTACCCGTGGCACGGTCGATGCGAACCAGCGGATCAAGGATATCGTGGCATCTGCAGCCCAGATCAGCAAACCGTTCGAACTGACGCATGCCGAGGTGACGAGTGTCGAGTCCGTCTCGATGGTCGAGCGTCTGCGTGTGAGCGGTGAGCTTCAGCCGGTCAACCGGGTGGTGATGCGGGCAAAGACCGGAGGCAAGATCCTCGATCTCGCCGTGCGCGAAGGAGAGAGGGTCAGGGCTGGCGACGTCATTTTGCGCTTCGAGACGGATGATCTTCGATCGACACTACTGCAGCGCGAGAGCGACCGAGATGCCGCCGAGGCTGAGCTGACGCTGGCCACGCAGGCACTGAGCCGGGCGGAGCAGCTCGCCGCCAAAAACGTCACGTCGAAAGAACAACTGGAAAAGGCCAAAAGCGACGTCACCGCGAACACATCGAGGGTCCAGAGCCTTTCTGCGCAGGTCGATATCGCCCGCGCCGCCCTTCGCGATGCGGAAGTCACGGCCCCTTTTGACGGCGTCGTTGCAAGCCGCGCGGTCGAGGCAGGCTCCCGCGTCAGCGCGGATACCGAGTTGCTGACCATCGTCGATACCAGCGTCCTGGAAGCGAAGGTCCTAGTTTCCACCCGTGACATTACACGCGTTGCGGCAGGCCAGACCGCCGAACTGACGATCGATGGCATGGAAGGAAAAACGGTCGAGGGAACGGTCGCGCGGATCAATCCGGTTGCCGAAAGCGGCACGCGCTTCGTCCCGATCTATCTGCGGCTCTCCAATCGCGACGGACGGCTTTGGGGAGGAATGTTCGCCACCGGCTCGATCCTTGTCCGAGAAAAAGACGATGCGCTCGTCGTTCCGGTCATATCGCTGCGCAAAGACAGCGCGGGCGACTATGTGCTCAAGCTGCACAACGGCCTTCTTCAGCGCCAGCCTGTGACCGTGAGGCAGTCCTGGAATGGTGGTAGTCTGATCGAGATTGCTGATGGCCTGAAGGACGGCGATACAATCGTGACCGCTCCCCTGCCCGAGCTGCAGCCCAATGTTGCCGTGACCCTCGACAAGGCCGGCTGACATGTTCCTCACTCGCATCTCCGTCACCCATCCCGTTTTCACCACCATGATGATGATGGCCCTGCTGGTGATGGGCATCTTCTCCTTCCAACGGCTTGGGCTGGACCAGTATCCCAATGTCGACGTTCCGATCGTCGTGGTGATGACGACCTATCCGGGCGCCACACCGGAAACCGTCGAGACAGAGGTCACCCGCCCGGTCGAGGATGCGCTGAACTCAATCAGCGGGCTGGATGAAATCACATCAACCTCTTATGAAGGGCGTTCGGTTGTCACGGCCAAGTTCAAGCTGGAGGTCCAGGGTGCGGTCGCGGCGCAGGACGTGCGGGACAAGGTCGCCGCCATTGAAGCCGACTTTCCCGACGATGTCGACAAGCCGATCATATCGCGGTTCAACCCGTCCGACCAGCCGATCCTCTCCATCGCCATCAGTTCAACGTCGCTGGACGTCCCATCCCTGACGACGATTGCCGACCAGCGCGTCCTTCGCCAATTGACCACCATTTCGGGCGTCGGTCAGGCGTCGCTGGTGGGCGGCCAGACGCGCCAGATCGACGTCTCCATCGACGATACGCGGATGCGGGCGCTCGGAGTCGGCATCAACGACGTGATCAATGTTCTGAAATCCGGAAACCAGAACAGTCCTGCCGGGAGCGTCATCAGCACCTTCTCCGAACGCACGATACAGGTGCAGGGTCGGATCGAGCAGCCCGAAGACCTGCTCGACATGATTGTCGCCCGTCATGGCGGCGGCCCCGTCTACTTGCGTGACGTCGCAACCGTCTCGGACGGCGCAGCCGACGCCGAAAGCCGAGCCCTTTACAATGGTGAAACGGCGCTCGCCATCGATATCGTCAAAGTGCAGGACGCCAACACAGTGCAGGTGGTCGATGACGTTCGGGCACGTCTCGATCAGCTCAACGCGGAACTCGCGTCCCAGAACGTGCAGTTGCGCGTCGTCACCGATGCCTCGACAGACATTGAGGAATCCGTCACCCAAGTGCAGGCGACGCTGATCGAAGGCGCAGCACTTGCCGTCGCCATCGTCTTCCTTTTCCTCAACTCCTGGCGCAGCACCGTGATCACCGGCCTGACGCTTCCGATCGCCATGCTCGGAACGCTGGCAGTCATCAGCTTCCTCGGCTTCACGCTCAACACGATGAGCTTGCTGGCGTTGACATTGTCGATCGGCATTCTGGTGGACGACGCCATCGTCGTGCGCGAGAACATCACGCGGCACCTTCTCATGGGCAAGTCGCACTTTCGGGCGGCGCTGGACGGCACCAATGAAATCGGGCTTGCGGTGATCGCGACGACGTTGACTATCGTCGCGGTCTTCCTGCCGGTCGCCTTCATGGACGGCATCGTCGGTCGCTTCTTCTACGAATTCGGAGTCACGGTTTCTGCCGCAGTCCTCATCTCACTCTTCGTCGCCTTCACCCTCGATCCGATGCTGTCCAGCGTCTGGTACGATCCCGATGCGCATCCGGATGCGAAACGCGGACGCATCGGGCGTCTGATCGCGCGCTTCGACCAGGGCTTCGAATGGTTGGCCGATCGGTATCGGCAGGTGATCGGCTGGACGTTGCGACATCGTCTCGTGACGCTTCTGGCAACCGTCGGCATCTTCATCAGCAGCCTGTTCATGGTGCCGCTGGTCGGCGCGGAGTTCGTGCCCGGCGCCGACGAGGGCCGGTTCCAGATCAACGTGAGGGCACCGGTCGGCTCCTCCCTCGACTACACTGCGACGAAAGTGCGACAGGTCGAAAATGCGCTGAGGGAATTCCCCGAGATCGAGACGGTCTATTCGACCATCAACACAGGCGGGACGGTCGGCAAGCACCGCGCCGCGGTGCTGGTGCGCCTCGTGCCTCTGGAAGAACGTGAACGAACCCCGCTCATGCTGGCAAACCCGATCCGCGAGCGGCTGTCCGTCATTCCGGGCATCGAGATCGCCATCGTCCAGGAAGGGCTGGGCGGCGGCGACAGCCCAATCCAGCTCAGCGTGCTTGGAGACGACCGCGCGGTCATCGAGAAGATCGCCTCGGATCTTGCCGACGACATGCGCAGGATAGCGGGCGTCGTGGATGTTAATTCGAGCGCCAGGGAAGTGACCTCCATCCTTTCGGTGCGCCTGAAGCGCGAGGCGGCAAGTGATCTAGGCATGACCAGATCCGATCTTGCCGCCTCGCTCTCTCCACTGGTCGGCGGCGAGGAGGTCTCGAACTGGACCGATGCCACCGGCGAAACCCACGATATCGTCGTGCGCCTGCCGAGCGGGCAGCGCGCCAATCGGGCCATGATCGGCGAGCTCATGCTGACGACCGGGCGAACGGATGCGAACGGAGCACCGATCCTGGTCCAAGTCGATCAGGTCGCCGATATCAAGAGCTTCCCGGCGGCTTCCGAAATCCGCCGTCTGGACAATCGCCGTGAGGTGCTGGTGTCCGCCGATGTATCGGGCCGCACGCTCGGCGACGTGACCAGCGAGTTGCAGACAGTGATCGGCAGCCGCGATCTGCCCGACGCCTACCGCATCCGTTTCGGCGGCGAATCGGAGAACATGCAAGAAACAATGGGGCATATGGTGACCGCGCTCGCTATGGCGGTGATCTTCATCTACCTCGTGCTGGCTTCGCAGTTCGGCAGCTTCCTGCAGCCGATCGCAGTCATGGCGGCCCTGCCTCTGTCGCTTGTCGGCGTGCTTCTCGGCCTCATGGTCGCCGGCAGCACGATCAACATGTTCTCGTTGATCGGCTTCATCATGCTGATGGGCCTCGTCACCAAGAACGGTATCCTGCTGGTGGACTTTGCCAACCAGGAACGGCGGCGTGGCCTCCCCCTGAATGAGGCATTAATCAGTGCAGGAGCCATTCGCTTCCGGCCGATCGTCATGACGACGCTGGCGATGATCGTCGGGATGATACCGCTCGGGATGGCGGTGGCCGGTGGCGGCGCGCAGCGTGCTCCAATGGCCCATGCCGTCATCGGCGGGCTGATCAGTTCCACCGTCCTGACCTTAATCGTCGTGCCAATGATCCTGTCGTACATTGACAGCATCACGCGGCGTCTGATGCCTCTAGTCCCGAGGATGCCTAATGTTCAAGGTAACGAACCCTGACTGTGCCGGACCTAGGCTTGCTGCCACCGCAGAGCAGTTTGGCCGGCAGCGGCTACTTTCTTCGAATGTTATAGCGCCTTTGGAGGCAACCGCCGATCGCTTCGCTCGACGCAATCCGAAAGCCACATTGGTCAACGAAGCAGCAGAATGCTCAACGGCCCTGCTAGGAGAACGGCAAGGACAATGACAGGATGGAGATAGCGGAGCAGAAACCGAAGAATGGCTTTAGGACGGATCATCTAGGGTCACCCGACTGGAAGAAGTCAGGTGACGGTGCGCTTCCCGCATTGCAGCGGCATTACCGTTCTATCGGTTAGATCTGACTGAATAGATGGCCAGGTTGCCGCTCTACCCACCCGACGCATCTTGTTGGAGGATGGTTGGGTCAGATCATCGAGCGGTGCTATTCAACAAGAGCCTCAGCGAATGCTTTGCGACAAGCGAGCAGACGCACCTCGCAGCGCCGCGATCACATCCTCGCGCGTGGCTTGGCGTGGGTCGTCGATCCGTGGCAGCATCGGCACTGTCAATGCCGCAATGGCGTAGTCGTTCACGTCAAGCACTGGAAATGAAATGGCATAAAGCCCTGCATACTGCTTGCTCTGCAGCGCAGCGAAGCCCTTTATAGTCACCTCATGTACATCTTTGCGAAAGGCTTTGATCTCGGATTCTGGTCGCCCGGCAAAGGATTCACGCAGACGCAACTCCATGGTGTCGCTGTCTTGGAAAGCGATTAAGACGCGTCCCGAGGCGGAGGGCGCCACGGCAATCTCAGAACCGGTGCGGACCGAAAAACCAAGTCCGCCAGGGGCATCGACCGCCGACAGCACGGTCTGCGACCCGCCATTGTAGACACGCAAATCACATCCGAAGCCGACCTCGCGCGAGAGCTCTTCCATGATCGGAATTGCCGCCGATAACAACCGCCGCACCGGAGGATACGCCTGCGATAGCCTGTACAGCTTGGTGGTCGGCGCGAATTTGTCATTGTAGTTCGCCACATAATTGCGCCGCACCAGAATATTCAGCATCCGGTACAATTCGCTGACACTGCGGCCAAGGCGGATGGATATTTCTTTCTGGGTGAGAGCCGATTCGCTTTCGTGGAGAAGCTCGAGAATATCGAGCCCCTTTTCCAGCGCCGGTGCGGAATAGGTTGGCGAATCTTTGGCCTGCGCCTCGAAAGTCTTAGCTTGCGCCATATCCGTCTTACCTACTCCGCACTGTTGCATCTGGCGATCATCTAGTTCCCGCCGGGAATCGTCAGATCAATCACCGGCATTCCGATACTTCCTGCTGGGTTCCCGCCGATCGTCAAGCCCTCGAGTGTTTTCATCGCATCCTGTTCGCTCATTACTGGCCCGCGTTGCGCGGCTCCCATGAAAAACTCCGGCATCACCAGCACCGAGACGACCAAGAGCAGCTGAATCAGCACGAATGGAATTCCGCCGAGATAGATCTGTTTGGTCGAAACCCCTTCGATCGTCCGGCCGCTGACCTCGTCCTTGTAGGGCCCGCTTGGAGCCACCGACCGCAGAAAGAACAGTGAAAAGCCAAGCGGCGGCGTCAGGAAGGAGGTCTGAAGCGTGATCGCAATCACGAGACCCAGCCACAGCGGATCAATCCCGAGCGTCTGAGCGGGCACCAGAAGAAGCGGGATGGCGATGAAGGCGATCTCGAAGAAATCGAGGAAACAACCCAGGAAAAAGATGATGGCCACGGTGAAGATCATAAAGCCGGTCTGCCCACCCGGAATCGATACCAGCAGATGCTCGACCCAGATATGCCCGTTGATACCAAAGAAGGTTAGGGCAAAGACCCGCGCGCCAATCAGGATGAACAGGATGAAAGCGCAGAGTTTGGCGGTAGCAAACGTGGCCTGCGTCAGGAGAAACAGATTGAGACGTTCGGGACGCCGTTCGGTAAGGCGCTTGACCACGGCCAGCAAGACAGAGCCCACCGCACCCATCGCACCGGCCTCGACCGGGGTGGCCAGACCGATGAAGATCGTGCCCAGCACCAAGAAAATGAGCAGAACCGGCGGGACCAGAACAAGAGCCACCTTCTCGGCCATTTCGGAGATCAGTCGGGTGCGGCTGCCGTGCGCGGTGGCGCCGTGTAATGCAGCATAAGCAAAGATTGCCGCGACCGCCCAAGCCAGCGCGGCCAGCGTCGGGCTCTGCTGCAGAAGGAGGGCCAGGAGCCCAAATACAACGGCCGCCCCACCCCCTAGCGGCAGTGCCATGCGGCCCAAAAGCCGCGAGAGCAGCGTGATTGCAAGTGCGACGACCGACAAGCCACACAGCGTCAGAACCAATACATCGATCATCTTTTCAATACCGGCCGCACGCACCGCAAGCCAGCCGATCACTCCCGACACCGCGAAAAGCGCCAGAACCTGCCAGATGCCGCGCCGCCCGTCGGGCTCGCGATACAACAGCGCTTCGGGCGGCAGTGCCGGCACATAGGACGGGCGCACCACGCTGACGATCAGGATGAACAGCATGAAGCTGAGCGTGAGCATGATCGAAGGCAAGAAGGCGACGGTATACATGTCCCCGACCGAGGTTTTCAACTGATCGGCTAGGACGATCAGAATCGTCGACGGGGGCAGGATCTGCGCCAAGGTCCCTGAGGCCATGATAGTGCCCGAGGCGATGCGGCGATCGTAGCCATATCGCAACATGATCGGGAGCGAGATGAGACCCATGGCGATTACGCTAGCGGCCACGACGCCGGTCGTCGCCGCCAGCAGGGTGCCGACAAAGATGACTGCATAGGCGACGCCGCCTGGCACAGACCCAAAGAACTGGCCAAACGTCTCCAGCAGGTCTTCGGCCATGCCCGAGCGCTGCAGCACAATTCCCATGAACGTGAAGAACGGCACGGACAGCAGGACCTCATTGGCCATGATGGAAAAGATCCGCTCAGGCAGGGCGCTGAGCAAATTCCAGCTGAGCGAAATGGTCTCGGGAGCATAGGGCGAAAGCTCGACCGCTAGCAGAAAAAACACAAGCCCGTTCGCTGCCAGCGAAAACCCCACCGGATAGCCCAGCAGAAGCATTCCCACCAGCGCAAGGAACATGATAGGAGCAAGGTTGGAAGCGATCATCTCGATCATTGAGACACCTTGTCATGTGCGGGGCCGAACAGATCACGAAGCCGAAATCCGCCCTTGATGACCTCGGAAAGCCATTGCAGCGCAAGTTGAGCAAACCCGATGAAGACCAGCCCTTTGGCCGGCCAGAGCAGCAACCCACCATCATTGGGGGACATTTCGCCTGACATCATGGCCTTCCAGAAGAACGGCGCCGAAAGCCACAACATCAACGCGACAAATGGGAACAGGAAGAATAGATGACCGAACATGTCGATAATCTCGCGCGTCGTCTTGCTGAACCGTGACGACAGCACGTCAATTCGGACGTGTGCGTTGTCTTGCATTGTCCAGGCGGCGCACAACATGAACACTGCCCCGAACAGGTACCATTGCAGTTCCAGCCAGGCATTCGACGTCATGCCCAAAAGATGCCGCGACAGCGCATTCAGTGCCGATACGAGAATCGCCAGCACGATCGCCCAAGCGGCGACCTTGCCAATCCAACGATTCAAGCGGTCGATTGCGCGGCTCAATCGGAGCAAAAACCCTTCCATACCGTCCTCCCTGGCATGTTCGGCGCTGATCCACTAGCGAGGACCAACGCTGTCCGGTATCCTTTTCCGGTCCCTCCCGGAGACCAACCTACTTGTAGTTGATCTGATGCACTTCGATGATTGTGCCTTCCGGATCCTGAAAGAAGACTTGATACCAGCCGGCCATCGCCCAAACACCATAATCGGCAAAGGGCACGCCATTTTCGGTCAAGTGCTTCTTGAATGCCTCGATATCATCCGTCCGGAAAGCGATATGGCCACGTTCCAACGGGTTCACCGGTTGCTTCGTGCGATAGCTGACGCCAAGATCGGTGGTTGCCAGATGAAACTCGATATTGCCATCGGTCACAAATTCCACGCCACTGTTGTAGCCCTTCGTGGTGTCCTGCACATGTTCGTCATCATGGATGCCGCCAAGGTTGAGGACCTTGCGGTAAAACTCGTTCAGATGGGGCACGTCTTTGGTGCAGATGTTGATATGGTGCAGTTCCAGCTTCATGTCTTTCTCCTTGAAATAGCGTGTGGGGATCAGAGTGGCATCCCGCCATCGACCATGAGGGTAGCCCCTGTCACGTAGGCTGCCTCGTCTGACGCAAGCCACAACAGCGGATAAGCCATTTCTTTCGGTTCGGCCCAGCGACCCAGCACGCAGGGCGGCTCGAAGGCGGCCAGCTCGGCGCGTGATTTGCCAGCCTGTTGGGCGCGCTGCACGTGGAAGGGCGTCAGCGTATAGCCGGGGCAGATCGCATTGGCGCGTACACCATGCTGCGCCTCCTCCCAGGCGAGGGTGCGGGTGAACGCCAGAACCGCGGCCTTGGAGGCGTCATACGCACCCATCCCCTTACGTCCCAAAACAGCATGGCAGGATGATACATTGACGACGCTGCCCCTGCCCCGCGCGCGCATGCTGGGCAAGGCGGCGCGGGTAAGAGAGCTATAGCTCAGCAGATTGACGCGCAGGATGTCGTCCCACATCTCCCAGGTGGCGTCAGCCAGCGCGTCATAACGCCGGATGCCGACATTGTTGACGACGATGTCGATGCCGCCAAATTCGGCAATCGCCCTATCGGCTGCCTCATAAGCGACGGCTTCCTGACCCAGATCTGCGGCAAAGGTTTCTACCCGTGCACCCGGTGCGGCGGTCCGAATGCGCTCCGCCGCGGCGTTCACGGCATCTTCGCTCAAATCCACCAACAGCACGCTGGCGCCTTCTTCGCAGAAAATCCGCCCTGCTTCGCCACCAATGCCGCCACCGCCGCCAGAGATGATGGCAACCTTGCCAGTCAGCCGATCTACCATATTATTTGTTCCTGTTTCTAGACAAGCCGACGCCGACCTACTCGCAGCGGGTGCGGCGGGCAGGACTGCCTTGCGATTTTTGGGTTTGCGGAGGGGCAATGCCCCCCTCATTTCACAGTTGGGTCCGCAGCCTGGCGATCATTGCGTCATAGCTGAGCTCTGTCAGCTGCCAGTAGGCATAGGCCGTACCGCGATAAGAGACGATGCTGTCATACAATGTCTTCCATTCGGGATTGGTGGCGTTCAGATCGGCATAGACCTCCTTGGCGGCGGTCAAGGCCGTGGAAATGATCTCTTCGTTGAAGCTGCGAAGCTGCACCCCAGCGCCAATCAGACGCACCAACGCTGCGGGATTGCCATAGTCGTACCGGGTGACAACCTGATCGGACGCCGCCGCCGAAGCCGCACGAAGAACGGCTTTATAGTTGGCGGGCAATTCTTCCCATTTTTGCAGGTTGATGAAGAAATGAACAGCCGCCTGCCCCTCCCACCATGCCGGGAAATAATAGTAGGGGGCGACCTTGCTCAGGCCCATTCGCTCCTCATCGAAGGGGCCGGTGAATTCAGCCGCATCGATCGTCCCGCGCTCCAGCGAGACATAGACGTCCGAGCCGGGGATCGCGGTCGGCACTACGCCCATCTTCGCCATGATCGACCCGGGCAGACCGCCCACCCGCATCTTGAGGCCGGCAAGATCGGCGACGGTTTTGATTTCCTTGCGATACCAGCCACCCATCTGGGCGGTCACGTTGCCGCCCGGCAGGGCATAGAAACCGTGTTTGGCATAAAAGGTGTTCAGCAGGTCCAGGCCACCGCCCTGCATCTGCCAGGCATCCATCATCCGGGTGTTGAGTCCGAAAGGCAAAAGCGTACCCAGCGAAAAGGCCGGATCCTTGCCGTGGTAATATTGCGAGGCGGTGTGCCCCATTTCGACCGTGCCATCCGATACAGCGTCGACAATCTGGTTGCCCGCAACGATCTCTCCGGCCGCAAAGGGCTGGATGCGGAAGCGCCCGTCGGTCATTTCCCCGACATACTTCGCCATTGTGGTTGTCGCCGCATACAGGGCGTCGAATGACGTCGGGAAGGCCGATTGCAGCCTCCACGTAATTTCAGGCGCGGACTGCGCAATGGCAGGAGCCGCTATCGTCGACGCAGCCGCGCCAGCGCCGATTGATCCCAAGAATGTACGCCGTTTCATGTTTTCTCCCTCCCAGAAGGACCCGATTGGGCCTGCCTAGAGACAATGCATATTTTTAGATGCAATGTCAAATATTCGTATGTGATTTGTTTTCGTTTCCATGACGGACCAACAGCAACCGCCTTCAAAAATCATCGATCCGACCAATATTCGTTTTAAATCAGATCTGTAACGTTATATTTCCAGCCTTTACATGAACAATTCCAGCAAGCCCTCCCCGAACCGATTGACAGGCCGCGTTCTATTTTTATATATGGATTATCGGTTTCGAGGAGGAAACCATGAATATGCGCAATAGCGGAACGACTATCGTCCAGGGTCGAAATGACCCCTGCACCCTTGCATTGGCTCGGCGCGTCGCGGCCATGTTGGATCTTGATCCCGATCGTCTGGCCGAGGATCAGATCCTACCACGCGGCTGGCAATTCATTCTTCTGGGGGGAGATACGCGCCGGTCATCGTTGCGCAGCGACGGCTTTCCAGGCCTTGGCGTGCCAATGCCTGACCTTGGGCTACCACGACTGTTGCTCGTGAGCCGCACGGTCGTCTGGACGCACGACATTCACATCGGCGAAACCGTTGAGCGCCAAAGCCAAATGGTAGAGATCAGCCAAAAGGAGGGCTCATCCGGCCCGATGGCTCTTGTAACCCTGCACCACGAACTGCGCCCGCTGTCACAAAAGGACCCTGCGGTAGTCGAGAGGCAAACCTATGCCCTGCTCCCAGCCACCATAGCCACAGCGCGGCCGCGCCCAGCGCCCGAGGCTTCGGCATCGGCCAGGCTGCGCATCCTCACCCCTGACCAGACTTTGTTGTTCCAGTATTCGGCGCTTGGCTTTAACTCGCACAAGATCCATCTCGACCGTGACTATGCCCGCAATGTCGAGGGCCTGCCCGATCTGGTCGTCAACGGCGGCCTGGCCACGCTGCTGGCTACAGAATTCCTGCGCGACGAACTGGCTGTAACGCCCCGGTCGCTGCGGGCGCGGCACCTCGCACCGCTCTATTGCGGCCGTCCGCTAACGCTGCGGATCGAACCAATAGCGGCAGGCTGGCGCGTGCAAATCCTGGATGACCACAACATCCTTGCCGTCGACATGGAGGTTGAAACATGAAGTTCCAACCCCTCAAAGAAATCCGCGTGCTGGATCTAACGAGTGTTGTGGTCGGCCCCGCCGCCACCTGGCGCCTGGGCCAATACGGTGCCGAGATCGTCAAGGTCGAGAGCCCGGCCGGCGATCTGATGCGCGGACTTGGTGGACAGTCGCCCACGGGCAAGCATTCCGGCACCTATCTGCATCTCAATCGTGGCAAGCGCAACATCTGCCTAGACTTGAAGGCCGCAGGCGCTAAGAAGGTTATGCAGCGACTGATAGCCCAAGCGGACGTGATCGTTGCCAATATGCGACCCAAGGCGCTGGAAAAGCTGGGAATCGGGCCGCAGGCCGTACACGAGGCGCATCCTGACAAAATCTATTGTCTGCTAACCGGCTTCGGTACCGATGGCCCCTATGGCGGTTATCCAGCCTATGACAGCGTGGTGCAGGCAGCGGCAGGAATCCCGGGCTTGTCACTGGCACGCGACGGCGTGCCTCTTTATGTGCCCCTGCTCATCTGCGATCACGTTGTGGGTGAAATTGCCGCGGGGGCCATTCTGGCTGCCCTGATCGAACGCCAGTCAACAGGCTGCGGACGGACGATAGAGATTCCGATGTTCGAGACCATGGCGGCCTTTGTGCTCCAGGAACATCTAGCGCAGCAAAGCTTCGATCCGCCTGTTGGTCCCGCTGGAGATCGCCGTCTCCTCAGTCCGCATAACAAGCCTGTGCAAACCATGGATGGCCACGTTGCCGTAACCATCAACACAGATGCGCAAGTGCAAGCGTTCCTACGGGTAACAGACCGCGCCTCACTGATCGACGATCCGCGCTTTGCAACAATAGCGGCGCGGGCCGACAATGTGGTCGACTGGTTCGAGCTGCGCGGCGCACCACTCACCCAGCGAACCACGGCCGAGTGGCTCACAATTTTCCGCGCGGCGGACCTCGCCGCGATGCCCTGCCACACGTTGGAAACACTGCCTGAAGATCCTCACTTGCAGGCTGTCGGCTTGATCACCCACGAGGACCACCCGACAGAAGGTCGGACTTGCGTGATCCGCAGCTCCTTACTGGTGGACGGTGCCAATATTCCGACCCGCACATCCGCGGCCCCCTGCGGTTGGGATACGCGCGCAGTGCTGGTCGATGCGGGTTTCGACATCGATGAAATTGAAACGCTTCTCGCAGAAGGGTCTGCCCATGACTGCCCCCACTGAAACCCTTGCTCCCGCGCCCCGTTATCTGGAGGGAAAGACCTGCCTGATTGTCGGCGTAGCCTCGCTGCGCGGGATCGGCTATGCCACGGCCGAACTATTCGCCCGGCACGGTGGTAAGCTTGTCGTCGTAGACCTGACGATGACGGATGCTGTCGCCGCCGCGGTCACCGAGCAGATCACCGCGCGTATTGGCAGCACGCCAGAGCTCATCGGCATGCCCTGCGACATCCAGAGCTTGGAGGCCTGCAGGTCAGTGGTCGATGCTGCAGTGGCGCGCTTTGGCACCATCGATTGTCTGGTGAACACCGCCGCCATCGTAAAATCCGACGGATTTCTGTCGATCAGCGGAGCTGATCTCGATCTGATCCTGAACGTGAACCTGAAAGGCGCGTTCAATGTATGTCAGAGCGTACTTCCGGTCTTCGAGCGCGCAGGCAAGGGCACCATTGTCAACATTGCCTCGGTCGCAGCCCAGCGGGGCGGTGGCTTGGTCGGTGGGGCGCATTATGCAGCCTCCAAGGGAGGTGTAATCAGCCTCACTCGCAGTATCGCGCGCGAATTCGGAGCAAAAGGCATTCGTGCCAATGTCATCTGCCCCTCGATGACAGAAACCGGGATGCTGGACGGAAACGTTACGGCTGCGCAATTTGCGCAAATCGTTGAAGGGATCCCGCTCAAACGTGCTGGCCGCGCGGAAGATATTGCCAATGCTTGCCTGTTCTTGGCCTCCGAGCTGGCCGCCTACATCACCGGCACCACCCTTGATGTGAACGGTGGCAGCCACATTCACTGACGCCGCAGGAGGCAGCGCCTCAAACGGACAACAGGGGACGCGCATGCTCAGGCTTGAGATAACCGATATCGTGGCAGTGATAGGCGCCGGAGCCATGGGCGCCGGGATTGCGCAGGTCGCGGCCACCGCCGGACATCCGGTTGTGATGTTTGACGCGCGTGTCGAGGCGGCGAAGGCTGGGCACACCGGCATTTTGGCCTCACTGGACCGGCAGGTCGCCAGAGGCAAGATGAAGGCCAGTACGCGGGATGTCATCGCCAGCAGGCTGACGGTGGCTGCCTCGATGAATGACTTGGCTCCAGCGCGACTGGTGATCGAGGCCATTGTCGAGAACCTGGAAGTGAAGCAAAACCTGTTCGCCCAGCTGGAGACGATCGTAGCAGAGGACGCGATATTGGCCACCAATACCTCATCACTGTCGGTTACGGCAATCGCCGCGGGCCTACGACAGCCGGGGCGCGTGGCAGGGATGCATTTTTTCAACCCTGCCATGCACATGCAACTGGTCGAGATCATCTCTGGCCTTGCCTCGGCAAGCGACACCCTGCAGAGGCTGCACGATATCGCACTAGCCTGGGGCAAGAGTCCGGTGCGGGCCACCTCAACGCCGGGATTCATCGTCAACCGTGTCGCCCGCCCATTTTATGCTGAGTCCCTGCGCCTATATGAAGAGCGCGTGGCGACGCCCGAAACACTAGATGCTATCATGCGCGAGGCGGGCGGATTCCGCATGGGGCCGTTCGAGCTGATGGATCTAATCGGCCACGATGTGAATCTTGCGGTCACGCGTTCTGTGTTCGAGGCGTTCTTTGGCGATCCGCGTTATCGCCCCTCGCTGATCCAGCAAGAGCTGGTTGCAGCAGGCTGGCTAGGTCGCAAGACGGGCCGCGGATTTTATCGCCATGGCGAAGACGCTATTCGGCCTGAGCCTGCGACAGCCCTGCCGTCGCCGGCACCCGCCCGCGTGGTGGTGGAGGGCGATCTTGGACCGGCCGAACCTTTGATTCCTGCCATGATAGCCGAGGGCGTAAGCGTCGATCGGCGTCCAGGCGCGGGATATCTACGTCTCGATTCCGCTTGCCTTGCTTTGGGCGACGGGCGCAGCGCAACCTTACGCGTTTCAGAAGGCGCTCCATCGGATTTGATTGTGTTCGATTTGGCCCAGGACTTTGATAGAGCGACGCGTATCGCTGTTGCCCAGGCACAGCAGGCTCCACCCGAGGCGCTTCCCGCAGCAGCAGGACTGTTTCAGTTGCTAGGTAAGAAGGTTTCTGTCCTGGCGGACAGTCCTGGCTTGGTCGTACTAAGAACTCTTGCAACGCTAGCCAACGAAGCGCTAGAGGCGGTATTGTCCGGCGTGGCGACGCCGGCTGACATCGATCATGCAATGCAACTCGGAGTGAACTACCCCGTCGGACCGCTCTCTTGGGCCGATGCCGTGGGCGCTTCCCGTATCTTGTTTGCGCTGGAGGCTATTTACGCGGCCAACGGCGATCCGCGTTATCGCCCTTCACAATTGCTGCGCCAGTGCATTGCATCTGGTCGCACGTTGACCGGTACTTAACCGAGGTCAGTCGTCCCAAAGAGAGCGTATCATACCTCCTAAACCAGTTGATACGACACAATAGGCCCAATTCACGGCTGCGATATCGAACTCAGCAGGGCACTTCCACACCTGAATGGATCAATTGACGACATTGGTGATCTATGTCGGACCAGGCCGAACTGCAGGCGTCAGGTTGGTGGGATCCCTTACTCCTCCCAGTGCAGGGATGCCGTCAACGGCAGAACTGAACGCTCCATTCAGATCAATGCGAAAGCCAAACTGCTCAACGGCCAGGCCAGGGGAATGCCCAGAACGACGATGGGGCGGAGACAGGAAAATTCAACACGAAGAATGGCTATACGACGGCTCATCGAAACGCCACTTGGTCGAAAAGTCAGGTGACGTTGCGCTTCTTGCATTGCAGCAGCATTACCGTTTCAGCCCGCTCCCCTGTTTACAATTCAGCGGTCAGCTTCAGGTTCCGGAAGTAGGCAACCGTCCCGGATTCCAGCCATACGCCCACACCGCCATGCTGGTCGGATCCCAGTTTCAGATCGCTGACGATCAAAGCCGGTCGTTGATTGCCGTCGAGATAGAGCTCTGCTCTCGCTCCGGACACGACGATCTTCATATGGATCCAGCGTTCAAGGTCCAGTTCGGCATAACTCTCGTACTTTTCTGGAAATTCTCGCCTTAGCCTGTCGAACCGGTAATCAGGATAGGCGACGTACTGGACACTGTGATTGCGGCGGACCTGATCGTCAGCGACACTGTTCGTCGGCCGCAGATAGATACTTTCGAAACGCCCCTCGTTATCGATGCGGAAGCTCAGACCAATGAACCCTCGCGCATAAGCGGGAGCGTCTGGCGCAAGCTCACCGGCGAGTTCGACATCTATGGCGCCATCGGAGAAGTCCAGCGGCAACCATGCCATGAAGTCGCGGTCCGTCAGCTTTTCCGTTTGCGGATCCTGAACTGCTTCCAATGGCATGGTCATCTTGAAGGCCGGGACGCCCTGATAGATACTTCGCTCAAGCGAAACGCCCGATAGCACAAAATCACCGACCGAAGGGTCTGTAGCACCCATCGAATGGCCATCCGGCGCAAGAAGCCTGCCATCGCTCCATGAAGTTGAGGTTATCAAACTCATGTCTCCCCCCTTGGCAAAGCAAGCGGGATCGGCGCGCTTTGCCATGCTCCTAAGTGATCTGCTGATTACCTCATGGATTGACGGACGGCGAAACTGCCGTCCGTCATGCGTCTTCGTGTCAAACGCGAACCCAGGCAGGCGCCACGGTCGGACCCATCCCGAGGAAAAAGCCGAAGTGGATGTTCATCTCACCGATTGGCTCGAGGAAGCGGCTGTTGCTCAGCGGACCGGCATTGATGGCCTCAAACGAGAGCTTTTCCGCCAGCTCGCGCACCGTCGCGGTCGCAGCCTCGTCATCGCCTGCGACGAACACCTGCAACGTCTTGCCTTCGCGCGCCTCCCGCATGATCAGACCGGCGAAAATCGTGTTGAAGGCCTTGATGACCTGGGCGCCAACAGCAAGCTTCTGAATTTCTTCGGCAGCGGATGTCGTGTGGCCGAGCAGCAATTCCTTGTAGTCGGCGGTGATCGGGTTGGTGATGTCGATCAGGATCTTGCCTGTGAGATCTCCGGCTTCAGCCAGAACGGGGGCAACGGCCTGATACGGCAGTGCCAACAAGACGATGTCTGCGAGTTTTGCAGCCGAAGCAATACCACCGCCTTCAACATTGGGGCCAGTTTCGGTTGCCAGTGCTGCGGCCTTGGCCGGATCACTGTGGCCGATGACGACATCGATGCCACTTGCTGCGAATGCCCGGGCAAATCCCGAGCCCATGTTTCCTGTTCCAATGATTGCGACTTTCATTTCCATATCCTCTGTTGTCGATGAAAGACACTTTGACGCCGAAACGAAATCAGATAAATCTCGCGAATATCGCATGACTTGAAACAAGGTGTTTCAAATGGATCGTTTGACTGGAATGGAAGTGTTCGTCAAAGCCGTGGAATGTGGATCCTTCAGTGCCGCGGCCGACGTCATGCAGATGTCGTCGCAGCTTGTCGGCAAACATGTCCAGAAACTCGAGCAGCACCTCGGCGTCCAATTGCTGCACCGCTCGACGCGTCGCCAGAGCCTGACCGACTTCGGCCGGATCTTCTACGAGCGAGCGAAGATCATCCTGGCAGAGGTCGAGACCGCAGAAAGCATGGCAGAAGAAACGCGTGCCGTTCCGGGCGGACGCCTGCGCATCAACGCTCCCGTCAGCTTCGGCATGCGAACCCTTTCCCCGCAATTGCCCAAATTCATGAAGCTGTACCCGGAGGTGTCGGTTGAACTGACACTGGCCAACCGCGCTGTCGACCTGATCGACGAAGGCTACGATGCCGTGTTCCGTGTCGGAGAGCTTTCGGACAGCGGATTGATTGCACGGCGGCTTTCACCCTATCGGCTGGTTCTTTGCGCCTCGCCAGACTATCTGGCGAAGGCTCCCTCCTTAAGGTCGGCGCAGGACCTGACACGTCACGAATGCCTCGAATTTTCCCATACGGAACTGCGCACCCACTGGACGTTTGATGGCCCAAATGGACGGCACGTCGTCCCCGTCACGAGCCGGCTTGTGGCTGATCATGGGGAGCCTTTGCTTTGCGCAGCTCTGGAAGGCCTGGGGATCATGTTGCAGCCATTGGAACTTGTGCGCGATTACCTTGAAGACGGTCAGCTCGTGGAGCTTTTGCAAGACTACAAGGTGCCGACACGGCCTTTGCACGTCCTCTATGCGCCGGACCGACGATTGACACCGAAACTGAGAAGCTTCCTGGATTTCGTCGCCGCGAATTTTGGGGCGCCTGCAAGCGAGACCTGAGGACGCGGGCAACCGATCAACTTTACGGAAAGGGTGATTGTCTTGGACCGACTTGAATGTGATCGCATGTTCGCGGCAGTCATCGAAACAGGCAGTTTCGCTGCGGCAGCGATGCGCCTTGGGACGAGCACAGGCCAGGCGTCAAAACTCGTCTCACGGCTCGAGAGGGAACTCGGTGTCCAGCTCATCATGCGAACCACGCGGGCATTAGCGCTCTCGGAAGTCGGACGTGCCTACTATGAACGCATAAAAGGCATCATCGAGGATCTCGAATCTCTCGATGCATCCGTGCGCAATGCCTCGGGCACACCTTCCGGCAGGCTTAGAATTACCGCGCCCGTCACCTTTGGAACGACCCAGTTGACCCCGGTGCTGATTTCCTTCGCTGCAGCCTTTCCTGACATCCAGCTCGACATCAGCTTTGCCGACCGCCTCGTCAACCTCGTTGACGAGGGGTTTGATGCAGCTATCCGGATTGGCCAGCCAGCCGACAGCAGCCTCATTGCGAAAAAGCTCTGTGCTGTCCGAATTGTGCTGGTGGCCTCACCCTCCTACCTCGAAACACGAGAGGCACCGGCCAGTCCGGGTGAACTAGCCGATCATCATTGTGTCATCGATACCAATTTCAGCGATCCGCAGTCATGGCGGTTCAACAGCATCGACCGGCAACACGCGGTCGTAACCGAGGTGCGAGGCCGTCTGCATTTTTCGAATGCCGAAGCTTGTCTTGCGGCTGCCGAAGCCGGATTGGGTATCGCACGCGTACCCAGTTTCGTCGCCGGAGCCAGTCTGCGGGCAGGATCGGTCAGATCCGTACTCAGCCGATACGAAGAC
>Ga0180012_1000258_pt1 | contig 20833 bp, 19 predicted proteins | sample KR11_S2_MetaG_FD_122243 | JGI IMG/M metagenome (GOLD analysis project Ga0180012, IMG submission 122243) | Groundwater microbial communities from the Olkiluoto Island deep subsurface site, Finland - KR11_S2_MetaG | ecosystem: Environmental > Aquatic > Deep subsurface > Groundwater | place...
CGCCTTCATGATGTTCGGCAGCGAAGCGTAGCGCGGCTCGTTGAGGCGCAGGTCGGTGGTGATGACCGCCGGCAGCTTGACCTCGATGGTCTGCAGGCCGCCGTCGACTTCGCGGGTGACGGACGCCTTGCCCTCGCCGATCTCGACCTTCGAGGCAAAGGTGCCCTGCGCCCAGCCGAGCAGCGCGGACAGCATCTGGCCGGTCTGGTTCGAATCGTCGTCGATTGCCTGCTTGCCGGTGATCACCAGACCGGGCTGTTCGGCGTCGATAACGCCCTTCAGCAGCTTGGCGACGGCGAGCGGCTCGACGGCGTCATCGGTCTCGACCAAAACGGCACGGTCGGCGCCCATGGCGAGTGCGGTGCGGAGCGTTTCTTCGGCCTTGGCCGGGCCGATCGAGACGACCACCACTTCCGATGCCTTGCCGGCTTCCTTGAGGCGCAGGGCCTCTTCGACGGCGATTTCGTCGAACGGGTTCATCGACATCTTGACGTTGGCCAGCTCGACGCCGGAGCCGTCCGGCTTCACGCGGATCTTGACGTTGTAATCCACAACCCGCTTCACGGTCACAAATATTTTCATACTATTTCCTCGATGCTTGGCTCAGCGTGCAGGGCAGAACTTTCCAAAGAGCAACCCAAAGAGATGGTCATCTTCGTTGTTATATTGGTGACGTCACCGCATCATGAAACAATCTAGAGATGTCTTTAGCGTCGCCTGAACGAAACTGGTCATCTGAATATCTATCATGATGGTCAGGCGGGCCTTGGATCATCATAGAATTGGGTTGCCAGGACAGAAGGCCGCTTGCAGAAGATCTCGTGCCAAGCTGCCAGTTTCGGGCGCCCTCCTCGCCAATCTTCCTGTGCGAAGCGAAAATCCAAGTAGCACAGCGCGACACCAATGCTGAGGTGCCCGATGTCGATTGGTCGCTCCGCTAGAGCGTCGACACGGCTCTCGATCCAGCTTAGGGCGCGGTCGATTTTCCTTGAATATGCGTCAATCACTGCGCCTGATCGCAATTCAGCGGGCCGCAACCTCGACTCAACCAGTAACTGCACAGCAATTTCCATAAGCCCGTCAGCCAAGGCCTCGTCACGCTCAGCGATGAGGTGGTCAGGGAACAGGACCGTTTTCGATTTTCCTGTATTGTCTGCCCAGCGACAAATAACATGGCTGTCGAAGAATATCTGTCCGTCTTCCAGCTCCAGCGTGGGAATTTTTGAGAGAGGATTGACGTTCATGAAAGCATCGTGGGGGATCAACGGGTCGACCCCTGTTCGGATGCATTGGATTTGCTCGGCAAGGCCTTTTTCGTGAAGCGCAACCATGACCTTCCGAACGAAAGGTGAGCGCGGTGACCAATGGAGCAATGGCATTGAAGAACCCTGGTTTCGATGACCACCGCCACATCGAGCTGACCTCTGCCCTAGTCCCACATCAGCATTCCTGATCGCTGATGCGTGGCGATGCATTCAAATATTTCGCTCGCTGATGAAATCATAGTGGCCAAAGAGATTTGGTGAAATCGGTGATCAGTGTCTCACAAATGACAGTGTCACGGGCTATCCTTACCCGCGCTTGAAGCAGCACGCGAACGGGTGCAGATTGCACTCTTCAATTGCAGACCGGCAGTCACCAAGTGCACACGGTCCTACTCGTTTAGACCGGACGATCCGTTGGCCAGAAGAGGTCTTGCCGCTCAGTGGCGTATCGCATCCCCTTGGATGGTTGGGATAGACATCCCATCACTTCGAGGAACAACCAGCAGTTCCCAAACAGCCTGAGTTGTAGTTTGAAGCACTTGCTAAATTGGATGCTACTCGATTAGCCTCGGATCGAGCACCAGTGAATTGATTCAAGGTGGAATCGAGGCCCGCCTCTAACACGATTTGACCGCTGGCCGGTCGCCTACCCCCGCCAGACGGCGTGCGCTAAACGGTGAGCTCTGGCTCGCTGGCCATCCGGCGCAGGCTGACGTGGAGACCAATCCAGACATCTCGTGACATTGTATCAGACCCAAAACGACCTTGCCGGTTCACTGCATCACGATGCTCATCCTGTGGGAGTGGCAGCCCCTGATTTTATGGCGAATTTGAAGCTGTTAGGCGATGGCGGCGACGCCAAGAATCCTACGGCGACGCCAAGAATCTTCGCTTGCGCCACCCCCTTGCGGCACTTGGGTTCTTGTTCGGTCTGCGGTCTGACATCTTGGAAAAGGAACCAAAGACTGCAGAGTGGTTGTTCGATCTTTTGTCCAAGCTTGGCCGTGAGGACGATGCGTACCACTCTACCTGCCTGGAGTTGATGGAATACTCAACTGATCCGGTACTACCGGCAGCCGACGAAGAAGAACCCACCGACGGCATATTAGAGCCTGGCCCGCAACCGATAACGGATCCGGCCGAGGGTGAAATCGCGCACCTCGCCGAAAGCACGGTCGAGAGTATCGTCAAGGCCCTGCCGAAGGTATCGATCCTCGCAGAACGAACTCCAGATGACCTCTCGCCGGCCCGTTTTCTTACGTCGTTGGTTACGCGCGTTCTCGCGGCTACGCCCGTCAACATGCATGAAGAGGCGAGGAGGCGCCGCGGTTCTATCTTACTGAATAAATAGAACGGCTGCTCAGAGTTATCAGGGTAAATTGGCTATGCACGATCGAGCAATCGGCAGCGAACAGCACTTTGCTCAGGCTTGTGGCCGGATCACGACTGGTGATCGTTGTCGATGCCTACTTCGTGGTCGAATATCCGATGACGCCGTTTCAGATATCCTGGCAAAGCTGCAACTTGAACGGCGTCGAATGCCGTCGATATGGACTTCGGGATTTCATGAGCCTTCTCCGATTGAGGCCCGCAGAGTGTATCAGTTTTTCCGGGTCCCGTGGTCCGGCCCGAGGGGTTCACTCCATGGTGCCAGATTGCAGTAGTGGGTCGTCACATTCGTTCCAGATTTCGCCTCGCATCGCCTTCATCAAGGGTATGCACACATACCTGTCGCGGTATGGATCGACTGGAAATCTCAGCGATAAGTTTGCGTATATCTGGGAGGATAAAATGCAACATATCAACTTGCCGTTGTCGCGGCGTGATCTCTTGAAAGCAGGCGGGGTTGTCAGTGTCGCCTCGCTTGCCAGTTCGTTTCCGATGCCGGCGATCGCGGCACCAAAAACCATCAAGATCGGCTTCGTCACGCCCCAGACGGGGCCACTCGCCGTCTTTGCCGAACCCGATGCCTTCGTACTCGAACAGTTTCGCAAGGCAACAATCGGCGGGATCCCGATCAATGGCAGCAAACACCCGATCGAATTCGTGGTGCGCGACAGCCAGTCGAGCTCCAACCGTGCCTCATCCGTCGCCCAGGAGCTGATCGTCGGCGAAGAAGTCGACGTGATTACCGCGACCTCGACGCCCGATACGACCAATCCTGTGGCGGATCAGGCCGAGTTGAACGGCGTGCCCTGCGTCACCAACGATACGCCCTGGCAGCCGCACTTCTTTGGACGCGGTGGCGATCCGGCCAAGGGTTTCGACTGGACCTATCACTTCTTCTGGGGCCTGGAGGACATCGTATCCGTTTTCACCGGTCTCTGGTCGAAGACAGAAACCTCGAAGGTGGTCGGCGCGCTCTGGCCCAATGACCCGGACGGCAATGCCTGGGGCGACCCCAAGCTCGGCTTTCCGCCTGCCTTGAGCGCCAAGGGGTTCAAGCTGATCGATACCGGCCGCTTCAAGGGCATGTCGGACGACTTCACATCGCAGATTTCGGCCTTCAAGGCTGCCGGCGTGGAAATCGTCACCGGCGTCGTGGTGCCGCCCGACTTCACCACCTTCTGGACCCAGGCGGCGCAGCAGGGCTTCAAGCCAAAGATCGTGACCGTCGGCAAGGCACTGGAATTCCCGCAGCCGATCCAGGCGCTCGGGCCGCGCGGGGACAATCTCTCGGTCGAGGTCTGGTGGTCGCCGTCCCACCCCTTCTCGTCGGGCTTTACCGGCCAGTCATCGGCGGAACTCGCCGCCGACTACGAAAAGACTACCGGCAACCCCTGGACCATGCCGTTGGCCTTCAAGCACTCGCTGTTCGAGGTCGTGATCGATGCCCTTAAGCGCACCGAAGACCCCACCGATCCGGCGTCGATCCGCGATGCCATCAAGGCAACCGCCTATCAATCCGTCGTCGGACCCGTCGATTTTTCCAAGGGTCCCGTGCCGAACATTGCCAAGACACCGCTCGTGGGCGGTCAATGGAGTGTGAAGGACGGCAAGGCAACCCTGAACATCGTCGAAAACGGCGATCATCCGGAAATCCCGATCAACGGGCAGATGATGGCCATCGGCTAAGACAATCGGCAAGCAAATGTCGATAGCGTGGTCAGGCGACGCCTGACCACGGGGCGTTAACGCGCGTGCCGATACCGGCGTTTTGACGCGGAATTTCGCGCTGCATTGGGAAGAAGGAGAGCCTCCAGAATGGAATTCTTGACTTTGGCCGGGGTCAGCAAGAGCTTTGGCGCGCTCAAGGTCACGGACGATCTCGATCTCAGCATCTCGGCGCGCGATACGGTCGGCATCATCGGGCCGAACGGCGCCGGCAAGACTAGCCTGTTCGGCCTCATATCCGGCAATCTGAGAGCCGATACTGGGACGATATCCTTTCTCGGCGAAGACATTACCAGGCTTGCGCCGGCCGAGCGCTGCCGCCGCGGGATCGCCCGCTCGTTTCAGATCCCGCACCCCTTTGTCGGGATGACGGTGTATGAAAACCTGCTTGTCGGCGCGATCTTTGGTGGCGGGGAGACGGAGAACGCGGCCTCCCGCCGATGCCGCGACATTCTGGAGCGCACGGGTCTTGCATCCAAGGCCAACCAGACGGCCGGCTCGTTGAGGCTTCTGGACCGCAAGCGGCTGGAGGTGGCGCGCGCGCTGGCGACCCGGCCAAAACTGCTGCTTCTCGACGAGATCGCCGGCGGACTGACCGAGGACGAGTGCGCGGCGCTGGTGCAGACGGTCACTGATGTGCGCGAAGCCGGCGTGGCCATCATCTGGATCGAGCATGTCGTGCACGCCTTGCTGGCCGTCGTGGACCGTCTGGTCGTCCTCAACTTCGGCAGTAAGGTCGCAGAGGGCGAACCGCACACGATCATGGCCAGCGCCACCGTTCAGCAGATTTATATGGGGATAGACAAACATGTCGCAAGCGCTGCTTGAGATTCGGCAGCTGGATGCCTTCTACGGAGACTTTCAGGCCCTGTTCGACATTGATTTCCAGATCGCGCCCCAGGAGACCGTCGCCGTCATCGGAGCGAACGGCGCCGGCAAGTCGACCCTTCTGAAATCCATGGCGGGTCTGGTGTCCTCCAAGGGTCAGGTCCTGTCGTGGAATGGAGCCGAACGCGGCGGTTGGAAAGCCTACGAGGCAGTCCGCGCCGGTGTCGCGCTCGTGCCGGAAGGCCGGAGGCTGTTTGCCTCCCTGTCTGTCGAGGACAACCTGAAGGCCGGCGCCTATAGGCAACGCAAAGGTTACTGGACGCTTGAGCGCGTCTTCGAGATATTTCCTGAACTGATCCCCAAACGGAACAATCCGGGCTCGGCCCTGTCTGGCGGCCAGCAGCAGATGGTGGCCATCGGCCGCGCCCTGATGGCCAATCCGGACCTAATGCTCTGCGACGAAATCAGCCTCGGCCTCGCCCCCCGGATCGTCAAAGACATCTATCTCACGCTGCCGCGCATCCGCGAACAGGGCACGGCGCTGGTCATTGTCGAGCAGGATATCAACCAGGCGCTTGCGGTTTCCGATCGCATCTATTGCATACAGGAAGGCCGGGTATCGCTGACCGGTGCGCCGGCGGACTTTAGCCGGCAGCAGATCGTCGACGCCTATTTCGGCGTCAGGGAGTCGGCAGCATGATCTGGGTCAACGCCATCCTGCAGGGCATTTTGCTCGGCGGCCTCTATGCGCTGTTTGCCGCCGGCCTGTCGCTGATGTTCGGCGTCATGCGCTTCGTCAACCTAGCGCATGGCGATTTCATCATCGTTGCCGCCTATCTGACGCTGGGCGTGTGCGAGACGCTGGGTGTCAACCCTTTCCTCTCCGTGCTGCTCATCGTTCCCGTTATGGGCGCGGCCGGCTATGGTTTGCAGCGCTTTCTCTTCAATCGGGTCCTTGGCCAGGATATCCTTCCTCCCGTTCTGGTGACGTTCGGCCTCTCGATCATCATCCAGAATGTGCTTCTCGATCACTATGGCGCCAATGGCAAAAAGGTGACTGTCGGGGCGCTCGATACCGCTTCGGTGAATATCGGCGGGGATCTTGCAATCGGGTCCTTGCCGGCGCTCACTTTCCTGGCGGCCGTGACTATCATTTCGCTGATCTGGTTCATTTTCTACCGGACCTCCATCGGTCGCATCTTGCGCGCCACGGCGGACGATGCAGAGATCGTCGGCCTGATGGGCGCCAATAACGCCCACACCTTCGCCATCGCGACGATGCTTGCAACGGCGGTGGTTGCCATCGCCGGCGGTCTCTTCGCCATGCGGACCAACTTCGACCCGTCCGCCGGCCCCATTCGCCTGCTCTTCGCCTTCGAATCCGTCATTATCGGCGGAATGGGCAGTCTCTGGGGTACCCTTGCCGGAGGAATCGCGCTTGGCATCGCCCAAACGGTGGGCGGTCAGATTGACCCCCGTTTCCAATTGCTGGCCGGGCATCTGATCTTTCTGATCATTCTCGCAGTAAGGCCGCGAGGCCTGTTTTCAAGGAGGATGTCATGACATCCATGGCCCCCGCTATCCTCGCGCGCCTGCAGAACCTGTCGGCAGGGCGACCCTTCTGGAAGGCGCTGATCGGGCTTCTGGCACTGGTGGCTCTGGCCGTCGGCCCGCTTTATCTGGGACGGTCCGAGATGAGGCTACTGGTGGAAATCTTCAGCTATCTGGCACTGGCGCAGATGTGGAATCTGCTCGCCGGCTATGCGGGCATTATCTCGGTCGGGCAACAGGCCTATGTGGGCGCAGGCGGTTACATCTTCTTCTCATTGGCCATGCTGGCAGGGGTGCCCGTTTTGCTGGCGATCCCGCTAGCGGGGCTGATCGTCATGGTCATAGCGATCCCGACAGGTTGGCTCGCTTTCCGCCTCACCGGCGCCTATTTCGCAATCGGCAGTTGGGTGATTGCGGAGGTATTCAGCATCATTGCAGGTCAGGTGACGGTTCTCGGCGGCGGTTCGGGAATATCCTTGCCGACCAGCATCGTCAAATCGATTTCGGCCAGCGCCACCGGGCGCGAAATGCTGCTCTACTGGATCGCACTCGGTCTGGCCGCGGCATCGGTGCTCCTGGTGTGGGCGCTGATGCGGTCGCGCTGGGGGCTGGCTTTGACCGCGATCCGCGACTCCGAAATCGCCAGCGAGACGGTCGGCGTGCAGACCTATCGGACACGGTTTATCGTCTATGTCCTCGTAGCCGGCTTCACCGCGGTCGTCGCCGCCTTCATCTTTCTTCAGAAGTTGCGGATTTCGCCCGAAGCGGCCTTCAGCATCAACGATTGGACGGCGTTCGTGATCTTCATCGTCGTGATCGGCGGCGTCGGCACCATCGAAGGCCCGTTCCTGGGCGTGGTGGTGTTCTTTCTGTTGCGCGACACGCTTGCGGACCTGGGAACATGGAACTTCATCATCATGGGAACGGTGGCCATTGCTGTCATGCTCATCGACAAGCGGGGAATATGGGGGGCGCTTCGGGCTCGGGGCATGCCTTCGGTCTTTCCCACCAACCGGGTGCTCGACATGGAACAGGAATGACGGCCGACAAGCACTCCGGCCAGCCGGCGCGGCGTGATTGGAAAACATGGGAGGATTGCCGCGCAGCAAGGGAACGGAGCCAGCCTCGAACGATAGGCGTCAGACTTCCCGGGAGACGGAGGAGCGGATTCACGGCAACGGCTCGAACAACAGAATAGCGCGGCATGTCGCCGTGTCTTGAGGAGGAGGAGAAACCAATGAAAAACCTTTTGATGTCTTTGACAGCCATCGCTTTGATGGCGAGTACCCAGGCCATGGCAGCCGATGTGAAGCTGCCTGGGTTCAAGAAGCAGGCGTCGCCCGAGGCGGTCGTTCGCGAACATCTGGACGCCCTGATGGCCTGCGATTTTGATCGCATCATGCAACAATATCCGGACGACGCCGTGTTCATGTTGCCGAACGGCGTCTGGCTCAAGGGGCGCGCCAACGTGTCCACCCTGTTCGTCGGCTTCTGCAAGGATCGCAAGGATGGCGGATTGAGGGGCGCAAAGTTCATCGACGAGGAGGTCAATGTCGTCGGCGATACCGTCAACGTATCCTGGCGTCTCGAAGCCGACTACCTTGCAGAGCCCTATAAGGGCGCCGACGCCTATGTGACCAAGGATGGCATGATGCAGTCCCAGGTAACCACCTTCGACACCACGCAGATGAAGTTCAAGAATTAAGGCCGGGATCTGGCCGCCCGACCTAAAGGCGGCGAGGCGCGATGATGCGCGCTTCGCCATTCCGCGCGCAACCCGATCGTGAAAGACGTTTCTGGGGCTTGCGAATTCGCGCTTCGTCCCCGTTATTGACCTCTGTCATTTCACGGAAACGTCGCGCACGTGCGCAGCCCCACCGCGGGTATGATCGCATATCAATCAGGGCATTGAGGTCTGGAATGCGCTCAGTAAGCATCTGGGCCTACCGCATAGTGGGAGGAAAACATGCGCAACGTTACTATTGAGAATATCTCCGACGTCGTCATCGGAGCACTTTCCGACGACATTAAGCCGCGCCGCCGGGAAATTCTGGAGAGCCTGATCCGCCACGCCCATGATTTTTGCAAGGAAGTGAAAATCACCCACCACGAATGGCTGGAGGCGTGCGAGTTTCTGCGCCGGGCTGGCGACATCTCGAACGAGAACCGGAACGAATTCATCCTGATTTCCGACATCCTCGGCATCGAGGTGCTCGTCGACATGATCGATCACCCGGTGACCGAAGGCGAGAGCTGTTCAACGGTGCTCGGGCCCTTCTACCGGGAAAATCCGCCGGTCCTGCCGAATGGCGCCTCGATCATCCAGAAAGACTCTCCCGAGCAGGAAACCGTTCTGGTGCAGGGACGAATCCTCGGCACCGATGGTAAACCGCTTTCCGGCGTCGTCATCGATGTGTGGGAAGATGCGCCGAACGGGCTTTATGAACAACAGGACCCCGACCAGCCGGACTACAACCTGCGCGGCCGCTTCCATACGGATGTGAACGGCCATTACGCCTTCGTCGGCATCCGCCCCGTTCCCTATCCTATCCCCTATGACGGAGCGGCTGGCGAACTCCTGAACTACATGGGTCACCACCCCTGGCGTCCAGGCCATATTCATTTCATGATCAGCAAGGACGGATACCGCCCCCTGATCTCGCAGATCTTCGATTCCGAGACCAAATACCTCGACAACGACTCGGTTTTTGCCGTCAAGGAAGACCTGATCGGCAACCTCGTCAAGGCACCGGCAGGCTCCAAGACGGATTATGTCATGGACTTTGACTTCGTGCTGAAGCGCGAAGCGGCGGCCCTCGCCGCAGAATGATTCCCTGCCGCGCCTGAAGGACAGGCGCGGCCTCTTCCCAGCATATCGGAGTACCGATACATGAATCTCGTCGAACCCATCGCGCGTGTGGATGAGAGCGCGTCATCGCGCGATCACGCGATCCGCAGCATTTCATCCGTGATGATCGATGCGCCGACCGTGCGTCGCCATAAACTGTCAAACACGGAGATCTCCCATCAGGGCTTTGTCCTCGTCAGGGTTATGCTGGAAAACGGTGTTGAGGGTTATGGCGAAGCATCAACGCTCGGTGGGCCGCGCTGGGCCGAAGAGAGCGTGGAGTCGATCAAGTCAGCGATCGATTCCTATCTCGCCCCGGTTCTGATCGGCCGGCAGGCAGGGCTTTTCGAGGAAAATGCGGTACGCATGTCCAAGGCCGCAAGCCGCAACAATGCAGCCAAGTCGGCCGTTGAATCTGCCTTGTTCGATGCCGTCGGCAAGTCGCTCGGCCTGCCTGTCACCGCGCTGCTCGGCGGACGCGTGCGCAAAAGTTTCCCGATCATCTGGGCGCTGGCTTCCGGCGATGCCGATCAGGAGATTGCCGAGGCCAAGCTCAAGATAGAAAGAGCCGAACACAGGATTTTCAAGATCAAGCTCGGCTTCGCGGAGCCTAAATCCGACATCGCCCGTCTCACTCGAATTCGCGCGGCACTCGGGCCCGACGTCAATATCATCGTCGATGTCAACCAGGCCTGGAGCGAGGCGACCGCCATGCGCTGGCTGCCGGCGTTCGACGAACTCGCAGTGAGCCTGATCGAGCAGCCGCTGCCTGCCGCGCAGGTGGAACAGCTCGGCCGCATCGCCGCCCGCACGAACATACCGATCATGGTCGATGAAGCGGTATTCAGCTCCGCCGACATCGTTCGTGCCGGGCAGGCAGGCGCGGGCAGCGTGCTCTCGCTGAAGCTGGTCAAGAGCGGTGGTCTCCTGGAGATGAAGAGGGCCGCGGCCGTCGCCACCGCCGTGGGAATGGAGCTCTATGGCGGGTGCCTGCTTGAAAGCGGCATCGGCGCGGCGGCTCATCTGGCGGTGTTTTCCACTTTGCCGAAACTTGAATGGGGTACCGAGCAGTTCGGACCGAAAATACTGGTCAACGATCTGGTGCTGAAGGGCCCGACCTACAGCAATTTCGAAGTGCATATGCCCGAAGGACCGGGCTTCGGCCTTGTGCTCGATGAAGACCGGATCCGGTCGCTTTCAAGAACACGGTGAGGGCCATGGTGGACGCTCCTTTGAAACCCCTACTCGACCGGATATCAGCCACGATTGATGCTTCGCCGCATCTCCTGCGGCTGGGCGCTCTGGTCGACGATTCCGTCTTGCTCGAAGTCGACGGCGACGCCTACTATCTCACCTTTCATCGCGGCCGGCTCGAAAACATCGCCTGTGGTCAGAACCGCAAGACGCCCTGGCGCTTTGCAATCCGCACCGATGCCGCCGCGCTGGAAAAATTCTGGCAGCCATTGCCTGAACCGGGCTTTCACGACCTGTTCGGACTGGTGAAGCTGGGCCGCGCCAGCATTGACGGCGACATCCTGGCCCTGGTCAAGAACCTCCGCTACTTCAAGGAAATCCTCGCCCTGCCCCGCACCGGACCACGCGCATGACACACACGATCGAAGCCATTTGCGGACGCTATGTCACCCTGGATATCGCCGGTCGCAGCCAACGGCTCTATTTTGAGGAAGCCGGACAGGGCCGCCCCCTCCTCTGCCTTCACACCGCCGGCGCCGATACGCGTCAGTGGCGGCATATCCTCAACGATGCGGAATTCGCCAAGGCCCACCGGATCGTCGCTTTCGACATGCCGTGGCATGGAAAGAGCCTCCCGCCCGAGGGGTTCGAGACGGAAGAATATCTGCTGACGACCGAGACCTATATCGCAACCGTTCTGGCAATCGCCGACGCACTCGGGCTGGAAAAACCGATCCTGGTCGGTTGCTCGATGGGCGGACGGATCGCCCTCCAGATCGCGGCACTCCACCCAGGCCGCTTCTCCGGGTTCATCGCCATCGAGGCCTCCGATTTCCAACCCGCCTGGTATGATATCGACTGGTTCCACCGCCCCGACGCCCATGGCGGAGAGATGGGTGCGGCCCTGGTTTCGGCCAATATCGCGCCGCACGCGCCGAGCGCTGAACGCTGGAACACCCTGTGGATGTTCATGCAGTCCGGACCCGGCGTCTTCCGCGGCGATCTGAGTTTTTACACCCGTGACGCAAGTCTGGTGGCTAACATCGGACTTGTCGATACGAGCATCAGCCCGGTCCATATCCTGTGCGGCGAATACGACCTCACCTGCACACCGGAAGATGCCACACGGACCCACAAGGCTATCGCAGGTTCGACACTTGAGATTATGACGGAACTCGGGCACTTTCCCATGAGCGAGAACCCGAAGCGGTTCCGCCCCTATTTTGCCCGGGCCCTCGACTTGGTCGACAAAACCGGCGCCTGAAGCGGATCGGCGGCATTGGAATTCAAGCGGCTGAAATATTTCATTGCGGTCGCCGAGGAATTGCATTTCGGCCGGGCGGCTGCGCGTCTCGATATGGCGCAACCTCCGCTCAGCCGGCAAATCGGCCAGCTCGAAAAGGATCTCGGCGCGCTCTTGTTCGATCGCAGCCGCAGCCAGATCCGGCTGACCCAGGCGGGAGAATTTTTACTGCAGAGGGCGCGCGAGCAACTGGCATCGCTCGAAAGCACCTATCAGGAAGTCAGCCGCATTGGCGCCGGCAACGAAGGCCGGCTGCGTATCGCCTTTGTCGGCTCAGCCACCCACGGCGTTTTGCCGGCGCTGATCAAGTCCTATCGCGCACATCACGCCGACGTCGATCTGGTACTAACAGCGATGAACAATGCCGAGCTCAAACGGGCGCTTATCCAGCGCGAGATCGACGTCGCGATTGCGCGGCCATCGATCGTGGATGACGAGGTGAAGTCGGAATTCCTTCACCGTGAACCGTTGATACTGGCCTTACCTGACAATTCGCCGCTGAACACCCAGGCCATTCCCCGGCTTGGCGATCTCGGACAGGAGACCCTGATCCTCTACCCCAGCAATCCGCGACCGAGCTTTGCCGACTACGTGCTCGACATTTGTCATGAGGCAGGACTTGGATCGGTCAAGACGGTCATGGCCATGGACTACCAGACGGCAATCAGCCTTGTCTCGGTCGGCGTCGGCCTCTCGATCGTGCCTGAATCGGTATCATCGACCCAGCGCGCCGGTGTCAGCTACCGCAGGTATTCCGGTCCCAATCCCGGCACTGCACTGTCGGTCAACTACCGCCAGGATAACCGTTCCCCGCAACTGCGCGGTTTTGTTGACATCGCCCGTCGCTACAGCCAGGAAAGCGGCTTGAGGCTGAAGACCACCTGATCCGCACCCAACCTCCGAATCAGGCGCCCACACACGGCCCGTGCGATGAAGACCTACAACTGCGGGGGACGTATACTCCCAAACGTGCGGCGTATTAAGGGTGAGTGCAGACGTATCGGTTTCCGGACCCCGTTTCAGCTTTTCGATCGCGACCGGGACAAAAGACACGTTTTTGGGCAACAACCCGAACATCTTCGTCTGATAGCATTTGAGGTTTCAGATTGAGCCGCCAATCTCATTTGCATCAAATGCTTTAGTGACGCATCTAGAATGATGATGGGCGGTGTTGTCTCTCGCAATATATTGCGGCTTTGTCTATATGACCTGAAGCCATCCTCCAGTTTGACGATCGCTTGGAGTGGCCCGCTAGCGAACCATTGCGCGAGCCCAATCGTGGGCGGCTCTCCTGCTAGCGTTGGGCAGTAGTCGTCTTACTTGAAAGATGGCACGGAGCACGCTTGCGCCAAAGTCGCATGGCACAAGGGCGCTCCGTGGCCCTAGCCGTGTAAGCTTCAAAGACAGGACCGAACAGGGTCGGACAGCCGTTGAAGGGCTAGCTAGAAGCGGTACGCCACTCCAAGCATGGCGAACGGCTGCACATCATCCTTGACGAGCGGACTGTCCTTTGCGTCACCCAATAGGAAGCCAGCTCCGGCCGAGCCAGTGACGAGCCAGTTCTCGGTCACCATGTAGGTGATTGAGGCCTTGAGATCGACGCGCTTGACGCCCGCTTCAGCATCGTATTGAGCGAGACCCGATCCCGCTGACTGGCCCGCAGTAATGCCGAAATAAGATGCCATGTGCTTATCGTCGGCCCAGGTGCCAGAGACATCGGCCGAGAAAATGAAGCGCTCGTATCGGTAGGATGCCTTGGTGCCGACCGTGCCGGTCAGGCCGTCACTGCCGCCGATTGTCTTATCGAGCTTTCCGTACACCTCGAACGGACCCCGCTCGTAGCTGACGATACCGCCAATGACGCCACCGGCATCGATATCGCCCAGGCCACGCAGATAGTCGGAATCGTCTTCCTTGCGGCCGAGTTCGTAGCCACCCTTTATCCCGACCCGGAAGCCGTTCGTCTCGTAGAGATCGACAGTGACTCCGGTAATATCGACGCTGACGCGTTCGCCAAACTCAGCCGAGAAGATCGGGAACGGATTGATGTCGAACTTGTCCGAACCTTCGTACTCCGGCATGTAGATGGCGCCTGCACCCACGGTCACTTTCCAGTCCGCCAGCCGGTCGCGGAAATCGCCGTAGCGGGCGGTATCGAACGGCTGGGGAGGAACGGCATCGGAGGTTTCGAGGTCGGCTGCAAGGGCTGCCATCGGAAAAATGGCAAGCGCGGCTGTGAATGCTACCAGGCGCAGGGCCTGTTGCTCATGTCTGTACTGTTGCGCCCGGGAAGCGCGCGCTTTGCAATGGGTCACTTCATAACTCCTGTTGTGGTCTGTGGAAAACACGTCGCCTGCCCTGTCATGACGGTTGCAGCGAACTGGGCCGACTTAACCGAGCGTGCGGACGACGTGTCGATTTTGGGACGAGTTCAAGGGGACTTCCCCTGACTCGTAGCACTGCCCCTGCCGAGACTCGGGCCAATCTCATCGAGCGCGGCGAGGAGCAGTTTGACGGAAGGCGACGAACTGGAATAATAGATCGTCTGTGCGTCACGCCGGCCTTCGATGAGATTCTTTCCGCGCAGCTTCGAAAGATGCTGCGACAATGCCGACTGGCTAAGGCCGACATGGGTTGCGAGTTCACCCTCCGAACATTCGCGCTCGATCAGCGTGCGCAGGATCAAGAGACGTTTCGGGTTGGCTGCTGCAGACAGGAGACCTGCGGCCACAGCGCAATGTTCAGACATTCTAGCGGTGTTCATCAGATTTCCCCGGTTGCATTGCCATGACCAGCCCCTCGGCGGGATGAAGCACACACTGTCGGGGAAGGATTGCCGCAACATTACATCCGGTTTTGCAGTTTCGCCGGAAAGCGACGGGTCCGGAGGGCCGTCACTTGAGAAACGCCCGGAACCTTTTCAACGAAAACGCAAACAGGGCCGCACCGATCACCACCAGCATCGCGATCTGCGGCCATACGACATCGAGACCGGCCCCTCGAAACAGGACGGCTTGAGCAAGGATGATGAAGTGCGTGTTCGGAGCCGCGAACATGAGCCATTGCACCACTTCCGGCATGCTTTCGAGCGGCGTCGAGCCGCCGGACAAGACCTGGAGCGGAAGCAGGACCAGCATGAGCAACAGCCCGAACTGCGGCATGGAACCCGCCGCGGTTGCAAGGAAGATACCGAGCGATGTCGTGGCGAAGAGCTGGAGAATGGCGGCAAGCAAGAACAGGACCAGCGAACCCTGAAGCGGTATGGCGAGCAGGCCTTGCGCAATGACCACCAGCGAGAACGACGAGGCGATCAGCACGACAAGGCCCGTGGACCAGATCTTGCTGACCATGATTTCCAGCGGCGTGACCGGCATGACCAGAAGATGCTCGATCGTCCCGTGCTCACGCTCGCGGATGAGTGCAGCGCCCGCAAGCACGATCGAGAGCATGGTGATGTGGTTGATGATGCCCGATACGGCGCTGAACCAACCGGAATCGAGCTCCGGATTGAATCGGGCGCGAACGCTCAGGTCAATCGGGAGATCGCTTTCGGCCCGATAGCCTTGCAGGAACTCGGTGACCTCGCCGCTGACGATGTTCTGGACATAACCACTTCCCGTGAAGGCCTGGGTCATACGGGTCGCATCGACGTTGAGCTGTATGACCGGTGAGCGACCGGCCAGCAGATCGCGCTGGAAGTTCGGCGGTATATCCAGCGCGAAGGTGTCGAGCCCCTCGTCCATGCGCCTGTCCATCTCGGCGATCGAGATCATCTGCGGCTGTGTGAAGTAAGGCGCGTAGAAGGAGGTAATGATTCTGCTGGAGAGCGGCGACTGGTCCTCGTCGACGATGGCGATCGGCGCCCGGTTGAGCGTTTCGGGCGCCGATGTGGCGGCGGTGTAAACCGAAACGGTGAAGGCGAAGATGATCAGGACCAGCATCACCGGATCGCGCAGAAGGCCGCGAAGTTCCTTGATACCGAGTTGCAGGACATTCGCGGACAAACTCCTTACCTCTCCTGCTTCTTCAGAAGGAGCGTCGCCGTCGTGAGCAGAACGGGCACCGCAATCGCCAGCGGAAGGAGCGTACTCCACAGTTCCGCAAACCCCAGAGCCTTCGAGAACACGCCGCGCGAGGCCGTCATGAAATATGTCGTCGGATAGAGTTTTGCGATCACCGCACCGGCACCTTCGAGGGAGGAAACCGGATCGGTGAGGCCGGAATACTGGGTCGCGGGAAGCAGCGTGATCAGCGCCGTGGCAAAGATCGCCGCGATCTGGTTCTTCATGAAGGCGGAGATGACGAGACCGAGGCCTGTCGTGGCCGTCACGTAAAGAAGCGCGGCCAGGACGAAAGCGGGGAAGCTGCCGGTGAACGGAACCTGAAACACGAACACCGCGAAGATGGTCAGCAACAGGAAGTTCAGCATGGCAAGCGCGACATAGGGAAGCTGCTTGCCGGCGAGGAATTCGAACTTCGTGACGGGCGTGACATAGAGATTGGTGATCGAGCCCAGTTCCTTCTCACGCACGACGCTGAGCGCCGCCAGCATCGACGGGATGAGAAGGAGCAATAGCGGAATGACTGCCGGCACCATGGCGACCAGGCTCTTCACATCCGGGTTGTAGCGGTAGCGCACCGCGATGCTGAAATCGGGCTGTGTCGCCGTCCGCCCCAGCACCTCCCTGGCCTTTGCAGAAAGCCATGTTCCATGCATTCCCCGGAGGTAACCGCTGACGATTTCGGCGCGCTGCGGATTTGATCCGTCGATCCAGCCGCCGATCTGGACGTTCTTTCCGCGCAGCACATCACGGCCGAAACCGGGAGGAATTTCCAGCGCCAGATTGATCTCGCCGTCGCGCATACGCCGATCCATGTCGTGATAGTCCGCAATAGGCTGCTTTTCGATGAAGTATCGCGAACCGGCCAGTTCAAGCACATAGGAACGGCTGATGGTGGAATCGTCATGATCGAGGACGGCGAATGTCAGATCCTCTACGTCCATGTTGACGCCAAAGCCGATGACGAACAGGAGGATCAAGCTTCCGAGCAATGCCATGGTCGCGCGGATGGGATCGCGCACGAGTTCTAGCGTTTCGCGTCGCGCATAGCTGAGCATGCGGCGAGGATCGAAGAAACGGTGGACGGATGGAGCCCGGCAGGGGGCCGTGGGGTGTGCTCCATCCGCCCTGTCAGCCCGAGGGACGGCCACAGGCTGATTGGCATGTTCGTGGGTTGCTTCTTCGAGATAGGCGATGAATGCTTCCTCCAGATTGGCCGCATCCTTCTTCTCGATGATGGCTTTCGGTGTATCGCTGACCAGAACCTTTCCGGCGTGCATGAGCGAGATACGGTCGCAGAGTTCCGCCTCGTTCATGAAGTGGGTCGAGACGAAGATGGTGACGCCATCCTTGCGTGAAAGATCGGCGAGGATCTGCCAGAAACCGTCGCGTGCGATCGGATCGACGCCGGAGGTGGGCTCGTCGAGGATAAGGATATCGGGTGCATGGATCACGGCGACGGCGAGCGACAGGCGCTGGCGTATGCCAAGCGGCAGGGCATCGGGCACCGCGTCCATGACGGCGCCGAGGTCGAACCTGTCCGCCATCTCTTCGATCCGGGCTTGAATTCCGTCTTCATCCAGCTTGAACAGGCGCGCGTGCAGGTCGAGATTTTGCCGAACGGTCAGTTCGCCGTAGAGCGAGAAGGACTGGCTCATATAGCCGACACGTTGTCGAACACCCATGTCGTTGGGGTCCACCTGGTGCCCGAAGAGTTTTGCCGTGCCTTCGCTGGCCGCGAGAAGCCCGGTCAGCATCTTCATCGTGGTGGTCTTGCCGCAACCGTTCGAGCCGAGGAAACCGAAGATCTCGCCGCGCGAGATCCTGAAGCTTACATTGTCAACGGCTGTGAAGTCGCCGAAACGCATCGTCAGGTGCTCGGCCTCGATGGCGTAACCGTCATGGCCCAGCGGGATCGGCGCAATCGTGACCTTGTGGTGCCCCTGCCGGTCTTCTTCCGGCAAGAGTTCGATGAAGGCGGCGTCGAGATTGTCGGTGCCGGTCCGCTCCAGAAGCCCCGCGGGCGCGTCAGTGGCAAGAATCTTCCCGGCGTTCATCGCCACCAGCCAGTCGAAACGGGCCGCCTCCTCCATGTAAGCGGTCGCGACAAGTACGCTCATGCCGGGCCGTTCACTGCGAATGCGATCGATGAGTTCCCAGAACTGGCGCCGCGACAGGGGATCGACGCCGGTGGTGGGCTCGTCCAGGATCAAGAGGTCGGGATCGTGAATGAGCGCGCAGCAAAGACCAAGTTTCTGCTTCATGCCGCCGGAAAGCTTGGCGGCGGGCCGGTCGCGAAACGGAGCAAGTCCGGTCGCCTCAAGCAGGTCGGCAATGCGCGCCGTGCGTTCTTCGCGGTCCTGGCCGAACAGCCGGCCGAAAAAGTCGACATTCTCGAAGATCGACAGCGTATGGTAGAGGTTCTTGCCGAGCCCCTGCGGCATGTAGGCAATGCGAGGGCAGATACGCCGACGATGGGAGGAGGATCTCATGTCTCCTCCAAGAACCTCAAGTGTCCCTCCCTGCATGGCGCGTGCGCCTGCGATCAGCGACAAAAGGCTCGACTTGCCCACGCCGTCCGGCCCGATCAATCCGACCATCCGGCCAGCCGGAATGTCGAGCGTTATAGCGCCAAGCGCCGCTGTTCTTCCATAGATAAGGCGGAGGTCCTGCAAGCGGACGATGGGGTTGCCGGTCCCACTCATCGCACGAGGTTGCCCTCAAGGAAGGCGGGCCAGGGCGTGGCGGGGTCGATACGGACATAGGCCGTTCCCGGCAGGCCGGTCTTCACGTCTTCGAGATAGCGCTGAAGCAGATCGGGCGGGATCTGCGCGCGCACCCGGAACATCAGCTTCAGGCGCTCCTCCTCTGTCTCCACGGTTTTCGGCGTGAATTGCGCGACATCCGCGACGAAGGAGACCTTCGCGGGGATCACGTGCCCCGGAACAGCATCCATGACAAGGCGGACTTCCGATCCGATGCTGATCCGGCCCGCCTGCTCGGTCGCTAAGAAGAAGGTCATATAGACATCGGTGATGTCGACCATGTTGACGACGCGGCCGCCACTAGAAAGCACCTCGCCGGGCTGGGCAACGCGATACTGGACACGCCCGTCCCGTGGTGCCTTGAGTGTCGCATCCGCGATGTCGACTTCAAGGCTTTCGATCGATGCCCTTGCGGCTTCCACTGAAGCCTCTGCATCTATGACCTGCATATTCGCCGCACCGATGGCCGCTTCGGATGCCGATTGTGACGCCCGCGCGGCCGCCAGCGTCGCCCTTGTCCGGCGCTGCGCGGACCTGTCGTCATCGAGGACCTGCTGCGAAATCGTGTTGCCGCGGATGAGTTGTTCTGACCGGACCAGCCTGCTCTCGGCCGCATCGAGTTCGGCTTGCCGCTGTTCGACGACGGCTAGAGCAGATTCGCGTTCGGCCTGCCGCTGGGCAACGACACTCCTGGCGGTTTCGATCGAGATCTTGGCGCGGCGAAGCTGAGCCTCGGCCTCCCTTTTTCGAGCGACAAGCTGAAGCGTATCCATCTGCGCGACCGTTTGGCCGGATTTGACGAATGCACCTTCCGAGACAAGGATGTCCTGCAGTCGTCCGGCCGTCTTCGCGGAGATGTCGATTTCCACGGCCTCGATACGGCCGTTCCCGCTGGCTATGCCCGCAGGCAGGCCGGAGCCGCCTGCTTGCGTCCAAAGGACGTAGGCTACGATACCGGCAATCACGATTGCCCCGTTGTAGATCCAGCGCCTGCCTCTCAACGTCCAGCGTCTCCCTGTCCCCGGAACGGCCATGCCAACCCGGGTGAAGGGGCTTGCATTCTGCTCTCGATGTGCATTTTCACTATTTCGCGGCAGCTTTCGGCTGCTTGTCCGTCCATTGCGGCGGTGCGCCGACCTTGTCCGCGATGATGCCGGCCAGACCCGGCGACCTTCCGAAGGCGTCGCAGGCCGCATATTTGGGCTTGCCGCCGAGCGCGGATTGCATGCGCTGCCCCGACGGCAGGGAAAGATCCAGACCTTTCGGCTCCTTGCCGGTCATCAGCATGCGGGAGAAGTATTTCCCGAAATTCGCCGCCAGACTGTAGGCATCCCCGACTTCGGACACACGCGCATTGTTGGTGATGGAGTTGGCTCCCTTCGACCACACGACCGCGGCTCGCTGCATGCCGGTGCTGTCGACCGCCTCGGCTTCCACCGCCAGACCGCCCAGACCGACCGGAAGACGCGGAATGCCGACCGGAAGCGCAAAGCTGCTCCCAAGCGAGACAGCCGTCGAGACGCCCGCAATGGCCTTGTTGGTCGGAACGATATCGGTGACGACGGCTCGCACAGTCAGGTCCGCGGGTTGACCGGCCGGCACCAGTTGATACTTGTCGCTGAGCGCCACGCAGACAGCACGGTCCAGGGCGTTCGTAACGAGAAAGCGATCCTGATCGGCCTTGATGCGCGAGGCGGCTTTGGTCGAGAACGTGGTGGGCAGGATGGAGACGGTCCTGACAGCCGTCAGTCCCTGGGCGTCCACGAAACTCCGCGACTTCGTGAACTTGCCCTTGGCGGGACTGAGCTGGTTGTACGAGGTCAGCGTTCCGCCCTCTGTCAAGGGAACAGACGTACAACCAGAAGCGAGAAGAATGAGGAGCAGGCCTATCCCTGCAAGAACCA
>Ga0180012_1000259_pt1 | contig 20762 bp, 10 predicted proteins | sample KR11_S2_MetaG_FD_122243 | JGI IMG/M metagenome (GOLD analysis project Ga0180012, IMG submission 122243) | Groundwater microbial communities from the Olkiluoto Island deep subsurface site, Finland - KR11_S2_MetaG | ecosystem: Environmental > Aquatic > Deep subsurface > Groundwater | place...
AAAAGCTGATAAGATAAATTTGATCAGGATATTCACTTTTCCACCTTTCAGCATTCAACACTTCCGTTCCGGGATGGTGAGCACGCATCCACATTGCGGATTGCGGAATGCGGATTGCGGATTTAAGGAATTCTGTCAATTTTATAAAAAATAATAGAGCGCAGCGATACAACAAATCCGCAATCCACATTCCGAAATCCGCAATCGGTTAAATCCTCTTTACACTATCCCTGTAATTATCCCTGAATCATTGGGGGTTTGTATTGGTATGCGCTGCATATCTTTTACACCGGCATCAGCAAGCATGCTTTTGATCTGTTTTTCAGAATATGACTGGCCATTTTCTGTGCCCAGAAGCATGTTAAGAGAAAAAAGGGCTGGGAAAAGAGGACCATCCATTGTATTATCCAAAATAAAGTCATGCACTATAATCATGCCCCCTGGCTCTAAGGCTGACACAGTTTTATTGATAATTTTCCGACAATCTTCCGGTCCTTCTCCATGGAGAATATGAGAAAGCCATGCCACATCATACAGTCCTTTAATATTGTCTTCAAGGTAGTCGCCATCCATGAAATCAATCCGGTTTTCCAGACCAAACTTTTCAATTGTACTTTGTGCAAAGGGCATTGTGGTGGGAAGATCAAAAACTGTTGCTTTAAGCTGCGGGTTATTCATACAAAAATGAATGGCATAGGTTCCAGGACCTCCACCGAGATCTAACAGGTGTTTTCGTTTTGAAAGATTTATTTTAATTACCAGACGGGGGGCCAAATTCATAGCCATGTTAAACATGCCCATTAAAAAGCTCTCACGTGTTTCTCCCTCTGAGTGTGAAACCCTTTCTCTCACCGGCTTTCCTGTCGTTACTGCTTTACCCAACTTTGACCAGGAATTCACAAGATTATGATGGTGCATGATCATATATCCGATATACTGCGATGAATCTTTGGAAAGAAAAGCCTTTGACGCATGAGTATTGGAATAATTATTTTCTGTTTTTGTCAGAAGCTCCATGGCTGTAAGTGCATTGAGAAGCATAGCTACCCCTCTTTCATCTGCCTCCAGTTTTTGGGCAATATCCTCAATTGCAACCTGATTATCTCCTATTGCTGTAAATACATCGAGTTTGATCCCTGCATGAAGAGTACATGCCTTCCAGTAATTACCGGATATTTTAAGCAGCCCGCCTGGATTAATATCTTGATTATCCATATTAGCTTTTCCTTATTATTAAATTGTTTAAGTTAATACGACTTTGATAATATTATGCTAAAAAGTACAAAACCTCAACATCATTTTTGTATTTGTGATGTTTATATGTTGCCCCTTTACAATACTTATAACGTTTTGTAGAATTATTTTAACAACACCCTTCAGGTAAAATTTGAAACGCTCAACTTAGGTAAAAGTATTTTAGCGAGTTATAAGGCAAGGGAGTCATGGAGATGCCAAATTCAAAAATTCTGATTGTTGAAGATGAAGGTGTCATAGCCAAGGATATAAAGAATATATTAAGTTTTTTGGGATATTCTGTTATTGCTGTCGCCTCATCCGGAGAGGAAGCCATTGAAAAAGCAAAGGAAATGCATCCGGATCTGGTGCTGATGGATATCGTGCTTGAAGGTGATATGGACGGAGTGAAAGCGGCTGAACAAATTCGTGACAGTTTCGATATTCCGGTGATCTATCTCACCGCTTATTCAGATAACACAACATTGCAGCGTGCAAAGATAACAGAGCCATATGGTTATATACTCAAACCTTTTCAGGAGAGAGAATTATATACGACCATTGAGATGGCCCTTTACAAACATCAGGTGGAAAAGAAATTAAAAGAGTCGGAAGAGAAATTCAGAGCCATTTTTGAGCATGCCACTGACGGAATGCTGGTAGTGGATTTGGAAACGAAAAAATTCCTTACCGGCAATACCATGATTTGTGAAATGCTTGGTTATAGTCCTGAAGAGATCAAAAATCTCAAGGTTGCAGATATCCATGCCCAGGAAGATTTGCCTTATGTCTTGGCCACGTTTGAAGAGCTAGCAAGAGGAGAGTACACCCTCGCTGCCGACATCCCGGTGAAAAGGAAAGATGGAAACATTTTTTATGCTGATATTAATGCATCTCGCATAAGCTTATATGAAAAACCATGTATTATGGGTAGCTTCAGAGATATCACCGAGAGAAAGCGTATGCAGGACTCTCTCATGGAATCAGAAAGGCAATTACGCACCCTGTCTTCCAGTATTCTAAGCGCACAGGAACAAGATCGCAAAAGAATTTCACGGGAACTGCACGATGACCTTGGCCAGATACTCACAGCAGTCTTACTTGACATTTCGCGAGCGGAAAAGCAGAAAATCTTCATATCTTCAGGTAGTTATAACTTTATGAAGCGCTTGCGGCTTATTCTCCAGGAGGCTCTTCAGCGAGTGCGAAACCTTTCCGCCATCTTAAGACCTGGAGTATTGGACCAACTGGGGCTAAAAGCAGCGGTAGTTTCTTTTTTAGAAGAAATGGAGGAACAAACGGGCTTAAAGATTATTAAAAAAATGCAAGTGCATTATAATAATATTCCGGAATCTGTCAGCATAGCTATTTACCGGATATTACAGGAGGCCACGACCAACATAGTTAAGCATGCTGAAGCCAAACAGGTGATCGTTAAGCTGCGGTCTGACTCCAAGACCATATCGATTTCAATAAAAGACGATGGCCAAGGATTCAACCCGGAATCATTACCTATAGATAAAGGCATTGGGTTTCTGGGGATGAAGGAGAGGGTGGAGTGGTTGGGGGGTGTTTTCAAAATAGAGTCTGCACATGGTCGCGGCACGAACATTTATGCTGAATTCCCCCTATCTTCACGGAAATGAGTAATATAACCTCTAACAAACGGAGTTTAACCATGAAGAAAAAGATAAGGGTCCTGTTAGCCGATGATCACGCTATGGTACGTGACGGACTATGCAGGATTTTGGAAGATACTGATGATATCGCTGTAGTTGGCCAGGCAGATAATGGGCTAACAGCTTTGAGCCTTGCCAAGCAGACAGAACCAGATGTGGTAGTACTGGACTATACGATGCCCGAACTCGACGGTCTGGCTGCTACACAGCGGATTCTGGATCTTCTGCCTAAAACAAAGATTCTGATACTCACCGTACACGACAACATCCAGTTTGCTGTCAGAATCCTTGAGGCCGGAGCTCACGGTTTCTTGCTCAAGGAAGAAGCGGCAGACCAACTCATAACGGCAATTCGAAATGTAAATACCGGAAAAATACCCATCTCACCTACGATTATGGAAAAGCTGACCGCCCGTTTGAGACGAGGAGGTAAAGATAAAGCGGGACTCGATTCCCTCTCCCCTCGAGAATTTGAGCTTCTCCGTCACCTGGGTTCCGGCAAGAGTATCCGTGAAAGCGCCAGTTCCATGTGTATCAGCGAAAGTACAGCCAGCACTTACCGCGGCCGTCTTCTGGAAAAGCTGGGGCTGAAGACTACAGGAGATCTTATTAGGTTTGCTCTTGAAAAAGATATTGTTAGTTGATTCATTAGTTTTCCCCCATAACTATCTTCTATTTTGGTTCTTATCTCCTATTCCGATTAGCTTTTTTAATCTCACCCACCATCCTGGCATGTAGAGAAATCGCTACAAATAAATCATAAAAGTCTCCACAAGATATTCATATTTTCAGCGATATTTAATTACAGTACATTTAATGATATATAATAAAATTTAATTATGGATAAATTTACAACAATTCCCAATTATGACATTATTGAAAAGTTGGGTGAGGGTCCTCAATCCATCGTTTATAAGGCCTTTCACAAAAAAAATCCTGATCAGCTATTGGTTCTCAAGGTTCTAAAAGCGGTCTTTTTATCCGAAGATCAAAAAAGATACTTCTGGCAGAAGATCGAGCATCTTAAGGTCTTACATGATACCCGCCTTATCACGTCGTTATCCTTTAAGGTTAGAAGGGGTGTCCAGTTTTTCACTCGGAATTATTTCGAAGGGATACCTCTCGATGAGTGGGCCAAAAAACAGACTAAAATTACCCTGAATGATTTTTTCACCATTGTGTGCGAGCTGGCTGAGGCCATTAATAGAGTTCATGAAGCAGGGATTATTCATGGGAGCATCAAGCCCCACAATATATTAATTCAGCCGGAAACCCTTGTTATCCGGTTAATTGATTTTATAGCTTCTCTCGATGTGAGAGATGTGAGTCATTTCATTTATGACCGCGGTTTTGTTGAGCACACTCTTGCCTACACCTCCCCGGAACAGACTGGGCGCATCAACCATAGAGTCGATTTTTATACTGACCTCTACTCGCTGGGGATTACCTTCTATAAGCTGCTGACCGGGCGACTCCCCTTTTTCTCTACCGACCCCCTTGAATTGATCCATTCCCACCTGGCCGAAGAAGCCGCGCCCGTCTATGAATTAAATCCAGAAGTTCCCCCTGTTTTAGGTAAAATCACGGCCAAACTAATGCTCAAGCAGCCGGAGAAACGTTATCAGAGCGCCTCCGGGCTTCTGGCCGACCTCATGCGGTGTCGAGATGAATATTCGGCCACAGGGACAATCAGCGAATTCCCATTAGGGATTTATGATCGTACCCATCGAGTCACTTTTGTCTCTAAAATGGTGGGACGCGATAGAGAAGCTGAAATTATCCTTGACGAACACGATAAAGCAACGCAAGGTTTTTTCCGCTCCCTGTTCATTTCCGGGCTGCCCGGTATTGGAAAAACCCGCTTGATTCAAGAACTTCAGAAACCAATAGTGGAGCATAGAGGCTATTTTACCTCAGGTAAATTCGATGTCTATCAAAAGAACATTCCCTATAGTTCCCTTATCCAGGCCCTCAGGAATCTGGTGAGGACCTTTTTAACGGAAAGTGACGAAAGGGTTGCTTTCTGGAAGCAAAAGATTATCAAAGCGATTGGAAACAATGGCAAGGTGGTCACCGACGTGATCCAGGAACTTGAGATCCTGATCGGCCCTCAACCGGAGATTAAACCGCTTCCTCCTGTGGAATCCAGAAACCGCTTCCATGATCTCTTCGGCCGTTTTTTGACGTGCCTGGCCAGCAAGGAACATCCCCTGGTACTTTTTATCGACGATCTTCAGTGGTGCGATGTTGCCTCCTTTGATTTTCTTGGCAACGTCTTTGCCAACTACAAGGAGCATCTATACCTTTTTCTTATAGGAGCCTATCGTCATAATGAAGTGGATTCAAGCCATCCCATGACAAAGTTATTACAAAGCGTCAAGGAAGACGCCCGGCCCCTGAAAGAGGTCAGGTTGGAACCTCTTAAACCAGAGCACTGTCATGAGATGGTTTCCTATATCCTTGATTCGCCTCTTTCACAAACTGAGGCTTTAGCCGGTTTTATATCCGAACTAACCGAGGGGAACCCTTTGTTTGTAAGCGAGATACTGTCTTATCTCCATAATGAAGATTTGCTTATTTTAGATGAAAACAGACAATGGCAATGGGACATGGATAAGATCAGGGAGTCTGACATGCCGTCCACGGTGGTGGCGCTTTTTAGCTCAAAGGTTCAAAAACTGCCTTCCGATACTGTTGACCTGCTCGAATACTGCGCTTGCATGGGAAACCTCTTTACACCGGATGAAGTTGGTCTGGTCAGAGAAATTACATTATTTGACACGTTTGAAAAATTGAAACCAGCCTCGGGCCAGGGGCTTCTGATAGAGAGGAAAAATCAATTGCAATTCGTGCATGACCGGGTGCAGGAAGCTGTCCTGAGTACCATAAAACCTGAAAGGCGGCGGCAGATACATTGGCAGATTGGAAACCACTTCCTTTCCGCTCTTCCCAAAGAGGCAGATCCGGAAAAAATAGACAATATCTTCATCATCGCTTCCCATCTCAACCTGGGAAGGGAGAGTGCTCTGGACAGAGAAACTGCTTACCGATTATCGGATATCAACTATCATGCTGGGAACAAGGCGCTGGATTCGCTGGCAACAGAAGCAGCCAATGAGTATTTTCGACAAAGCCTTGAGCTATTACCGGAGGACTCCTGGGATGTACAATACGACAGAACATTTAAGATCTTACAGAAACTGGCAAAGACCGAGTTAATGTGCGGGGAATATGAGATTTCGGAAAAACTGCTCAATCAATTAGTTGACCATGCCAAAACTGATCTTGATAAGGCGGAAGCCCTGGCCGAACAGACCACTTCGCTCTCATCCATCGGCAATTTTATAAAGGCAATTGAGACCGCTAACCGGGGATTGGCCTTTTTCGGCAAATCGATCCCGGACGATCCTGAGCTTGCCGAGAAAAAACGAGAACAATTAATGAACAAGATCACCTCAAGAGATATTGATGTCTGGGATACCATCCTTAATATGCCTTTTACCACAGAAAGGAAGAGCAAAATCGAACTATCCTTCTATAGTGAACTTATCCCGGATTTATATATGTCCGGTCTGGTACCCCAACTGTATCTCTCGGCCGTGCAGTCGACCCAACATTGCCTGGAAGGCGGCATGGATGAGTCTGTGATCTACTCTTTTTCTATCATGGGTCTCTACCTTGGGGAGCAGGGAGAATTTAAGCAGGCCTTTCGATATGAAGACCTGGCCCGTAATTTGTCTGAAAAATACCCAAACACCTTTGGGGCTACGCGTGGGATGAATGGAGTTGTCTGGTGCAACATGCATTCGAGAAGTCATCCCGAAGAAGTGGTTAAATATTGTTTGAAAGCAATCCAGTGCGGGAAGAACTGCGGTGATTTATATAATGCAGGGCTTTCGTACGGTCCCTTGATGTGGAACCTTCAGGTACAAGGGGCAAACCTGCTTGCCATCGAGGAATACGCCAGGGAATGTCTTCAGTTTTCTAAAAAATATCATCTATCATTTTCTGTTGGCCTGGCCGAAGCAATGCATGCCGGCTGGATTGAGCCGATGAAAAAAAATTATACACCTATTCCCATGGAGGAAAAGATAGAAAAATGGGATAGAGATAATCATATTGCTGCCACAGGGAGCTATTATGTCCACATGGCTTTGACCTCATATTATTTCGGGGAGCATGAAGAGGCTGAAGAGTATTTGTTTAAAGTCAGAGAGTATCTGAGAGGGCTTACAGACAATGTGCTGAAGAGACAATGGTATGTCTTTCGGGCGCTGAATGCCATTCGTTTGTATGAAAAGGGAAAAGCTTACAAAAGCAAAGAAGAATTACTATCTTTCATCCAACCACTCATCAGCCAGATTGAGACCTGGGCACAGTTCGGACCAATACTCAAACCTTATCTTGCCTTTATCTATGCGGAATTAGAAAGAGTTGCCGGAGAATTCAGAGAAGCAAGGAGCCTTTTCCTTGATGCTATAAACAGCGCCCATGAACAGCGATTCACCCTGCTGGAAGGTCACCTCAATGAGTGCCTCGGTGAACTTCTCAAGGAGGCAGGTTTAGGTACATCTGTGGTTTACTTGCAGGAGGCAGCGCGTTTATATAAAAAATGTCGTGCCGAACGAAAAGAGATCTTTCTCATAGAGAAATACCCGGAGTATTTCGAGGAAGAAGTCGTTGCTTACATGCCGTTCGAAGCAGAACCAGATGCTTATACCCTTCCCAGTATAGATGTTGACTACCTCATGAAATCTTCTCTTGCTATTTCAGCAGAGATCGACCCCGATGTCCTGTTGAAAAAGATTATGAATGTGGTTTTGGAAGCCTCGGGGGCTCAGCAGGGGTATCTTTTGATTGAAGAGGGCGGGAGTCTCATTGTCCGTGCTGAAAGTCACATCACTGAAAAAGGTGCGGTCCGGACCATCAAATATAATTTTGAAGATGCCGTAGATATTTGTAAGGCGATCATCCGTTATGTGCATCGTACTAAAAAGATGCTGGCCCTGAACAATGCTTTAGAAGAAGGTGAATTTAAGGACAATCCTGAGGTTCAGGCCATGCGTCTGCGGTCGGTTCTCTGCCTTCCGCTATTCAAGCAGTCGAAGTTGACCGGAATGCTATATCTGGAGAACAGGCTGACTGATTCGGTTTTCACTTCAGAAAAGATAAGGATGACCGAACTCCTGGCCTCCCAGGCAGCCATCTCTTTAGAAAATGCCGGCCTGCTCGATGAAATGAAACAGGCAGAGCAGGCGCTTCGTGAAAGTGAGGAGAAACTCGCAGGGATCATCGATTCGGTGGTCGATTATATGCTCATGATTGATGAACAATTTACTGTTGTGTGGGTTAACGATATCGCCGGAGAATTGTTTGGCCCAGATGTGGTTGGCCAGAAATGCCATGCTGCTTTCCATCGCCAGGACAAGCCTTGCGAAATATGCGGTGCAAGTCAATGTTTCGAAGATGCCGGAGTTCACAAAGTTGAAGTCGAAGCTATCGGGGCCGATGGGAAGCAACGAACCTTCTTAAGCACTTTTAGCGTGGCTGCACGACAAGAGGATGGCCGACCAAAGTTAGTGCTGGAATTATTCCACGACATCACCGACCGTAAACAGGCGGAGGACAAGATCAAGGCATCGCTCAAAGAAAAAGAAGTCCTTCTAAAGGAAATTCACCACCGGGTCAAAAACAATTTGCAAGTCATTTCCAGCCTGCTCAATCTTCAGATCGGATATATCAAGGATAAACATAGCATCGAGGTGTTCGAGGAAAGCCGGAACCGTGTAAGATCGATGGCGCTCGTGCACGAAAAACTGTATCAATCCGAAAACTTGTCGATGATTAACTTTGCTGAATATATCCGAAGTCTGGCCGGTAATTTGTTTCGTTCGTACAGAGCCAGTTCCAGTGCCGTCACCCTAAAGATACATACTGGTGATGTTTTGGTGGGCATTGATACGGCCATTCCTTATGGTTTGATTGTCAATGAACTTATTTCAAATTCCCTAAAACACGCCTTTCCTGTTGGCAAAGAAGGCGAAATTCGCATCAACCTTCATTCGGATAATGGTACGCTTACTCTGATTGTCAGTGATAATGGTGTCGGCTTCCCGAAAGATTTGGACTTTCGAAACACAGAAACGTTGGGCTTGCAATTGGTAATCGGTTTAGTAGGACAGCTTAAGGGTACGATAGAGCTTGATAGAAGTGGTGGAACGGAATTTAAGATAACAACCATCCATAATGGGGCACAAGGAAATAACATATAAGGGAAGGGATTAAAACAATGGCGAATGCGCAGATCTTGGTTGTTGAAGATGAAGGTATCATAGCCAAGGATATAAAGAATACGTTAAGCCTTTTGGGATATTCTGTTATTGGTATCGCCTCATCAGGAGAAAAGGCCATTGAAAAAGCAATGGAAACACATCCGGATCTGGTGCTGATGGATATTGTGCTTGAAGGGGATATGGATGGAGTGGAAGCGGCTGAGCACATTCGTGATCGTTTTGATATTCCGGTAGTCTATCTCACCGCCTATTCTGATGATACAACATTACAGCGAGCAAAAATAACAGAGCCATATGGTTATATACTCAAGCCTTTTCAGGAGAGAGAATTATACACGACCATTGAGATGGCCCTTTACAAGCATATGATAGAAAGGAAATTAAAGGAAAGCGAACAATGGCTTACCACCACACTCAAAAGTATAGGTGATGCGGTAATTGCTACCGATACCGGCAACTTAATAACATTTATGAATCCGGTAGCCGAATTTTTAACCGGCTGGAAGCAGAAAGACGCTATAGGCAAGCCTCTTAAAGATGTCTTCAAAATTATAAATGAAAAAACAGGTAAACAGGTCGAGAGCCCTGCTATAAAGGTGCTTCGGGAAGGTGTTGTTGTCGGACTGGCAAACCATACGGTGTTGATATCCAAAGACGGAACAAAAAGACCTGTTGATGACTGCGGCGCACCTATCAAAAATGATAAAGGAGAAATCATTGGTGTGGTTTTGGTTTTCCGCGATATTACCAAGCGCAGGCAGTCTGAGGAAGAGAGAGAAAAATTAGAAGCCCAGCTCCTTCAGGCCAAGAAGATGGAAGCCATCGGCACTCTGGCCGGAGGCATAGCTCACGACTTTAACAACCTGCTCATGGGTATCCAGGGACAAGCTTCTCTGATGCTGCTGGATATAGCCCCTGATCATCCCCATTATAAACGTCTCAAAAGCATAGAAAATACAGTTCAAACTGGAGCAGGTCTTTCCAAACAACTTTTGGGTTTTGCCAGGGGCGGCAGATACGAAGTCAAACCAACCAATCTAAATGAGTTGATTAAGCATAGTTCTGAGATGTTTGCTCGAACCCAAAAAAATATAACAATTAACGAAAAGTACCATAAAGATATCTGGACAGTCGAAGTGGATCAAGGACAGATTAATCAAGTCTTGTTAAACCTTTATGTGAATGCCTGGCAGGCAATGCCGGAAGGCGGAAGTATCTATATTGAGACAAGTAATGTTGAACTTGAGGAAAACTATTCCAGGACATTCAGTATAAAGCCTGGAAATTATGTAAAGATCTCTGTAACCGATACCGGAGTTGGTATTGATAAGGCTATTCAGCCTAGAGTATTTGAGCCGTTTTTTACGACCAGGGAGATAGGACATGGGACTGGCTTAGGTCTTGCCTCTGCTTATGGTATTATCAAGAATCATGGCGGCATCATCAATCTTTACAGTGAAAAGGGGAAAGGAACCACCTTTACAATTCACCTGCCGGTTTCAGAAAAGGAAGTACCAATAATAAAGAAAAAGCTGGATAACAAAATCCAGAAGGGTACAGAGACTATTCTTCTTGTGGATGATGAGGATATAATTATTGATGTCGGCAAGGATATGCTCGATCAACTGGGTTATAAAGTACTCTCTGCCAAAACCGGTGAAAAAGCCATAGAAATCTATAGGAAGCACAAGGACAACATTGATATGGCTATTCTCGACATGATCATGCCTCATATGTCTGGTAGTGATACCTATGACCGCATGAAGGAGATCAACCCGGATATAAAGGTGCTCCTTTCAAGTGGATACAGCATAGACGGTCAGGCAACTGATATATTAAACCGTGGCTGTAATGGCTTTATTCAGAAACCGTTCAATATGAATCAGCTGTCCGCAGCTATAAAAAAAATTCTGGAAAAGAAATAATCTTATATCATCCCTGAAGCTGACTTAATCTAAAATAAAATCCTCTTTTTCTCATCAATTCAACATGTGTTCCAATTTCAATTATCCGTCCTTTGCTTATCACGATAATTCTGTCGGCATTGCGTGCCGTCGTAAGCCTGTGGGCTATAATAATAGAAGTTCTGCCTATAGCTGGACGGATGCGGTGAAATCGGTTTGCCCTAATAGAATATTATGCAACCACACACTATTTAACCATTTAACGAGATTTGAAGTGTAATTATTCAACAAAATTAGATAAAAAAATTACAATTTATGTAACTTTTTTTCATAAATCAGGTCTGTTGAGATTATAAGTAAGTATAGATAAATAAAAAATATATTTAATGTAATTTCAGTAGAGCCTTTTGCAGAAACAACGCCGATCGACAGCACAGCACTGCATAATGTGCCATAGCACACGCCTCGATGCAATATATAGTGTACGCAATGTGGTTTTATGTGTTTCTGCAAGAGGCTCGGTATATTATTAATTTTGTGGAAGTAAATATGCGCACATTTTTAGCACAAAACTTGCGGCTAAAATTATTAATCAGAGAATTTAAAAATAAGAATTTAAAAATAATTTGACTAAATCTATTTTATATAGATATAGTATATAGAATTTTTGGAGACTATGCGTCATGAAACCACAAACCACAAACTACAAACCACGAAAATGTGGTTTTTTCCTAATACTAATATTTACACTTACTATATTCTCATCTCTTATTTCTCCTTCCGCCCACGCCAAAGTAACAGGCGAGTGTGTCAACTGCCACACCATGCACAACAGCCAGGGTGGGACAGCGATGGCCACTTACGGCGGCGGTTCAGGGCCGAATTCTTGCCTGACCCGCGGCACATGTCTCGGGTGCCATGGTCAGGGCGGTGCGAGTAAGATCGTAACCATAGGTGGAAGTCAGATCCCCCAAGTCTCTCACACGGACAGTACGGATCTGGCAGGGGGGAATTTCAAGTATATTGATACGGCTGATAACAGGGGCCATAATGTGATTGCGCTCGGTAATAATGATGATGTCCTGACTGTTCCTCCGTCTGGTGAACTAGGTCATCCTACGAGTGTCACAAATACAAATTTAAGATGTGCCGGGAAATTTGGTTGTCATGGAACTCGAATTGATGCTTCAAAAACCGAAATAGAGCAGTTGAAAGGCGCTCACCATCAGAATGTAGATGGCAAGTGCGACACTGCTACGGAGAACTACAACTCCTATCGGTTTCTGAGGGGTGTAAAGGGGCTTGAAAATACAACAGATAAATGGCAGAATTTAACTGCCGGTAGTCATAACGAATATTATGGAGCTATTACTCCTATGAGCAATGCCTGCGGTGCCTGTCATGGAGCTGGTCAGGTTGTTATGCCTGCCAACAACACAATAAGCGGCTTCTGTGCCACATGTCATGGAAGCTTTCATTTACTCGAGGGTATAGGCGGGAATACATCCTCACCATTTAAGAGACATCCAACGGATATTGTCATAAAGGATAGCGGTGAGTATGCATCGTATACAACTTACAGTGTAGAAGCCCCAATCGGCAGAACTACGGTACCTGATACAATGAGTTCTGTTGTTTCTCCAGGAACAGACGTTGTTACGTGCCTTTCCTGCCATGCGGCCCATGGCACTAATTATCCGGACATGCTCAGGTGGGATTATAGCGGGATGATTGCTGGGAGTGTCTCAAATACCTCCGGCTGTTTTGTGTGCCATACGACCAAGGATACGGGGGGATAGTAGAAACGAAGTAAGCAGTGGGCAGTAGGCGGCAAAAGGGTTCGGTGGTATGATTGCCGCCGAACCTTTTTGGGTCATGATGGAGGAGACAACAGTTTTAAAATTTCTGATACATCATCCCTGAAGCTGACTTAATCTAAAATAAAATCCTCTTTTTCTCATCAATTCAATATGAGTACCTGTCTCAATTATCCGTCCTTTGCTTATCACTATAATTCTGTCGGCATTGCGTGCTGTCGTAAGCCTGTGAGCTATAATAATAGACGTTCTGCTTTTCATAAGGTTTAAAAGAGCCTCTTGAATCTTTTGTTCTGTCTCCGAATCAATATATGAAGTTGCCTCATCAAGTATAATAAGCTCCGGATTACGGGCAAAAGCTCTGGCGATTGATATAAGCTGCCGTTCACCACTGGAAATTGACGCTCCACCTTCGGAAATTACGGCATCAAGACCTTCCGGGAATTTTTTTATAAAACTTTTGCAGTTTGAAGCTTCCAAAATATATTCCATTTCTTTTTCTGATATATTGCTGTTACCCTGCCCTATATTTTCTCGTATAGTTCCTGAAAACAGAAAAGGTTCCTGCATCACAAGAGCTATTTTTGCCCTGAGAATCGATTTTTCATAATTTTTTATATCTACGTTATTTATAAGGACTCTCCCTGATGTCGGATCATAAAATCTGGTAATAAGGTTAATCAGAGTTGTCTTGCCCGAACCAGTCCGCCCTACAATTGCTATTGTTTTGCCGGCATTTATTTTAAATGAAATATTTTTTAAAACAGGTTCGTCCAAAACATAATTGAAAGACACATCTTCCATTTTAATTTCGTCGATTTTGTCTATCACAGGCAACCTGTATTCAGGATCATTTTTTGGTTGCAGCAGCCTGTCTTTGTTGTCAAATATCAAAAATATTCTTTCAGCCGATGCCATAGCATTTTGCAGGATATTGTACTTTTCTGCTATATCTCTTATAGGCCTGAAAAACATCTTCATATAGGCAATAAAAGCAACAAGAGCTCCCAGGCTTATGCTGCCGGCCAGCACCCCGCCTCCTCCGTAAAAAATAACAACAGCTATAGCTACAGCGCCTAGAAGTTCAACCACAGGCATAAATACCGCAAAAATTTGCACCTGTTTCATGCCTGCGAGGTAATCTTCATGATTAAGCTTTTTAAAATCAAGGTAGTTGTCCTTCTCACGTAAAAAGAGCTGAATAACTTTTATGCCCACGACTGTTTCCGAAAATTTGGTATTTATTTCAGCCACTTTTATCCTAAGAACCCTGAATACATCTCTGGCTCTGCTTGAAAAATATAATGATGCGTACAGGACAAAAGGCAATACTACAAAAGAAATCAGAGCCAGTTTCCAGTTAATACTGATGAGAACAAACATAATGCCGAAAAGAAGAAACATGTCCTTGAAAACAAAAGAAACAACCGAGGTAAACAGCTCGTTCATGTTCTGAATATCATTGGTAACTCTTGTCACAAGGCGGCCGACTGGATTCTTATTAAAGAAGGCAATAGACAAATCCTGGATATGTGCAAAAAGACGGACCCTTAAATCATGCATTATGTTCTGACCTGTGTATTCCATTAATATTACATGCAAAAAATTGAGCACAAAATTAACAAGAATTAATCCGACGAAAATGGCGGTTATAAAACTTAATCCGGCCAAATCGTCTTTTCGCAATATCGAAAGATCTTCTTTATCCAGTCCTGACAGGTCATCAAATGATATTAAAGCAAATGATCCTGAAATCTTGAATTGATCTGAATATTTGTTTACAATTGCTTTGATTTCCGGGTCGGTTATATCTGCCTCCAGGAATCTGACTTTATCTTTTTTATTATGAACTTCACCAGCGTATTCTGTTTTAATTTTTGGGACAATATACCTGTCTATTGCTATTTTGGTGATATACGGAAGGGACAAGTCCAGCAGGGTAATAAGAATAACAAGACATATTGATAAAATGAAAAGCAGTCTATACGGTCTGGCAAAAGGATAAAGCCTTCTTAACATCTTTATATCATAAGGCTTCCCAAGCTGCTTTTCCTCAAAATATCCGTAATCAGTATGCATCAAGCTCCTCTTCTATTTCCTGCAGACGGAATGTCTTTGCGTAGTATCTGTCATTTTTCATCAATTGCTCATGCGTACCTGATTCTATAATTCGTCCGCTATCCAGTACGACTATTTGATCAGCAAATTGAACTGCTGAAAGCCTGTGTGATATAATTATTATTGTCTTTACGCCCGCAAATGATTTTATGGTGTTTATGATGGCGCTTCCGGTTTCCATATCCACCTGACTGACAGGGTCATCAAGGATTAGAATGGGGTTGTCTCGCAAAAGCGCACGGGCAAGCGCTATGCGCTGTTTCTGTCCTCCGGAAAGAATTACTCCTTTTTCTCCTATTATTGTTTCAAAACCATCGGGAAAGGATTTTATTGTACTATACAAAGATGCTTCCTTAACAGCTTTAACCAATTCCTTTTCATCTGCTTCCTTATTGCCTAATAAAATATTTTCCCTGATCGTACCTGCAAATAAAAACGGTTCCTGGGGCATAAAAGAAATCTGTGCCCTGAGATCCTTAAGCAGAATTTTACGGATATCTTTTTCGTCTAATGTTATCCTGCCGCCTGTTATATCAAAGAGTCTTGGGATAAGGTTTGCAAAGGTTGTTTTACCGCTTCCGGGAGCTCCCACAATGCCCAAGACCTTTCCCTTATCCAGTTTTATATCAATTCCGGCAAGTACAGGCTCTTTATCATGACCATACGAAAATGTGACGTTTTCAAAAACAATATTTCCCTGTACGAGTTCAAGATGTTCTGCACCGGAAAAATCATCAATCTCGGGCCTTCTCTGTAAAATCTTGTCAATTCTATCTAATGATGCCCTCCCCCGCTGAAGAAGGTTCACGACCCAACCCATAGCCATCATCGGCCATGTCAGAATGCCAAGATAGCTTATGAACGCCACAAAATCTCCCGGAGTAATCGTTAGATCTATGGTTTGTCGCCCCCCAAGATAAAGAACTATTGCAAGACTAATATTTGAAAAAAGGAGCATCATCGGAAAAAAAGACCCGGTTATTCTTACAAGCCTGAGATTGCTGTTTATATAATCCTTTGATATTTTTGCCAATCTGGCTCTCTCATCCTTTTCCCTGTTATATGCTTTTATAATGCGGATACCTGCAAATCTTTCTCTCACAACCTCTGTCAGATCAGAAAATGTCCCCTGAACTTCCTGATATAGGCGGTGCATTTTTTTGCTGAAAAAGCGCGCACCAAGAATAATCATCGGCATAGGAATCAGTACAAATAATGTCAGTTTGATATTAATGTATGCCATAAAGCCTATAGCGGCTGAGCCAAGCACAATTGAGTCTGTAAGAGCTACTATTCCCATACCGGTCGCCATTCGGACATGCTGGATATCATTAGTTGCATGAGCCATAATATCTCCGGTCTTGACTTTATCGAAAAAAGAAGCGGACAGTGTTTGAATATGGGCAAAAAGCCTGTTCCTCAGGCCCTCTTCCACTCTCCTTGACGTGCCTATAAGGCAACGCCGCCATCCATACCTGAACAATCCAATCAAAATGGCTATGCCAACTATATAAAGGGCATAATATAAAAGAGTTATTGAATCGACTTTGAAAGCTGTAATGTCATCAACAGCCCATTTTATGATTCTGGGAATAAATAGCTGAAGAAAATCGACAATTATCAGACATGCAAGACCGAAAAAAATTAGAAATCGTTTTTCGAAAAAATATGGTTTTATTAAATTTATTGATTTCATATTTTTTTTCACCACAAAGCACGAAGAACACAAAGAAATTGAAACTACAGAAATTTAAAAAACTTGTAACGGCTTAGATTTTTAAGAATATATCCGCTTCAGCCCTCAGTCTATACACCTGAGTAGCTATAGACTTTCAGATATTTAATTTCACAAGGCCAGAAGGAGGAAGGCGTATTAGTTATACGTCGACGACTGATAACACAGTGAAATTATTTATCTGAAAGTCTATATAAAGCTTTTATAACAGAATCGCATTCTGGTCAAACAAACGATTGAAAAACATATAGTAACTACTCAGATTGTTAGGTTCACTGTTCAAGGTTGACAAACTCGTAAAAAGTCGAAAAATACCATTTCCCGTCATTCCGGCGAAAGCCGGAATCCAGTATTTTCAGATAGTTGCAACTTCTATGGACTCCGGTTTTCACCGGAGTGACGACTTTTTACGAGTTCATCAAGGTTGGCCACTTTGTACTTTTCATCAACCGTGAACCGTGAACCCTGGAACTTTGAACCTGAGTACTTACTATATCTAAACTCAGACTGAACGTTGACTTTCTCTTGCTTGATTGTTATTATTTGAAGTTATGGAAACAGGAAACATTGTAGAATATATCGACCACCATAAAATTATGTGCGGGGTCATTCTTGAAGTCAAAAAACAGAGACTCCGGATTCTTACTGAAAATAATCGGGAAATCAAGCTGTCACTTAATCGGCTGTCACACAAATGCAACACGCACCTTAACCTTTCAATGGGTAAATACAAGCTTGTCGAGGCATTAAAGGAAATAGCCGGCAAACGTAACGCCCTGATCAACCATATAGATATAAAGGAGTTGTGGGAAATTCTGAGTTCAGAAAAAAAATGGATAGATCTTGCCACAATGACTGGATTCTGTTTCCCGGATGGTCCTACTTATGACCATGAATCCGCAGTTGTAAGGGCATTTTTTAAAAACAGATCATATTTTAAATTCAGCAGCGACCGTTTTTTCCCTTATTCGGAAGAGCAGGTAGAACAGATTTCCAACCAGCAGAAAGAAGCCGACCGAAAAAATCGTATTATAGACGAGGGTTCTGCCTGGCTAAAAAAAGTGCTCGATATCGAAAAACCTTACTTGCCTGATGATAAAATAGAATGCATAGATATTCTTAAATCCTGCTATCTCTTCCAAAAGGAAAGCCCGCACTACTCCATTGGCAAAGTAATTCTTAAAAAAGCAGGTATAGATAACATAGAAATAGTATTCCAGCTCCTTGTAAAGCTGGGTATCTGGGATAAAAATGAAAACATTGAATTATATAGATTGGAAATACCGACTGTTTTTCCTGACGAGGTCATGAAAAATGCAACAGAACTGGCGAGCGGGCATAAAAAAGATCTATCCAACTATAAAAACAGGCAGGACCTGACCGACCTCTCTGCGATTACGATAGACGGGCAATCAACTCTTGATTTTGATGATGCTATAAGCATTGAAGATAAGGGCGATCATTATAGACTTGGCGTTCATATCGCCGATGTCGGCTATTTTATTAAAAAAGAAGACATTATTGATCAGGAATCTGTCTCTCGAGGAAGCTCCATTTATATGCCTGATCAGAAAATTCCGATGTTGCCGTCAAGCATCGCTGAAAATCTATGCAGCCTCAGGAAAGGGGAACTGCGTCCATCCATCAGTATAATAATTAAATTAAGCAGATCGGCTGAAATAATCAATTACGAAATAGTGCCCAGCCTGGTTAAAGTTGATCGACAGCTAACCTATTATGATGTCAATACGATAGCTAATGAAGACCACGAAATACTTATCCTTCACGATATAGCAAAAAAATTTCGGGAGAAAAGATTAAAGCAGGGCGCAATTCAAATATCTCTGCCCGATATCAACGTCTGGTTAGACAATGGCAAAGTAAATGTTACAAAAATAAACAGAGAAAGCCCTGGAAGGATGCTTGTTGCAGAAATAATGATTATGGCCAACTGGCTTATGGCGAAATTCCTTCTGGAACATGATATGCCGGCAATCTTCAGGTCTCAGGCTGAACCAAGGGAACGTCTCTACAGGAAAGAAGAAGGCACACTTTTTCAAAACTGGATGCAGCGAAAATCCTTGAGCCGTTTTATTTTGAGCCATGAAGCAGAGAATCACTCAGGCCTTGGATTAGAGGCCTATGTTACCGCCACTTCTCCGATACGTAAATATTTTGACGTGATTACACAGCGTCAGCTAAGGGGAATTCTCGGTTTAGAAGAGCCTTACACAAAGGAAGAAATAGAGAATATAATACAGCGCCTTGAACTGCCCATGAGTTATGTATCAAAAATCCAATACTATCGTCACAGATACTGGTTATTGAAATATCTTGAAGGGAAAATCAGAGAGGAACAAGAAGCTATCGTTCTCTCCAGGCGAAAAGAAAATTATCAGGTGCTGCTTACTGAATATATGATTGAATGTGACCTGCCTGTATCCAGCGGTATTAACTTAAAGCCCCAAGATCTTATCCACGTTACGATACAACACGTAAATGCAAGAAAAGACGTTATTTCCGTATTTGTGAGCTAACCCGCATTTTTTATGAACAACTCATAAAACAACGGTTCAAGGCTTAAGACTTTTTGGGCAGTTTGGAAAGTATATCCTTTCTTATTTTTGGAAACGGTTCGCTTGGATACGCAAAAACAAACCCCTGTCCAAAATCTATACCTATATCCAACAATGTTCTTAACTCGGCTTTGGTTTCAATTCCCTCAGCTATCACTTTTACGCCTGTTTCATGGCCGAATCCTTGCAGGGCCTTTACCAGTTGCTGTTTTATATTGTCCGTGTCGATGTCACGAATAAGGGACATATCAATTTTCAAAAAATCCGGTTTTAACTCGATTATGGATTGCAGAGTCGCATAACCCGCCCCTGCATCATCGATCGCTATTTTAAAACCTAAAGCTCGAAAGTATTCAAGGATACTTCTAAAGGCTGAAAAATCGATTATGGCCGATCGTTCTGTAATTTCCAGAACGATTTGATCCGGGGTTAATTTTGAATCAAGCAAGAGGGTAGAGGCTGCTATTTGTCTTAAGTCCGGATCATTTACCGACTCCGGCTCAACATTCAAAAAAAGCATGCGTTCCGGGGCTATATCACGCGCGGCAGCTAAGGCTTTTTTTCTACAGAGTCGGTCAAGTTCGATGATCAGGTTGCTTTGATAGGCTGCCTTGAACAGTTTATCAGGCCTTTCAAATTCCCCCTGGCCCGGCCCCCTGCTTAAGGCTTCATATCCCACGATCTTATATTCAGGAAGCTTTACTATGGGATGAAAAAGGGTATGGACTTCTTCCTCTTTGATTATCTTTTTAAGTGCAGCAAGCCTTTTTTTAGCATCTTTGTCTTTTTCAGATGCCGAATCCTGGAGGGCATCCTCCAGGACCGTGTAAATTTGGCGTTCGAAACGGATTTCCTTATCGTAATTCAGGATCGCACTTCCAACGTAGCAACCAAATTTTTTAAACAATGCATAATCAAGGGAATCGCGAATGGCATCGGTAATTTTTGAATTTATCCTTTTTTTAATCTTTAGGAGGTCTTCTTCTCTAAGTTCAGATTGCTTGCGAGGCGGCGAAAGGAGGATGGCAAAAGTGTTCCCGCTTATCATAAGCTGTGATATAATATCAGCACCTCTAAGCGCTCCTCCGACTAGTGAATTAAGGATATCAGCTACCATTGCCATTACCTTGTCGAAAATTTTAAAACCGTAAATCTCCTCAATTCTGCTGTATTTCACAACATCCACGCAAAGCAGGCCCACCTGGTTATTGTTTTGCAGTATTTCTTCGATATCCTTTAAAAGGAGAGGAATAGTCGGAAGACCTGTAACCCTGTCGTAGAGCAATTCCTCCAAATTCTTTTTTTCTTTTACGAGCTTGTTTAACTCAATCCATGATTTTAAAGTTGTAGAATCTTCTTTTTTCAATGCCGCCTCCTTTTTTCATATGAGATTTCAATTCCCGACAT
>Ga0180012_1000267_pt1 | contig 20447 bp, 18 predicted proteins | sample KR11_S2_MetaG_FD_122243 | JGI IMG/M metagenome (GOLD analysis project Ga0180012, IMG submission 122243) | Groundwater microbial communities from the Olkiluoto Island deep subsurface site, Finland - KR11_S2_MetaG | ecosystem: Environmental > Aquatic > Deep subsurface > Groundwater | place...
GACCCGCCCGCCTCGCAAGCGAGAGCGTTGCGGGCAGGTGAAAATTGAATGCTCAAACAGTCAGCTCTTTTATATTTTATCACCAGCGGGTTCGTCCGGTATTTATTGAGAAGTCACTTGGCATCTGACACGTGAATTGGCTCGAAAAGTGTACCGTCTGACAAAGAGGCCGAGATTTGCGAAGGCCTACTGGCCTATGAAGAGATCAAGGCAACCAACCGTGAACCGTGAACCGTGAACCCAACAACCCAAGTAGTTATGAATAATACACAAAAAAATATTTTTAACAAACTATAAATATAGAAGACAAACCCCGTCTCGTTTTTAAATTCGAGACAAAATTGTATTATGAGACACTATCAGCTTTTTTCTTTCCGCAACTATCTCTCATTATTTTCTATTATTTCAAAAAGTTAATACAGTATGGAAATTTTTGGCTTCTATGGCACATAGATTGCAGCATCATAGGTTAAGTAAAAATTTTGGCTTAATGCGGTTGGTTTGTCGTTTACTAACTTCAAGCCAGAGGAGGTGCAACATGATGAAATTAGAAGATATAAGAAAGAATGCTGATCTGTTAAATGACATAGATTGGGAGATGACACCGGAAATGGCTGTAACACTTTATCTGGAATGGGGTAATAATCCGGCACTGGGTAAAAACATAGTAAGATCAAAGAATGATTTTTCTACTTATTTTGTAATAAATACATGGCATGAGCCGGTAATTTATCTTGTTCGTCGGAATATTGAGGACGGTATTGAGCTTGCCACAATAAAGATGCCAGAAGGTTTAAAAAACAGGTTTCTGGAGTCAGTTGGTCATAATAAAGGCGTTTACTCAATTGAAGGTGAAGTAAAAGGATGGCTTAAGAAGAAGCTCTATAATGCTTAACGGCTTCGTAAAAAGTTCATTTTCTGCGTTGCGCTGCATCCTTCGTCATTGCGACGTAGCTATAAGTACGTCTCATGCCTCAGGGTTTGCGCGCCTTGAAACTGAAGCTTTTTACTTTGCCGTTCCAGTTTCGACTTTTTACAAGGCCGTTCGTTAAGATTTAAGTATTTCGGGATGTTCGCTTAAAAACCTGTATAAAGTGGCCCTTCCCACCCCGAGAAGCTTGGCAGCCTTTGATTTGTTGCCTCCTGCTTTTTCAAGGGCGGATTTTATTGTATCAAAGTCAAGCTTCTTGGAGGGACCGCGTTTCAATACTGGTTTTATGTTTTCTCTTAGCTCAACAGGAAGTGAGTTCGGAGTAATTATGCTGCCGCTGCATTTTACAATTGCAAACTGAATGGCATTCTGAAGCTCACGTACATTCCCAGGCCAGGCATAATCCATCATTAAAGACATGGCTTCTTTAGATATTCTGGGAGGTTTTCTCTTATAATCTTCCTCTGCCTGTTTAAGAAAGTGGTCGATAAGAAGCGGTATGTCATTTTTTCGTTCACGAAGAGGAGGTATAGATATAGGTATTACATTTAAACGGTAATAAAGATCTTCCCGGAAATTTTTATTTCTGACTTCTTTTTTAAGATCTTTGTTTGTTGCACTGATAACTCTAACATTTACAGAGATTGTTTTTTCTCCGCCGACCTTTTCAAAAGTACCTTCCTGGAAAAATCTCAGAAGCTTTACCTGTATATTTTTTGAAAGTTCTGTAACTTCATCCAGCAATATTGTGCCCCTGTCAGCTAGTTCAAAACGTCCCTTTTTATCGCGAATGGCATCTGAAAACGCTCCTTTAACATGTCCGAAAAGTTCTGTTTCTATAAGGCCTTCCGGCAATGCTCCGCAATTTATAGGGATGAATGGAGCTCCACTTCTTTGGCTTTCATTGTGAATAGCTGCAGCAACTAGTTCTTTGCCTGTGCCTGTTTCTCCGGAAATATGTACGGGATAATTATAGCCGGCGACATCTCTTATCTGTTGAAAAACCTGGAGCATTTTTGTGTCCTGACCTATGATGTTTGCAAAGCTGTTTAGCTTTCCGGCCCTTATTTTCAGGCTCAAAATATCAGTAACATCTCTCAGGAAAGCAATGACTCCAAAGATTTTTCCATTTTCATCATCCATCCTATTAAACGACATTTCAATGTTCTTAATTTCACCGTTTTTGTTTAAGATGTTAATCGGATATTCGTAGTTATCCATAAGGGTGGGCTTGCCTTTTCTGAAAGAACAGCGTTCACCGCAAAAAGGGGCTCCAAATACTTTGTGACAGTCCTTTCCCAGAACATCTTTTCTGCTGAAACCTGTAATTCTTTCAGCCTCTTGATTGAAAAAAAATATACGTCTTTTTAGATCATGGGCGATGATTCCATCCTTGAGATTATCAAGAACCCGTTCCAGGTTTTCCTTGATAGTTATAATTTTTTCTATTTTAGATTCAGTCATAATGCATTATCCAACCCGAATTTCTCCTGAAAAACTCATATAGACTTTCAGATAAATGAATTTACATGATTATGTGCAAGTTTAACAGCTTCTTTAATTTCTTTTGATTGAGGCAGAGCTTCTTCGAGCTTTTCTAGATACTTTTTTTTCTTAACGATCTGAAAAGAGGGAACAAAATTTAAATCATAAACCCAGCCTATTTGCAATAATTTAAAGTCGTTAAGGGTTTTTAAATCCTGCATTAGGACAAACCTTCGCTGCTTAAGGCTTTCTATAACCCTTTGCGAATATATCGGATCGTCAGGCAGGCCAAGTTCTATAGCCGAGCTATGCTTTTTTTCACGTTCGTTGCAGTAATCAATAAACAGCTTCCAGATATCCAGTTTGTCGGCATCTCGAATAAGTCGCATAAAAAACAAGGTGTTACCATTTTCATTTACAGGCAGGGTTGCGGCGTTGTGATATGCTATTGCCCTTGTAATTAAACGCTTTTCGGCAGTTGTGCATGCGGACAGAACTCCGTGAATAGCCATTTGGCGCAAACCAAGCCTGGCATGGTTTTCAGAGACGAAGTCGCTGAACGTACGATAAGTCTTATACTGCTTAAACCTTCCGATGTCGTGGAATAAAGCAATTGTCTCTGCCAGAACCATATCTTGATCTGAAAGTCCTAACTCTTCACCAAGCATGGCTATATTGCGGCATACACGAATCGTATGTTCTTCTTTTAGCCTTATTAGGTAGTTATAATCAGAATCATCGGAATAGAAATTAGATACATATTCTGTAAACCATGTTTTCAGGTGGTTAAGGTCATTTCTGGTCATAAATATTTATTTTCTATAAAATCAGCCAGTTTATCAATTTCTTCAAGGCCAAATCTTGGAACTTTATGGACTATATCTGCATCTGTAACAAGCGCTATGAGTTGATTATCATTTAAACAAAGAGGCTTTTTTCCGTTTGCTTTACGAACAATCTCAATTTTAGGTATATTTTCTTTATTGTAGCCTTCAGCCATAACAAGATCAACGCCATTGAAATATTTGTTGAGGCCGTCGAGAGATTCGCAATCATTATCCTTTATCATGGCAATTTTATCTGTGGATGCAATAACTACAATATCTGCGCCCGCTTTCCTGTGCCGCCAGCTGTCTTTTCCTTTTTTGTCGATATCAAATCTATGACAGGCGTGTTTTATGCTTCCTATCCTGTATCCCCGCTTTTTAAGCTCAGGAATCAGTTTTTCTATCAGTGTGGTTTTCCCTGATTCGGATTTTCCTACGATACAGATAATCGGAGTTTTTTTTATCATGTTTTTTCACCACAAAAAGTGCTAAGAACTTATGTCAATAATAGTCAAAAAAGTCCTCACCGAGCCCTAAGTTAATATTTTTTATTAAGATTTGTGTCAATCAGAAAAATCTGTGCAATCTGCGTAATCTGCGGATTAAAAATCTTTACAAAAAAATGACCATGATTTAAACATAAGTTCAGCCGCTATGGATACTGATATCAATTAAAAATAGTTGCACTTAATTAGGATAAGAGGTTGACATGCAAGATAAAATTACAATTGTTATTGCTACGCGAAACAAAGGCAAGAAATCTGAAATCAGTTATCTTTTAAAAGGCTTCCCCGTCGATATTAAAGGTTTGGATGATTTTGGTCCCATACCGGATGTTGAGGAGGATGGAGATACTTTTGAGGAAAATGCTTACAAAAAAGCGAGTTTTACAGCGAGAATTCTTGGATTCCCGGCTCTTGCAGATGATTCAGGACTTTTGGTAGAAGCCCTTGATGGTAAGCCGGGGGTTCATTCCGCCCGCTATGCAGGCGAAAATGCAACTGATGAGCAGAGATGCCAAAAACTTTTGCAGGAAATGAAAGGGAAGTCTAACCGCAAAGCAACATTTGAATGTGTAATTTCCATTGCAGTCCCAACAGGCCATGCCCTGACATATGAAGCCGGCTGCAAAGGCCTAATTGCTGAACAGCCCTCTGGATCTAATGGATTCGGATATGATCCTGTCTTCTATTATCCGCCTTTAAATAAAACTTTTGCAGAATTAACCATAGAAGAAAAAGGCCGTGTAAGTCACAGAGGAAAGGCTCTCATGGAACTCAGAGATGAATTTGACAAGGTTACGGCCTGGATCAACCAGCAGATACCTGTTTATGAGAAATTTAAATGCCAGAGCGATTCTAATGATAGCTGATTTGATTAAAAAAAATAGAACGTGCAGGAGATTTTATCAGAACCATGCTGTGGATAATGGAACTTTGAAAGAGATTGTAGATCTTGCAAGGTTATCGGCTTCAGCGGGGAATTTGCAGCCATTGACCTATATTATATCCAGTAATCCTGAATTAAACGCCCGCATATTTTCGTGTCTTGGCTGGGCAGGATATCTAAAAGACTGGCCCGGTCCTGAAGAAGGAGAAAAACCCTCTGCATACATAATAATCCTTGGAGATACTGAAAGAGCCAAGAAATTTGGATGCGATCATGGCATTGCAAGTCAGAGCATACTTCTTGGCGCAAGGGAGAAGGATCTTGCTGGATGCATTATAGGGTCGGTTAACCGGAAAAAACTGAGGGATATATTTAATATAGACTCCAGATATAAAATACTTCTTGTCCTTGCCATTGGTAAGCCCAAAGAAAAGGTTGTCATAGAAAAAGTAATTTCTGACGATAAATCTTCAACAGGCAGGGCTGATAACATCAAGTACTGGCGAGATGAGAATGGAGTTCATCACGTTCCAAAAAGAAGCTTGGACGATATTATTTTGAGTTGTTATTAGTGTTAAGAGGAAGTTTGCAGCCTAAAAGCCGGAAATCAATTCTTAAAGTAATATACAGTGGCCGCATGATTGTGGCTCTTCTTATGGGCTTTAGCTGCGGCCTGCCGCTTCTTCTGACAATAACTGTTTTGCAGGCATGGATGAAGGAAAAAGGGGTTGATCTAACGGTAATCGGACTTATGGCCTTAGTCGGCCTTCCCTATACTCTAAAGTTTATCTGGGCTCCTTTTCTGGACCGTTACACTCTGCCTTTTCTGGGACGCAGACGAGGCTGGCTTCTAATAGCCCAGATATTTCTTATTTTTTCAATTGCAGGCCTGGGGCTGACTGATCCCGTGGGGCATCCATGGATGGTGGTATTTGCTGCGCTACTTGTGACATTTTTTAGTGCATCACAGGATATTGTTGTGGATGCCTACAGAAGAGAAGATCTTCCAGATGAGGAACTGGGGCTTGGTTCTTCTCTTTATGTAAACGGATACAGGGTAGGGATGTTGCTGGCTTCAGGCGGTGGTCTTATTCTGGCTGATCACATCACTTTTTCCATGGTTTATCTGATAATGGCTGCCTGTATGCTTCCATGCGTTTTAACGACGTTTTTTGCTTCAGAACCCGAGGTTGCTGTTGGAACTCCTAAAAGCTTAAAAGAAGCGGTTCTATGTCCGTTAATAGATTACTTCAGCCGAAAGGAAGCCTTGTGGATACTGGCCTTCATCCTTTTTTATAAGATAGGCGATAACATGGCAAGCGCCATGACTACGCCGTTCTACCTTGACATAGGCTTTTCAAAAACAGAAATAGGCGCGGTCGTCAAACTGTTCGGTTTTTGGGCCACCATAATAGGCAGTTTGATCGGAGGCGTATTAATGCTTCGACAGGGGATTTACCGCAGCCTCTGGATTTTTGGATTTTTTCAGGCAATATCAACTGCCGGTTTTGCACTGCTCGCGCGGATTGGCCACAGCATTCCTGCTTTGTCGACAGTTATTGCCTTTGAAAACTTGAGCAGCGGGATGGGAACGGCTGCTTATGTTGCATTCATGGCCAGCATAACAAATAAAAAATTTACAGCTACACAATATGCTCTTCTCAGCAGCCTTATGGGAGTTCCAAGGGTACTGGTATCGGCTCCTACCGGTTTTTTTGCCAAAAGTTTGGGCTGGGAAAATTTTTTCATTTTTTGTACCCTTATTGCTATTCCGGGAATGTTGCTTCTGTTAAAATTTGCATCATGGCATTCAAATGATGCAGCGATAACTTATAAATAGGTATTTGTATATGAACGAAGATAAAGATACTAAACTGGCAATTAAGCTGTTCCAAAATCTTTCAAGGCAGAGAAAAGAAATTCTTTCTCTACCTGAAGAGAAGGCTTTGGACCGTATTCTGGATTCACCTCAGCCGGCAGCTATTATACATTCATTCCCGGAAGAAGATTTTTATTTTTTGATTAATGACATAGGGCTCGAAGATTCTCTTCAGCTTTTGTCGCTCGCCTCTGACAAACAGTTGGAATACATTCTTGATATAGAGGTATGGGAAAAGGATAGAATCGGCATAAACAATGTTACGAAATGGCTTGACCTGTTTTTTAGGGCTGATCCACAGCGTTTCGTAAGGTGGTTTTTAAATAAAAAAACCGAATTCATTGAATTCTATCTTTTCAAAAACATCGAGGTAAAGATAAGGGAGCATGATCAGGATCCGTCAATTTTTGGTGACGACTTTTTTACGCTTGATAATGTTTATTACATAAGGTTTGTTGATTTGCCTATAGAGACTGAGTCAAATAGCAATTTTATAAAAAATCGCAATGAATTTCTATCTAATTTTATAGAAACGCTTTCAGGCTATGATCACAACATTTTCCAGAATGTTCTATTAGAGGCTTTTACTGTTATCCCAGCGGAATATGAAGAAGAGGCTTTTAGATTGCGGAATGTCAGGCTTGCTGAAAAAGGTTTCCTGCCGTTTGATGAAGCAATAGGAATATATCAACCTTTAAAACCAGAGGCTTTAAGCAAGCAGAGCGCTAAATTTATTACAGAGAGATCTGAGATAAGGTTGTATATTCCTGTTCCTCATTATTCAACAGGAATGCTCAAGGAAGGCAACCTTTTTACTGATTCTTTAAAAAAGATAGAGAAAGATAATGTTTTGGACCAGATTCAGGTAGAATTAGCAAATTTGGCTAATCAGATCTTAGTTGCCGACCAGAAGATCATTAGGAATAAAGAGGAGTTGGGCGATATAGTTAAAAAAGCCTGTGGGTATATAAGTATAGGGCTAAAACAATTGGCAGAGGAAAGCAATGACCTCGATGAAAATCGCGCTGTGGCATTGATACAAAGGTTCCCGCTTTCTCAGATTTTCAGAGTAGGATACGGGCTTGTCCTGGAGCTTAAATGGCGGGCTGAAAAATGGCGCAAAATTAGCTGGTTTGAAAAAAATAAGCTGCATCTAGGCTTCTGGGGAGAGGGGTGGATAGGTGTTCTGGGCGGGCTATTGATAAAGAGGCCGCTTTACTATGACAATTACAAAACAGGTATGCTGTACCGGGAATTTTATTCTATTGAAGATATTAAGCATACTGAAAAAATATTAAATGAAATTATAGGGTTTGACAACCTTCTTTCCTGTATGACGCTAACCCCGGCACCCCCTTATGCAGACTTGTTTACATATAAAAATATGGTGCTGACTCTTTGGGCAAGGCATTATCTTGGCCTTTCGGATGATCTTATTCCGATAGATATTGATAAGTTTAAGATATTTTTTGATGAGCTATGGGAATCCGGAAAGAAGCCTCGAAAGACAAGCGTATTAATGAAAGAATCTTTTTTAAAATGGCTCTCAGAGAAGACAGGTCTTGACACTTATGATATTAGCCGGAAAGTTGGGCAGACAATGGAAAATCTTTTTAGCGAGATCGAAAGCGAATATGGCTCAGTTTCAAAAAAAGATCTAAATTCAAAATACATACATCTTTTTATAATGAAGTAACTTTACTTGTTGCGCAAAGTATGATAAATTAATTAAGTTTAATTATTTAAAGAGGTTAGCTGGTTTTGTTGTAACTTCTCAAAAAGTTCGGGCAATAGCTCTTGGATTCCCGCCTTCGCGGGAATGACGATTGGGTGTAAGTGTCTGTCATTCCAGCGAAGGCTGGAATCCAGAGAATAATCGCAAAATATGATTTACCCGAACTTTTTGAGAAGTTACGTTTTGTTAGCATAATACTCTACGATAGTTAAAAAATTATGAGTAAAAGTTCATAATTATAAACCAGAAAAGAAGGAAGGATATAGAAAGTGGAAATCATTGTATTATTAAAGCAGGTCCCAGCTACAGAATCATTTATCGGGATTGCCAATGACGGTGTATCCATAAAGACTGAAGCTATCAAGTGGGTTATTAACCCCTATGATGAATTTGCAGTTGAAGAAGCTCTTCGCATAAAGGAAGCTCAGGGAGGCTCTGTTACTATCGTTTCTGCAGGTCAGGAAAGGGCTGCAGAGGCAATAAGAACTGCTTTGGCAATGGGAGCTGACAAGGGAATACTTATAAAAGATCCTGTGGTAGATAACTGTGATGCTTTGGGGATTGCAAGAATACTTGCTGCAGCCATAAAAGATTTGCAGTTTGATTTGATTATTGCCGGACAGAGGGCTGTTGATGATGATAATTTTCAAGTTGGGACTGCTGTGGCAGAATATTTAGGTATCCCGAATATTTCTCTTGTTATAAAAGAGGAAATTGCGGACGGAAAAATCAAGTGCCATAGGACTGTCGAGGGCGGAACAGTAGTGCTTGAAGCTCCATTCCCAGCTCTTTTTACAACGCAAAGAGGGCTTAACGAGCCGCGCTATGCTTCTCTTCCTGGAATAATGAAAGCAAAAAAGAAGCCTTTAGATATTAAATCTCTTTCAGATATAGGGATTGATGCTTCAGAGATTGGGGAGCCCAAGTCAAAGGTTTTGGCGATGAAACTGCCTCCGGAAAGAAAGGGTGGAAAAATTATTAAAGGAGATTCTTCACACTCGATTGCTGCAGAACTTGTTAATGCTCTTCACGGGGAGGCAAAGGTTATATAAGGAGATGAATATGTCAAATGGTGTAATCGCAATAACAGAGCAGTCGGATGGCGTTTTTCGAAAGGTTACCTATGAGGCTTTAAGTGAGGGTAAACGCTTGGCTGAAAATCTGGGTTGTAATCTTACAGCCGTTGTTCTGGGATCAGGCATAGAAAATATTTCTGATAAACCAGGCAAGTATGGTGCAGACAAAATAATTGTTGTCGATAACCAGGCTTTAAGTGAATATATGACCGATGCATATACTAATGTAATAACTGATATTATAAAAAAAGAAGATCCTTCTGTGCTGATTATAGGTGCATCTTCTCAGGGGAAGGATCTTTCGGCACGTCTTTCGGCACGTCTTAATGCTCCGCTGGCTATGGATTGTATAGCGCTTAGTGTTAAGAATGGCAATATTATTGCCACACGCCCAATGTACGGAGGAAAAATTCTGGCTGATATGGCACTAGAGGGGAAACCACAGATTGTTGCTATTCGACCGAATGCTATGAATATTGAAGAATCTGCAGGAGCCGGAAATATTGAAAAGCTTGACGTAGAAGTGGGTAAAATTGATCTTGTTTTTGTTGAAAAGAAACTTGATACCGGCAAGGTTGAGCTTACTGAAGCAGATGTGGTTGTATCTGGCGGCAGAGGAATGGGAGGCCCTGATTTTTCTGTGATAGAAAAATTGGCGGAATTGCTCAACGGTGCAGTGGGTGCATCTCGGTCTGCAGTTGATGAGGGATGGCGGCCTCCTTCAGACCAGGTGGGGCAGACAGGCAAGGTAGTTTCACCCAATCTATATATTGCATGTGGGATATCCGGTGCTATCCAGCATCTTGCCGGCATGTCTTCATCAAAAGTTATTGTGGCTATAAACAAGGATGAAGAAGCACCAATATTCTCAAAGGCTGATTTCGGAATAGTAGGCGATTTATTTGAATATATTCCTATAATTACAGAAGAAATAAAAAAAATAAAAAGTTAAAGATATTTGTGAACTTAAGTGGATGTTAACCAAGGGCTGCCCGCTATAGACTTTCAGATAAATAATTTCACTGTGTTATCAGTCGTCGACGTATAACTAATACGCCTTCCTCCTTCTGGCCTTGTGAAATGAATTATCTGAAAGTCTATAAGTTGAGACCTTTGAAAAATGTTCAATTTTGTTCAAGTTCAAGGAAGGCGAAAATTTTAAATGCAGGAATACATTGAGTATTTCGAGGCTTAAAATTTGAGCCTGACGCAGAAATTGGGCAAAAGGGGGCGTTTTGCAAAGGTCTCAAGTTAGGAAGCCCTTTAACTTTTATTACGCTGTTTTATTCAATGAAGCTGAATTTAGTAAGTTTGGGTTGCGCAAAGAATCTTATTGATAGCGAAGTTATGCTGGGCTGTCTTGTTGACGCCGGCTGGGATATTACAGATGATCCGGCTGAAGCAGAAATAATAATCGTCAATACTTGCAGCTTTATTGAGTCGGCTGTCAATGAATCAATAGATACCATCCTTGAACTCGCTAATTTTAAAGAAACCGGAGCGTGCCGGAAACTTATCGTTACAGGATGCCTTCCCGAACGTTTCAGAGAAGAAATAGTTAGAACCTTGCCTGAGGTTGATATCTTCCTGGGCACAGGCGCTTTTGACAGAATTATCTATGCAGTTAATGGTTCTTCAGACCTTTCAAAATGTCTTCTTCCTGATCCCAATTTATTGACACTGCAGGGTAAAGAAGCGCACAGGGTTCGAAGTTCATCTCATATCGCCTATATCAGAATAGCGGAAGGGTGCAGCCGGCATTGTACATATTGTATTATTCCAAAGCTGCGGGGGAAATACAGAAGCCGTAACCACTCAGATATTATTGCAGAAGCGCGTTCGCTTGTTCTGTCGGGCGTAAAAGAACTGATAATTATTGCCCAGGATACTACGAACTATGGTAAAGATCTGAATAACTCTGTTGACTTAAGCGGGCTGCTTGAGAGTATTTCAGATATATCTGAGGATGTATGGATAAGGTTTATGTATGGACATCCGGAAAGCATAGATGAATCAATTATAAAAACTATTGCAAAACATGATAATATCTGTACTTATTTTGATATTCCGATTCAGCATGCTATCAGTTCTGTTTTAAAAAGAATGGGCAGAAAATATACACGTGATGACTTGTACAGGCTGTTTGAAAAGATCAGAGAGACAGCCCCTGATTGTGCTTTGCGAACAACAGCTATAGTAGGTTTCCCCGGGGAAACAGACAAGGACTTTGAACAGTTGTTTGATTTTGTAGAAGATATTTGTTTCGATCATCTCGGCGTTTTTATATATTCCGATTCCGAAGATCTGCCATCTCACAGGCTTTCCCACCATGTTCCGAAAAACATTGCAAAGAAAAGATATGACCGACTAATGTCTCGCCAGGCAGATATATCTATGAAAAATAACCAAAAGTACATAGGAAGAGTTCTGAAGGTTCTGGTGGAAGAAAAATCAGAAGATAATATGTTTATCGGCCGAACATATTTTCAGGCCCCGGAAATAGATGGGATTACATATATTAATTCAAATCAGTTGCAGCCGGGTATCTTTACCAGTATAAAGATTTCAGACGCCTTTGAATATGATCTGGCAGGGAAAACAGTATGAGCGACCTGAAAAACAAAATTCTTTCCGCTATAAATAAAGACCTTGTTGAAATTGAACTGGCACTTAAAAATAATTTAAAAGCAAGTCTTGACCTGACTTCACAGGTAGCAGGCCATATATTATTTTCAGGAGGCAAAAGATTCAGGCCTTTGCTCATGATTCTTTCAGCAAGAATTTGTGGCTATAAAGGGAACATGGATAAAACTTATTCTACAATTTTTGAATACTTACATGCCGCCACCTTGCTGCATGACGATATTATTGATGGAGCGACTCTGCGGCGAGGAAAACCTGTAGCGCATTCAATATGGGGAAATTCCATTGCGGTTCTGGCTGGAGATTTTCTTCTGGGGCGTTCTCTTTCAATTTCGACCGAAACAGAGCTTCCCAAGGTAATTAAAATTATTACAAAAATTACTGAGGAAATGTCCCAGGGGGAAATACATCAGTTAACAAGAATTGGGGATTTAGACCTGACAGAAGAAGAGTATATGGAAATCATCCGGCGCAAGACCGCTGTGCTCATGCAGGGAGCATGCTGGACAGGTGCCCTCATTGCGACTGCTTCGGAAAAAGAGGAAAAAGCCCTTTCAGAATACGGTTTTAATCTTGGAATTGCTTTTCAGATGACAGATGATTTGCTTGACTATACATCTGATACAAGCATTCTTGGAAAGGAAATCGGAGCAGATCTGAAAGAAGGAAAACTCACACTTCCAGTTATATATTCATTAAAAGAAGCTAGTTCTGAAGATAAAACAATTATGGAAAAAATAATTACAGATAAAAATTTTTCTTTTAATGATTTTAAAATATTGATAAAATTGTTAGAAAAATATGGAGGTATTGAATATACAAAAAAACTTGCATCAGAACACATTGAAAAGGCGAAAAAGTCTATTTTGTTCTTTGAACCCTCTGAAACAAAAGAGTTGCTTTTAAATATGGCGGATTATGCTCTGATTCGTAAGGCTTAATATATGTATTTTTATTCGGTGATTAAAAAATCGTTTCTTATAATTTTTATACTTGCAGTTGCTGCAAACTTATCAGTTGTTGTTAATGCCGAGGAAGATGCTTCGAAAAAAATTATTGAGGTAATAGGAACGAGCACAATTAGCGGCAATGATATTGCAAAAGCGAGGGATCAGGCGATTAAAAACAGCTTGGTTTCCGCGGTTGAGCTCGCTGTTGCGGATCTTTTACCCATTGAATCGATGATACAGAATTTTGAAACATTAAATAAAATTCTCTATGATAACTCTTCAGAATTTGTTGAATACTATAAAGTCCTTACGGAATTGGAATCAGGAAAAACTTACAGAGTACTTGTTCAAGCTACGGTATCAACGTCTGTAATTGAGCAGAAGTTGATGAGCGCAGGCATAAAGGTTTGCAAAAAAAATATGCCTAACATACTTTTTTTTATTGCGGAACAGAATCTTGGTGATATCTTGCCGCAGTACTGGTGGACGGAAGATTTAGGATCTGTAAGGGGTTATTCAGAGACTGCCATGGCTGAGAGTATGATTAGAAATGGGTTCTTTGTAATTGATCAAAAAAGTTTAATTAAAAATAAGGCATTTGAAGCTGTAAAATACAAGCCCGATCTTAGTAACCAGGAGGCTGTAAGTCTGGGAAATAGTTTACATGCAGATGTGGTAATAGCGGGAAGCTCTAAAGCAGATATAGCTCCAAATACTATGGGAGAAAATATAAAATCATTCAAGGGTATAGTGTCTGCACGAGCATTAAGAACAGACACCGGCGAAGAGATTGCTTCTACCATGCAGACAGCTGCATCAGTTAATAAAGATAATGTTGAAGGGGGAAGGGATGCGCTTTTAAATGCAGGATATCTTGCGGGTAGTGACCTGTCTTTACAGATAGTCAACAAGTGGCAGAAAGAGGTTAAGAAGCCCCTTACTACTTTTGCGATAATCGCTGAAGGTACAAGATATTTATCAAACTTTGCTGTTTTTCGCAGCGTATTGAATGAAATTCCCGGTGTTATTACAGCACAAACAAGCGAAATGAAAGCTGATGAGGCAACCATAATTGTCAATTTTCAGGGAAATGCAAAGGAGCTTGCAGATGCCTTGATGCTGAAGAATTTTGAATCGTTTGGTATAAATATCTATGAAATTTCCCAGAGCCATTTAAGAGTCAGACTTATTTCGAGATAGAATAAATTGACCATAAGCATTCCAAATATTTTAACTGTCATAAGAATACTGCTGATCCCTCTTTTTGTTATTTTTCTGCTGAAAAATTTATTTTCATTTGCTCTTCTTGTCTTTGCTATTGCTGCTATAAGCGACGCTTTAGACGGACTTTTTGCAAGATATTTTAACCAACATACAGTGTTAGGGGCCTATCTTGATCCTATAGCAGACAAACTACTTTTAACATCAGCTTTTATAAGCCTGGCGATTCTTAAGATAGTACCCGCCTGGTTGACAGTTATTGTTATAAGTCGTGATATTTTGATATTGCTTGGAGTTGCTATTTTTTCAATTATCAATATTAATTTTGAAGTAAAGCCGAGCATTGCCAGCAAATGTACTACCGTTGCCCAGCTTTCCACAGTCTTTTTAGTCCTCCTTGATCCGAAGCTCCCTGATTTTTACATAATTCAATGGTCATTATACTGGCTCACGGCCGGACTTACAATAATATCAGGCCTCCATTATATTTACATAGGCCTTAATATTCTTCAGACTGCTTCGGAAAATACTCAGGCACAGAAATAATTCATAAGCCGGAAACCAGTTTTTAAAAGAATTCTGGAGGCTAATATGTCAAAGAAAGTGAGAGCTCATGCAATAATAATCGGCAGGGTTCAAGGAGTTTTTTTTAGAATGGAAACAAAACGTGCGGCAGATAGCTACAAGGTTTTGGGATGGGTAAAAAACAGGAGAGATGGGACAGTTGAAGCTGTTTTTGAAGGTAATGAAGAGAATGTAAACTCAATCCTTGAATGGTGCAAGAAAGGCCCCCGCCTTGCTGATGTTAAAAAAGTGGATGTGGAATTGGAAGACTATACAGGTGACTATTATGAGTTTGAACTCAGATACTAAGATAAAAGCGGTTTATTTAATATTGATAACTTAAATAAACCGCTTTTGAAATCAGCTTGAATCTAAGTCGAGCTATATGATGGCGCCTTTTAGCTTCTTGCCGGGACGGAACTTAACAACATTACATGCTTTGATTTTAATCGGTGCACCTGTTTGAGGATTGCGGCCCTTACGAGCTTTCCTGCGGACTTTTGTAAAAGTTCCAAATCCCACAAGCGTAACTTTACCGTCTTTTTTCTTTAGCGCCTTTGTTACGCCGTCCATGAAAGAGTTTAGTGCACCTGATGCTGCGACTTTGGAAATACCCGCGTCACCTGCCATTTTTTCTACTAATTCTGCTTTTGTCATACTTGCTCCCCCTTATTGTTATTGATTAATAACAGTCCAACTGCCTCTTTTATCAGCTCCATATAGCATGCTTTTTTTAATGTCAACACAAATCAGCATCATATAAGACTTTTTTGATACTATTTAATGCTAACATGTTATATGGCCATATCTGCAACTATCCTTTTTTAAAAATTCTATATTATATGAGCATTGCAAATAAAATTGTAGAAAATAATTTAGAAAAGAGCGTCCACAAACTCTTTTGCATTAAAGTCTTGCAGGTCATCTATGTTTTCGCCAATACCAATATACTTCAGTTGAATTTTGAGAGTGTTGCAAATACTTATAACAATGCCTCCTTTTGCGGTCCCATCAAGCTTTGTAAGTGCTATCCCTGTTACTCCAAGTGCATCATCAAACAGTTTCGCCTGTGACAAAGCATTTTGGCCTGTTGTTGCATCAAGAACCAAAAGGATTTCATGCGGTGCACCTGCCAGCTTTTTCGATATAGTTCGTTTAATCTTTTTAAGTTCCTCCATAAGATTTACCTTGGTATGAAGCCTTCCTGCAGTATCTACAAGAACGATATCCATACCTCTTGCAATAGCGGCTTCAATGCTGTCATAAGCTACAGAAGCAGGGTCGGCATTGTCCTGGTGCTTTACTATTTGAGCACCTGCTCTGTCAGCCCATATCACAAGCTGCTCAATAGCCGCAGCCCTGAAAGTATCGCCGGCAGCTATCAATACGTTCTTCCCTTCTGAATTGAATTTTGCTGCAAGTTTCCCGATTGTGGTTGTTTTGCCGACACCATTTATACCAATTACCATTATTACTCTGGGCTTAGCAGAAGCAGCTTCACTGATTTGCTTTGGTGTTTGTAGATTAAGAAGTAAAAGCATTTCCTCTTTCAAGGCATTCTTCAGCTGGTTGGCGTCAGATATTTTAGAGGATTTTTTTGAAATTCTTTGAATAAGATCCATTGAAAGCTGCACGCCAATATCCGAGGTTATCAAAAGCTCTTCTAATTCTTCTAATAAACTGTCATCAATTCCCCTTTTTCCTGTAAAGAGCTCATCTATGTCTGTTGAAAGAATTTCGCGGGTTTTGGAAAGACCTTTTTTTAAACGTTCAAAAAAAGATGTTTTCCCCGATGGGTCTGAATTATCCTGTTCTTCTTTCTTTTCATCTGAATGCTTTTTCTTTTTGAACCAGTTGAGCGCCATAACTTCCCTCAGTACGAATTTTATATTTCCGGCTGTTTTAAACCTAAATTGAGCAATTTTTTACTCGACCTGCACCAATCTCTTGCGCATCAAGGACTTGCGAAAAGTCTCGACATATCCATTGGTATGCCTACGCTTTTCGCAAACCTTGCTGCATCAAGATCTCGGCACATTTCTTCGCAAAAAATCGTTCAACTTAGGTTAACCTAAATTTACTGAAACTATCTTTGAAATCCCCTTTTTTTCCATGGTAATACCAAACAACGTACCGGCAAACTCCATGCTTTTTTTATTGTGAGTTATCATGATAATCTGAGATTTTTCTCCTATAATTTTAAGCAAATTATTAAAGCGAAAAATATTGGCTTCATCAAGAGAAGCGTCTATTTCATCCATGATACAGAAAGATGCCGGCTTAATTAGAAATATTGAGAAAATAAAGGCAATTGCAGAAAGAGCTTTTTCTCCTCCTGAAAGAAGGCTCATTCTGGTCAGTTTTTTCCCAGGAGGATGGATCATGAATTCTACGCCTGTTTCAAGGGGTTTGGCCGGTTCAGTTAAGACAAGCTGTGCCGTGCCTCCATCAAAAAGACGTGGAAAAACCTCATTTAGTTTCTCATTAACCAGATCAAAGGTTTTTATAAATTTTTCCTGCGTGATGTGGTTAATCTTTTTTATAACTTTATGGAGATCATCAAGAGCTTGAACAAGATCATCATATTGTTTAGATAAGAAATCAAGGCGTTCTTTTAGCTGTTTATATTCCTTTATAGCCCCGAGATTTACATCGCTTATATTAGCGATTTTCTCCTTAAGTCTGGAAAGTTCAACTTCCATTTCATCTATCGGCATATCTTGCTTTTCCGCCTTATCTCTTAATTCTGATCTCAAATCAGAAAGCGGAATGCGATAGGTTGCTTCTAAGTAATTCGCAATATTTTCCAGTTTAATATGCCTTTGGGATCGTTCTATTTCAAGGAGCCGAATTTTCTGCAAGGTCTTTTCACGTTCGTCTTGTATCTTTGTAATGATATTATCATTTTCTTTAAGGCTGTCATCAATAGCATGATAATCAGCCTCATTTCTTTCAAGTTCCTGTTCAAGGTGCGTCATATCATTATACATAACGGGAAGATTTTTTTCATATTCTTGAATTTTCTGTTCTGAATTTGTTCTGTTTTGATGCTTCTTATTAATTTCCCCGCAAAGCTGCTCGAACTGGTTTATCCCTTCATCTTTAAATTCTTCAAGTCGTTTTAATGTATTATAATTGTTTTCTATTCCGGCATTGATGGCCGTCAGCCTGAGTTTAAGATCCATTATCCTTTGATTAAAATTTTCCATTTCATCAGAGGCGGAACTGATTCTTTCTGAAGTTTCTGCGACTTTGTGCTGTGCAGTCTCAACTTCATTGGTTATTTCTGCAAGTTCTCTGTTATATCTGACCATCTCTTCATCAATATCAATCTCTTCTCCCATGAGATGTTCCTGCTCCAGGCTTACTATTTCAAGGTGTTTTTGGGCGTACTTTTCATCTTCGCTTGTTTTATAAAGTCTTTTTTCCGCTTCGATTCTGTCTTGGGTGGTTTTATTTTTATTTTCTATCAGTTTTTGCAGATCGCTTTCGATAACACGAACTTCAGATTCAAGTTCTTTTTTATCAAGACTGGTGGATTCTATTTTTTTATTTATTCTGTTAATCTGGCCCTCAAGTTCTTTTAGTTCCTGTTTTTTTGCAAGAATACCTGATAAATTATCTTTGCTGCCGCCGATCACGATGCCTTGAGGAGAAATAATATCGCCGTTTTTTGTAACAATTGTCCAACAATTGTCATTACTTTTATTTATCTTTATAGCTTCTTCAATATTGGTGGTAACAATTACATTTTCTAAAAAAGATTCTGCGATTTTTTCGAACCCTGGTTTTACTGCAATGTGTTTCAAAAGATTTTTTTGTGTATTGGAATTTTCAGAAAGATTATATTTTATCTTTTTAATGGATGAAACAGGGATGAATCCGCTGCGCCCAGCACTGTTTGACTGGAGATAGGCTATAGCGTCAAGTCCGGTTTTTTGATCATTAACCAGTATGTATTGTAAGGATTCTCCAAGGGCAGCTTCCACCGCGGTTTCAAAAGAAGCCTCGGGTTCGATAATATCTGCCATTAAGCCAAGAATACCATTATTTTCTAAGGAGCTGTTTGTAGTTTCTTTATTTACATATTTTTTCATTATGGCCCTGACACCATCTTTATACCATTCAAAATTATCGGCCATTTTCTTTAAAGCATTAAATTTTGATTTTAGCTTATTTTTTTCAAGTTCAATTATCTGGATGAATTTAACCTTCTTGCCAAGTTCCTTGCTCTTCCGATCAAGCTCTTCCTCTTTGATTTCGATACTTTGATTCAGATCATCTATTTCCAGTTTTAGTTCTTTCAGATGCTTTTGGGCTTTTATGGAATATTTTTGTGTTTCCTTTAACTTGTTTTTTGCTCTAACCTCTTCTTCATCTATTATTTTTAACCGTCTCTTTATATTCTCCTTGTTGCTTGCCGCATTTTGATAGATATTTTTGTATCGTGCTTCTTTGGCAACCAGCTCCATTAGATGTGTTTTATAATCTTCGAGTCTCTTTGTCAGCTCAGACATTTGATCTCTTATTTTTTGCGATGCAGATCGTTCCTGCTCAAGACTTGATTCCACATCTGTTATATTGTCCTTAAGTTTTGCATTCTGAGTTTCTATTTGAGTAATCTCGGTGATAATGTTGTTGTTTTTTTCTTCTATTTCCTTTCTTGCAGCTTCAAGCCTTATGGCTTCGCTGGAAAGATTTTCCATCTCTCTGCGAAGATGTTTAAGGTCATTTTCTATCCTGTCTATATTTCGATGAATTTCGAATTTTTGAGATTTTTGTTCCGAGATTTCATGTTCTTTTTGTGAAAGTTGAAATTTTATATCTTCAACAGCAGCGTCAAGTTTTTTTATTTTTGATGTATGCTCAATGTGTGTATCATTAAGATCTTTTAACAGAGACTCGGTTTGGCGGATTTGGTGAGAGTAATTATCAGAATTTGCAAGAGAAATCAGGATATCCAGTTCCCTTATACCCTTTTGATAATTATTGTAAATTTCGGCTTTTTTAACCTGGCGCTTAAGACCGGCCAGCTGTTTTTTTACTTCATTAAGTATATCATTTATTCGCAGAAGGTTCTGCCTTGTGGCATCAACTTTGCTTAGAGCTTCTTTTTTTCGGTTTTTATATCTGGTAATTCCTGCGGCCTCCTCAATAAAAAACCTTCTTTCTTCAGGCCCAGCCTCAGTAATAGCTCCAATATTTCCTTGCTGAATTATTGAATATGATTTTGTTCCAAGGCCGCTTCCCAGGAAAATGTTATGTACATCTTTTAATCTGCATGGTTGCTTGTTGATGAAATATCCGCTTTCACCAGAGCGATAGAGCCGCCTGGTTAACATTATTTCAGTAAAGTCCTTTAATTCCTCTGGAGCAGTACCGTTGTCATTTAAAAGCGTTAAGCATACCTCAGCCATGTTAAGCGGCAAATTCCCGTTAGAACCGGAGAATATAACATCTTCCATCGCTTTCCCGCGAAGCTGCTTAACACTTTGTTCCCCCATAACCCATCTAAGCGCGTCAACAATATTGCTCTTTCCGCAACCGTTAGGCCCTACAACTGCAGAAATGCCGGCAGGAAATTCAATGCTGGATTTTTCAGAAAATGATTTAAATCCTGTAACTTCCAGTTTTTTTAGTTTCATATAAGACTGTCCTCTTATATTGAGACCTTTGCAAAACGCCCCCTTTTGCCCAATTTCGGCGTCAGGCTCAAATTTTAAGCCTCGAAATACTCAATGTATTCC
>Ga0180012_1000275_pt1 | contig 19787 bp, 16 predicted proteins | sample KR11_S2_MetaG_FD_122243 | JGI IMG/M metagenome (GOLD analysis project Ga0180012, IMG submission 122243) | Groundwater microbial communities from the Olkiluoto Island deep subsurface site, Finland - KR11_S2_MetaG | ecosystem: Environmental > Aquatic > Deep subsurface > Groundwater | place...
CTGTTTGCCTGGGTTCGCCGCAGCTATATCCTGTTCACGCTCGTCTGGCTCGGCTGGTACGCCAATGCCCAGTTGTCGGTGGTCGACGTGCTGATCTTCGACAACTCGCTGATGACCGGCTTCAACTGGGAGTTCTTCCTGTCGGCGCCGCTGATCTTCATTCTCTGGGCTTCGGTCGCGGCCGGGCTGCTGTTCTGGGGCCGCGGACCGTTCTGCGGCTGGCTCTGCCCCTTCGGCGCACTCCAGGAACTGACCAACAATGTCGCGCAATGGCTGAAGGTGCCGCAGATTCGCCTGCCCTGGGGCCTGCACGAACGTCTTTGGCCGATCAAGTACATCATCTTCCTCAGCCTTTTCGGCCTGTCGCTCTATTCGCTGGCGCTCGCCGAAATGTTTTCCGAGGTAGAGCCGTTCAAGACCGCGATCGTGCTGAAATTCGCCCGCGAATGGCCCTTCGTCATCTTCGCGCTGACCATGCTGTCGGCCGGTCTGTTCATCGAGCGCTTCTATTGCCGCTATCTCTGCCCGCTCGGCGCCGCACTCGCCATTCCCGGCCGCATCCGCATGTTCGAATGGCTGAAGCGCTACCCCGAATGCGGCTCGCCCTGCCAGCGCTGCGCCAAGGAATGTCCCGTCCAGTCGATTCACCCGGAGGGGCAGATCAACGTCAACGAGTGCATCTACTGCATGCACTGCCAGGAACTCTACCACGACGACCACCGCTGTCCGCACATGATCCAGGTGCGGCTGAAGCGGGAGAAGTTCTCCGCCCTTTCGACGTCGACTTCCCGTGGCGAGGCCCCGGCCAAGGTCGCCGTCACCCACAATGGCGCTCCGATCGGCAAGGCCGGCGGCGCGACTGAACAGACTGCGTGATCAACCAGCCAAGGAGAGGCAATCATGTCAAACGAAGAGAACCAGATGCGCTTGAACCGGCGCCAGATGCTGGGATCCACGGCTTTCGTGGCGGCGGCGGGTGCAGCGACCGTCGGGGGCGCGATCAGCCTCACCGGCGGCTCGGCAACGCCGGCGGCGGCGCAAGGATCGGAAGAACACAGCGCCGAAGTGAAGCCGGGCGAACTGGACGAATATTACACCTTCTTCTCCAGCGGTCAGACGGGCGAAGTCCGCATCGTCGGCCTGCCGTCGATGCGCGAACTCATGCGCATTCCGGTGTTCAACCGCTGCAGCGCTACCGGCTGGGGCCTGACCAACGAGAGCCGCAAGGTGCTGACCGAGGGCATGCTGCCGGAAGACCGCGAATTCATGGCGGATCGCGGCGGCATCTTCATGAACGGCGACCTGCACCACCCGCACCTGTCCTTCACCGACGGCACCTATGACGGCCGGTATCTCTATGCCAACGACAAGGCCAATACGCGCGTTTGCCGTATCCGCCTCGACGTCATGAAGTGCGACAAGATCATCCAGCTGCCGAACCAGCACACGGTCCATGGCCTGCGCGTGCAGAAATACCCGAAGACCGGCTACGTCTTCTGCAACGGCGAAGACCGCGTGCCGATCCCGAACGACGGCAAGATCCTCGACGACCACAAGCAGTATCACGCCATCTTCACCGCCGTGGACGGCGAGACGATGCAGGTCGCCTGGCAGGTCATGGTCGACGGCAATCTGGACAATGTGGATGCCGACTACCAGGGCAAATACGCCTTTGCGACCTGCTACAACTCGGAAGAAGGCGTCAATCTCGCCGAAATGATGGGCAACGAGCAGGACTGGATCGTCGTCTTCAATCTGAAGCGGATCGAAGAGGCCGTGGCCAAGGGCGACTTCAAGGAAATGGGCGGCGTACCCGTCGTCGACGGTCGCCATGGCTCGCCCTATACGCGCTACATCCCCGTCTCCAACAGCCCGCACGGCATGAACACGGCCCCGGACGGTATTCATATCGTCGCCAACGGCAAGCTGTCGCCGACCGTCACCGTCTTCGACGTGCGCAAGTTCGACGACCTGTTCGACGACAAGATCAAGCCGCGCGACTGCGTCGTGGCAGAGCCGGAACTGGGCCTCGGGCCGTTGCACACGGCCTATGACGGCAAGGGCAATGCCTACACCACGCTGTTCATCGACAGCCAGGTCTGCAAGTGGAATATCGAGGACGCCAAGAAGGCCTATGCCGGCGAGAAGGTCGATCCGATCCGCCAGAAGCTCGACGTGCACTACCAGCCGGGCCATAACCACACCTCGATGGGCCAGACCAAGGAAGCCGACGGCAAGTGGCTGATCTCGCTCAACAAGTTCTCCAAGGACCGCTACCTGAACGTCGGTCCTCTAAAGCCGGAGAACGACCAGCTGATCGACATTTCCGGCGACGAGATGGTCATCGTCCACGACGGCCCGTCCTTTGCCGAACCGCATGACGCCACCATCGTCCATGCCTCGAAGATCAACCCGGTGCATGTCTGGGATCGCAACGACCCGTTCTTCGCCGATGCGGTCGCCCAGGCCAAGATCGACGGCGTCGACCTGATGGCCGACAGCACGGTCATTCGCGATGGCGACAAGGTCCGCGTCTACATGACTTCGGTCGCTCCGGCCTTCGGTCTGGAAAGCTTCCAGGTCAAGCAGGGCGACGAGGTCACCGTCTACGTCACCAATATCGACGAAGTGGAAGACCTGACCCACGGCTTCGCCATCATCAACTACGGCATCAACATGGAAGTCGGACCGCAGGCCACCGCCTCCGTCACCTTCAAGGCCAACAAGCCAGGCGTCTGGTGGTACTATTGCTCGTGGTTCTGCCATGCCATGCACATGGAGATGAAGGGCCGCATGTTCGTCGAACCGAAGGCGGCATGATGATTGCTCGTCTGCTGACGACACGATTTGGAATGGCGGCCATCCTGGCCGCCCTTCCAGCCATGGCCGGGGCGGCGGACCTTGCGGTCTCGCCGAACGGTCCCGCATTGCAGGAAATCATCACCGGGGCAACCGCCGGAGACCTGCTCACCTTGGAGCCGGGCGCCTACGCTGGGCCGATCATCATCGACAAGCCGCTGGTTATCGCGGGCAAGCCGGGCGCGACAATCACCGGCAATGGCAAGGGCAGCGTGGTGACGATCGAGGCCGCGGGCGTGACCGTGCGCGGACTCTCCGTCAGCGGCTCGGGCCGTGACCTCACCACCCGCGATTCCGGCATCTATGCCAGCCAGGCGGCGACCGGCGCGATCATCGAAGACAATACCGTCACCGACAATCTGTTCGGCATCTACCTCTATGGCGCGGTGGACTCCGTTGCGCGCAACAACCGCATCACCGGCCTGCAGAGCGGACGCATGAGCGAAGCGGGCAGCGGTGTGACCATCTGGAACGCGCCGGGCGCCAAAGTGCTTGGCAACGACATCCGCTTCGGCCGCGACGGCATCGCCACCATGGCCAGCAAGCGAAACGTCTTCAGCCACAACCGGTTCAGCGACCTGCGCTTCGCCATCCACTACATGTACACCGACGACAGCGAAGTCAGCGACAACGTCTCCACCCGCAACTCGGTCGGCTATGCGATCATGTATTCCAGCCGGCTGAAGATCATTGGGAATCTCTCCGACGGGGACCGCGACCACGGCCTGCTGCTGAACACAGCCAAAAGTTCCGAAGTGCGAAACAACACGGTCATCGGCCGGATGCAGCCGGTCGATCGCTGGCTTTCCGCAGGAACGCAATCCGACGAACACGGCCTGCCGAAGACGACGGACGACGCCGTCGTCGCCGCGAACGGCGAACGCCTAGGCCCGGAGAAATGCGTCTTCATCTACAATGCCAATAAGAACCGCTTTCTCGACAACCTCTTCGAGAACTGCGCGATCGGCATCCATTTCACCGCGGGCTCGGAAGGCAATACGATGACGGGCAATGCCTTCATCAACAACCGCAACCAGGTCAAATATGTCGGCACGCGCTATCTCGACTGGTCGAACGAGGGCCGCGGCAACTACTGGAGCGACAATCCGGCCTTCGATCTCGACGGCGACGGCATCGCCGACAATCCCTATCGGCCGAACGACCTGATCGACCAGGTGCTGTGGACCTCGCCGCAGGCGAAGATCCTGATGTCGAGCCCCGCGGTCCAGGTGATCCGCTGGGCCCAAGCCCAGTTTCCGGCGCTCCTGCCCGGCGGCGTGGTCGACAGCCATCCCCTGATGGCGCCCATCGCAGCGAAGAGGGCGATACAATGACGGCCACGGTCAGCACCACCGGCGTGTCCAAACGCTACGGCGCGGTCCAGGCGGTGAAGGACGTGACCTTCACCTTGAACGCCGGCGAAACGATCGCGCTCGTCGGCCACAACGGCGCCGGCAAGACGACGCTGATCAAGCTGATGCTCGGCCTGATCCGCCCGACGACCGGTACCGTCAGTGTGCTTGGCGAGGATCCGGCCCGTGGCGATTTCCATGTTCGCCAGCGGCTCGGCTATCTGCCGGAAAGCGTGTCCTTCCACATGGCGCTGACCGGGCGGGAGACGCTTGCCTTCTATGCCCGACTGAAACGGGTGGAGCTTACGTCTGCCGATCGGCTGTTCGAGCGTGTGGGCCTCGCCCAGGAGGCGGCGGACCGGCCGGTGCGAACCTACTCCAAGGGAATGCGCCAGCGACTCGGCCTCGCCCAGGCGCTGCTCGGCGAGCCGCGCGTGCTCCTGCTGGACGAGCCGACCAGCGGCCTCGATCCGGCGCTTCGGCGCAATTTCTACGACCTGATCACCGACCTTCGCGCCGGCGGGGCGACCGTGCTGCTGTCCTCGCACGCGCTGACCGAACTCGAGGATCGGGCCGATCGCGTCGTCATCGTCAACCGCGGCGTCAAGATCGCCGACGGCACGCTCGACGAGCTGCGCCACATCGCCCGGCTGCCGACCCGCATCGGTGTCAGGCTGGCCGCCGCCGATGCTGCACCCGCCTGGACCCGGGGCGGCACCGACTGGAAGCGCACGTCAGGCGGACTCTTCGAAACCGACGTGGCGGCCGAGGACAAGATCGCGCTGCTGCACGACATGACGGCGGATCCTTCCCGGCTCGCCACCCTGTCGGTCGCCGAACCGACGCTCGACGAGCTCTATGCGCACTTTCTCAAAGGGCAGTCCCAGACATGACCAACATCCTGATCATCGCCCGCAAGGAGATCCAGGAAGGCCTGCGCAATCGCTGGGTTCTGGCGACGACCCTGCTTCTCGCCGCGCTGGCGCTGACCCTATCCTTCCTCGGAAGCGCACCGACAGGCAATGTCGGCGTCAATCGCCTCGACGTGGTGATCGTCAGCCTGTCGAGCCTCACCATCTTCCTCGTGCCGCTGATCGCGCTCCTGCTGTCGCACGATGCCATCGTCGGCGAGTCCGAGCGCGGCACCATGCTCCTGCTGCTGAGCTACCCGATCGGCCGCAGCGAGGTGATCTTCGGCAAGTTCCTCGGCCACCTGGCGATCCTCTCCTTCGCGACCGCGATCGGCTATGGCGTGGCGGCGGCGGCGTTGACCGTGACCGGCGCCGATATCGCGATCGAGAGCTGGCGAGCCTTCCTGTCCATGGTCGGTTCCTCCGTCCTGCTCGGCGCGGTCTTCCTCGCCATCGGCTACCTGACCAGCACGCTGGTGGGCGAGCGCAGCACGGCAGGCGGCGTCGCCATCGGCATTTGGCTGTTCTTCGTGCTGATCTACGACATGGCGCTGCTGGGCGGACTGGTCGCCGCCAAGGGCCAGGCCGTGCCCGCCTTGTTGCTCGACCTTCTTCTGCTCGCCAACCCGACGGACGCCTACCGGCTGCTCAATCTCGGATCGGGCAATGCCGGCGCATTGTCGGGCATGGGAGGCATCGCCGCCCATACGGGCCTCACCGGACCGGTGCTGATAGCAGCGCTGGGACTCTGGACGATCGTGCCGCTCGGCTGTGCGACCGTCATCTTTTCGAGGAGGGAAGTATGAGACTTTCCATCGCCATGGGCGCGCTAGCCGCCTCGCTCCTGCTCTCTGCCTGCAGCGGCGGAGAGGAAGCGGTCATGCCGCCACCCTTTGCGCTGACCGAAGAGGCCATGGGCCGCTATTGCGGCATGAACGTGCTGGAACATGCCGGCCCCAAGGGCCAGATCATCCTGCAGCAGATCCCCGAGGCCATCTGGTTCTCCTCCGCCCGCGACACCCTCGCCTTCACCATGCTGCCGGAAGAGCCGCGCGACATCGCCGCGATCTACGTGTCCGACATGAGCAAGGCGCCGAGCTGGGACGTGCCCGGAGCCGAGAACTGGATCGACGCGAAGAAGGCATTCTTCGTCATCGGCAGCGCCCAGCGCGGCGGCATGGGCACCGAGGAAGCCGTCCCGTTCTCCGTGGAAGCGGACGCAAAAACCTTCGCCGAAAAGCATGGCGGCCGCCTGGTCAGGTTCGACGACATGCCGAAGGACTATATCCTCGGCTCGGGCAGTGAAGCCCCGACGGACGGTTCCGCATTCGATCCGGAAGCCACCAGCGAGAACGCAGAGGGACATGATCATGGCTGACACCTTCACGCGCCGCCGGGCGATCTGCATCATGGCCGCGGCCGCCGGGTTGCCGCTCGTAGCTTCTGCCGGCCCGGCCTTCGCCGCAGCCGTTCCGGTCGTCTGGAAGGGCCAGGCGCTGGGAGCCCCCGCGACGCTGATCCTCAATCATCCCGACAGGGCGAAAGCGGAGGTCCTCGTTCGCCGCGTCGTGGCCGAGGTCGAGCGGCTGGAATCGATTCTCAGCCTTTATCGCGACACCTCGGCGCTGTGCGAACTGAACCGCGTGGGCGCGCTCGCCATGCCGCCGCAGGATCTGGTGGCGGTGCTTGAGGCCAGCCGGGCCGTTTTCGAAATGACCGGAGGCGCCTTCGACCCGAGCGTGCAGCCGCTCTTTGCCCTCTATGCCCGGCATTTCGCCAGGCCTGACGCCGCAGCCTCCGGCCCCTCCGTCGCCGATCTGGAGCAGGCAAAAGCGCTTGTCGATTTCGGCGCCGTGCGCTTCAACCCCGACCGCATCGCCTTTGCTCGCCGCGGCATGGCGCTGACGCTGAACGGTATCGCCCAGGGCTATGTGACCGACCGGGTGGTCGCGCTGCTGCGAGACGAAGGCATCGACAGCAGCCTCGTCGACATGGGCGAAGGCCGCGCGATCGGTGCGCAGGCCGACGGCTCACCCTGGCGCATCGGCATTGCCGAAACCCAGGCCGATCGGGCGGGCGAGACGGTGATCCCGCTGATCGACAAGGCGATCGCCACCTCCGCCTTCTCCGGCTTCCGCTTCGATCCCGCCGGCCGTTTCAGCCACATCCTCGATCCCCGTCAGGGCAGCGTGCCGCCGCGCTACGGGCGCCTCACCGTCATTGCCCCCGACGCCACCACCGCCGACGGCTATTCGACGGCCTTCAGCCTGATCGACCTCGAGCACATACGCTCCATCCTCGACCGCCAGCCGGAGGTCGCCGTCGATCTGGTGACGTCCGCCGGCGAGCATCTGCGTCTCGGCCGAACCATCGGCACCATGGCATTGTAAGCGACGCTGATCGCGGCGGAAATCGGCCAATCAGGAAGCGCACGAACTGAGCCGCAAATGAAGCTGCTCTCTGCATGAACCGAGCGGTCGCCCTCAGTCGGCCTCGTGAAGCCCCAGACTGTCCCCGTCCTGAAGAAGCGCTAGCTCGGCCCGATGGCGCATCATCGTCATCAGCGCCGCATAGTCCCGTTCGTAGAAATTCCGCCGCGCGGGATTGGGCGCGGTGGAGCGCATGTGGATCGCCATGCAGGAACCCGCCGCCGCCATGTCGGCAAAGAGGCCGGCAGTGACCGCCGCATGCTGGGCTGTTCCCAGAAGCACGGCATCCTGATCGACCGGCGTCAGCACGGTGCAGCCGATGGCATCGGCATAAAGCTGCGGGATGAGCGGATGGTTCGAAAAGCCGCCGGCGATCGCCAGCGTGGCGACGCGGCCCGGCTCGCCCGGCATATGCGCGATGATGTGGCGAATGCCGCAGGCGAGCGCTACGCAGGTGCGCCAATAGAGGCGGCAGAGGCTCTCGAAGCTGCGATCGAGCGTCATGCCGGTCAGGCTACCCGTGAGATCGGGATCGGTCGTCGGCGACCGGGTGCCGTGAAAATCGGGAAGCACATGGATCGGTAGGCCGTAACCCGGCCCTTCGGACGCGATGCGTTCGGCAATATGGTCGAGAATCTGCGCATGCCGTGCCCGGCTGGGATCGCCGCCGGCGGGATGGGTCTGCAGGATGTGGTCGAGCAGCGCGCCGGATGCCGACTGGCCGGCCTCCGTCAGCCACAAGCCCGCGATCGCCACGTCGCGAAAGGCGCCCCAGCAGCCCTCGGCCTGCACGCTTTGCCGCGTCAGCTGCACCACGCAGCTCGACGTGCCCGCGATCAGCGCCAGATGCGTTTCCAACCGGTCTTCGGAGAGTACGTCCGGAAGGCTGAAGAGGGCGATCGTGCCGGCATAGGCATCGATCAGGCCGGGCGCGACGCGGCAGCCGGTGGTGAGCCCCAACTGACCGGTCGCCTCGGTCGACAGATTGCCTACCGCCTCGGTGGCCGCCAGGGTGCTCTCCGGAAGGGCCGCCCGTTCCACCACGTCGTCGAGCCCGACCAGCGCATAAAATTCGCTCGGCGCCTCGCCCGGCGCCTGCGGCCCAAAACCCCATTTGGAGGCAAGCGGCGAGTGGCCGCGCCTCGTCGAGCCGGTCGCCCGCCAGGTGAGATAGTCGGACAGGTCGAACATGAAGCCGGCCCGTTCCCAGGTGTCCGGCATCTCTTCCTTCAGCCACAGGAGCTTCGGCACCTGCATTTCGGCGGACAGCCGGCCGCCATAGCGGTCGAGCAGCGGATCGCCGGTCGCGTTGCAGCGCTCCGCCTGTTCCACCGCGCGGTGGTCCATCCACAGGAGCGTGTCGAGATTGGTCCGGCCGGTGGTCGAAATCGACAGCGGCTTGCCGTCACGGTCGCGCACGACCAGAGAGCAGGTCGCATCGAAACCGATCGCGCGGACCGTCTCGGGCGCGATGCCGGCCTTGTCCACGACGGAGCGGACCGCGCGGCACACGGCGTCCCAGATCTCCTCGCTGTCCTGTTCGAGATGTCTTTCGCGCGGCTGGGTGAGCGAGATCGGCGCGACGTCGCGGGCGATCTGCGCGCCCTTGAGGTCGAACAGGCCGGCCCGGGCGCTGCCCGTCCCAACGTCCACCGCGATGATGTAGTCATGCATCAGGATTGTCTCTCGGTCTCCCGGCCGGGAGGACAAGTTGAAGCAAATCGGACATCGCGTCAAACTGGGTTTCCGGTTTCAGTCGCTCCAGTTCGGCCCGGTAGTCGGCAAGGCCGGTATGCGATCCGCCGGTATAGGCGAGCACCCGCATCTGCGCCGCGCGCGCCGCCATGATGCCGGCGGGACTGTCTTCGATCACCACGCATTCGCCGGGAGGCCGTCCCATGCGCCGGGCGGCATGGAGGAACAGGTCGGGCGCCGGTTTGCCCCGCTCGACCATGCTCGCCGAGAAGATCGGCGGATCGAAGCGCGGCCGGATGCCCGTGACCGTCAGCGAAAGCTCGATCCGCTCCGGTTGCGAGGAGGAGGCGACACACCAGGCGATACTCTCCGCCTCGAGCGCCTCCAGCGCCGCGATGATGCCGGTCGTCGGCCGCAGCTCGGCCCGGAACCGCGCGTAGAGCTTCTGCCGCATCGCGCTCAGGAAGGCATCGTCGATCGCAAGGCCGTATTCCTCTTCGGCCGTCTTGACCATCGAAGCGAGGCTGCGTCCGAGGAAGAGGGCGGACGCCCTTTCCACTCCGATGGAAATCCCCGAATCGCCCAGCATCTCCATGAGAACCGCCAGCGAAATCGGCTCGCTGTCGACCAGAACCCCGTCGCAGTCGAAGATGATCAGCGGCTTGGCCGCGCCCGGGGTGGTTTCATCGAGGCCGTTCAGAGCAATTGTCCTTCCAGATACCGCTTCAGCGTCTCCGCCGTGCCGACGCTGCGCAGCGAATTCAGCGCGGTGGCGAAGCGTTGCCGGAACAGCGGATCGGTGCCGACGCTGCCGAAGATGTCCGATAGTTCGAGAAATGCAAGGGGCTCCTGCCTCGAACGAAGCGCGGTCGCGTGCAGACGCTCGGCATTTGGGTCGTTGAAGGTGATCGGTTTGCCGCTGTCCGACTGGCCTTCGAAATAGCGACACCAGAGCGCCGAGACCAGCGCCAGGCCGACGACGTCGAGCCCCTTGGCCAGCCGGTCGGCGGTCGAGGGCAGGATGAACTTCGGCTGGCGGTTCGAACCGTCCTGGGCAAGACGCGGAATGGTGTCGCCGATCTTGGGATTGGAAAAACGTCGGTCGATCAGCTGGAAATAGTCGTTGAGATCGGTGTTCGGCACTGGCGGCACGATCGGGATGATCTCGTCCCGCTCAAGCTTCTCCAGGAAGGCCTTGACCAGCGGGTTCTCCATTGCCTCATGGACGAAGTGGATGTCCATCAGCGCGGCGGGATAAGCGATCGCCGCATGGCCGCCATTGAGGATGCGCAGCTTCATCAGCTCGTAGGGCGCGACGTCGGCGACGAAGGTGACGCCGACCTCTTCCAGCGCCGGACGGCCGAGCGGAAACTTGTCTTCCATGACCCATTGCTTGAACTCCTCGCAGAATACCGGCCAGTTGTCCTCGATCGCATAGGTATCGCGGGTGATGGAAATCTCGCGCTCGCCGGTCGCCGGCGTTATGCGGTCGACCATGGAGTTGGGGAAGGCGACGTTCTCGTGGATCCAGTGGGCGAAATCCGGGTCGGAGAGCTTTGCCAGCCCGGTGACGGTCGCCTCGGTCACTTCGCCATTGCCCGGAATGTTGTCGCAACACATCACCGTGAATGGCGCCAGGCCGGCGGCACGGCGCGCCTTGAGGCCGGCGATGATCAGGCCGAACACGCTCTTCGGGTGCGCGGGGTCCGCCGCATCGGCGACCATGGCCGGATGCTTCGGATCGAAGGCGCCGGTGGCCGGATCGATGAAATAGCCGCCCTCGGTGATCGTCATCGATACGATGCGGATCGCCGGGTCCGCGAGCGCGGCTATGATCTTGTCGTAGTCCGGCGCGGTGAGGATATCGATCATCGGACCGGTCACGATCGCCGCACTGCGATTATTGTCCTGCTCCACGACGGTGGTCAGATACTCCTGCGCCGCGAGTTTTTCCTTCATCAGCCGATCCGAGGGCATGACGCCTGCCCCGACGAGGGCGAAGTCCAGATCCCGGCCGAGGTTGAACAGCTCGTGCAGGTAGATCGCCTGGTGGGCGCGGTGAAAATTGCCGACGCCGAAATGCAGGATGCCCGGCGTGAGCTGGTCGCGGCGATAGGCCGGCACCGCCGCCTTGGTCGCGATTTCGGGAAGGCTGGCCAGGGAAAGCTTGCAGGTCATGTCATTGTCCTCGATCGGTAAAGCCGGGCGTCGCGTGCGCGACCGTCAGCTCATCCAGTTGCCGCCGTCGACATTGTAGGTCTGGGCGACGATGTAATCGGCCTCCGGGCTGGCGAGGAAAATCGCCATTCCCGTCAGGTCTTGCGGGGTGCCCATCCGGCCGAAGGGCACGGCCTCGCCCACCTGCCGCTTCTTCTCGCCGGGCGGCAGGTTTTCGTAGCGGGCAAACAGCGCATCGACGCCGTCCCAGTGCTCGCCGTCCACCACGCCCGGGGCGATGGCATTGACGTTGATGCCGTGCTTGATGAGGTCGAGACCGGCGGATTGGGTGAGCGAGATGATCGCCGCCTTGGTGGCACAGTAGACGGCGACCAGCGCCTCGCCGCGCCGCCCGGCCTGGCTCGCCATGTTGATGATCTTGCCGCCGCGGCCGGCCGCGATCATCGATCGGGCCGCGGCCTGCAGCATGAACAGCGACCCGGCGACATTGATGGCAAACAGCTGGTCGTAGCTTGCCCGGGTGATGTCGACGATCGGTGCGAGATCGAAAAGGGCGGCATTGTTGACCAGGATGTCGACTCCGCCGGCCGTCTGCTCGACGGTCTTCACCGCCGCGTCGATCGAAGCCTGGTCGGTGACGTCGAGCCGGACGGCATAGGCGGCGGGCCCGATCGCGGCCGCCGTCTCGCTGGCACGCTCAAAGTCGATGTCGGCGATGGCGACCCTTGCCCCTTCCCGCACATAGGCTTCGGCGAAGGCACGGCCGATCCCGCGCGCCGATCCGGTGATGATCGCCGACTTGCCCTCGAGCCTGCCGGTCATTGCGCCAGGCCTTTGTCATTGAAACGATGCAGGCGGGCGATATCGGGCGTGATGTAGACGATGTCGCCATGACGAACCGGCATTTCTCCGCTGGCGCGCGCCGTGACATGCCCGACGCCGTCGATATCGACATGCAGGAACGTGTCGGAACCCAGATGCTCGGCGACCGTCACCTTGCCCTTCCAGGCACCCTCGGTGGTGGAAAGAGTGACATGCTCGGGACGAATGCCGATCGTGTGCGCGCCGTGCTGCTGTGCCACGCCGCCGCTCAGAAGGTTCATCTTCGGCGAACCGATGAAACCGGCGACGAAGAGGTTGGCCGGGTTGCGATAGAGTTCGAGCGGGGAGCCCACCTGCTCGATGCGGCCCTTGTTGAGGACGACGATCTTGTCGGCCATGGTCATGGCCTCGACCTGGTCATGGGTGACGTAGATCGAAGTCGCGCCGAGCTTCTGGTGCAGTTCGGAAATCTCCAGCCGCATGTTGACGCGCAGCGAGGCATCGAGGTTGGACAGCGGCTCGTCGAACAGGAAGCATTCCGGCGAACGCACGATGGCGCGGCCGATGGCGACGCGCTGGCGCTGGCCGCCGGAGAGATTGCGCGGCTTGCGGTCGAGATAGTCGGTAAGGTTGAGGATCTTCGCCGCCTCCTCGACCTTGCGGCTGATCTCCGTTTGATCGACCTTGGCCATCTTCAGCGGAAAACCGATGTTCGAGCGCACGCTCATATGCGGATAGAGCGCATAGGACTGGAACACCATGGCAAGGCCGCGCTGCGACGGCGCCTTGTCTGTGGCGTCGACGCCGTCGATCAGGATGCGGCCGCCGGACACGTCCTCGAGGCCCGCGATCAGCCGCAGAAGCGTGGACTTGCCGCAGCCCGAGGGGCCGACGAAGACGGCGAATTCGCCATTGTTGATCTCGAGGTCGATCGAGGGAATGACGGAGACCTCGCCAAAGGTCTTGGAGACGTTTTCGAGTTTGATGCTGCCCATGGTCGTTGTTCCTTACTTGACGGCGCCGAAGGTCAGGCCGCGGACCAATTGCTTTTGACTGAACCAGCCGAGGATGACGATCGGTGCGATCGCCAGGGTCGAAGCGGCCGACAGCTTCGCCCAGAAGAGCCCCTGCGGACTGGAGAAGGAGGCGATGAACGCGGTCAGGGGCGCCGCATTCGTCGTGGTCAGGCGGATGGTCCAGAACGACTCGTTCCAGGCGAGGATGACGTTGAGGAGCATGGTCGAGGCGATGCCGGGCACCGCCATCGGGGTGAGTACGTAGACGATCTCGTTGAGCAGCGAGGCTCCGTCCATGCGCGCCGCTTCGAGAATCTCGCCCGGGATCTCGCGGAAATAGGTGTAGAGCATCCACACGACGATCGGCAGGTTGATCAGCATCAGCATGACGGTCAGGCCGATGCGGCTGTCGAGCAGGCCGAAGTCGCGGAACAGCAGATAGATCGGCACGAGCACCGCGACCGCCGGCATCATCTTGGTGGAGAGCATCCACATCAGGATGTCCTTGGTGCGCTTGGTCGGCGAGAACGCCATGGCCCAGGCCGCCGGAATGGCGATGATCAGGGCGAGCAGAGTCGATCCGACCGAGATCACCACCGAGTTCATAAAGGGCTTGAAATAGTCCCTCTGTGTCTGGACCGTGACGTAGTTCTCGAGCGTGAAGGAAGGGATCAGGTCGAAGCCCTGGATCGCCTCGGTCTCGGTCTTGATGCTGGTGATGATCGTATAGAGGATCGGGAAAAAGATCACCAGGGCGACCGTCCAGGCAAGGACGGTCAGGGCAATCCTGCGGCGGGTGGTGACTGCGCGTGCCATGATCTTGTCTCCTCAGCGGTCCAGGTTCTTGCCGACCGCGCGCATCAGGAAGAAGGCTACGATATTGGCAAGGACGACCGCGATGATGCCGCCTGCCGATGCGCCGCCCACGTCATAGCCGAGCAGGGCGGTGCGATAGATCAGGAAGGCAAGGTTGGTGGAGGCGTAGCCGGGGCCGCCATTGGTGGTGACGAGGATTTCCGCGTAGACGCCGAGCAGGAAGATGGTCTGGATCAGGATCACGACGGTGATCGCCCGTGCGAGATGCGGCAGAACGAGATAGATGAACTGGTTGATGAAGTTCGCGCCGTCCATCTCGGCGGCTTCCTTCTGCTCGCCGTCCAGCGACTGCAAGGCCGTCAGCAGGATCAGTGTGGCGAACGGCAGCCATTGCCAGGCGACGATGATGATGATCGACAGCAGCGGATACTGGGCGAACCAGTCGACAGGCTGCAGGCCCAGTGCCCGGTTGATGTCGGCAAGCACGCCGTAGCCCGGATGCATGATCATGTTCTTCCACACCAGTGCTGCGACCGGCGGCATGACGAAGAAGGGCGAGATGATCATGATGCGGACCAGGCCCTGGCCGAAGATCGGCTGGTCGAGCAGAAGCGCGATCGCGATGCCGCCGACGATGGTGATCAGCAGCACGCCGCCGACGATGGTCAGCGTGTTGAAGATCGACTGGAAGAAGGCCGGGTCCGTATAGAAGAAGCGGTAGTTGAACAGGCCGCCGAAGCTGACATTGGCCGGGTTCAGCAGATTGTAGTTCTGGAACGAGAACCACAGGGTCATCGCCAGCGGCACGATCATCCAGATCAGCAGCAGACCGACGGAAGGTGCCATCATGATGCGGGCAAGCGTCTGGGTGTTTTGCGTAGCCATGGTCCAATCCCATCCTTGAAGCCGCGCGCTTTGCGAAGCGTGCGGAACGGCTCGTCATAGTAGCCGACCGGCCGTCCGATTGCCGGTTTCGGCAGGCGGCCATGCGGCAAGAACCGCCGGCCTTGCCGCGGAATGCCGACTTCGAGCGAAATACCGTCTTGGGCGTCGCCCGGACCTCGGTCCGGGCGGCGCATGCGCGGGAGGGAGCTTACTTGATGTAGCCGGCGCGGGTCATTTCGCGTTCGGCGGCCTGCTGGGCCTGGGCAAGGGCGTCGTCGACCGTCATCTGGCCGGCAAGCGCTGCCGAGAAGAGCTGACCGACGGTGGTGCCGAGGCCCTGGAACTCAGGGATCGCGACGAACTGCACGCCGACATAGGGAACCGGCTTGACCGACGGGTTCTTCGGGTCCGCCGCATTGATCGAGTCCAGCGTCATCTTCGCGAACGGCGCTGCCTTCTGGTATTCTGGGTTCTCGTAGAGCGAGGTGCGCGTGCCCGGGGGAACGTTGGCCCAGCCTTCCTTGGAAGCGACGAGGTTCGCGTATTCCTTGCCGGTTGCCCAGGCGATGAACTTCTCGGCCGCGTCAGCCTTCTGCGAGCCTGCCGGGACGGCGAGGTTCCAGGCCCAGAGCCAGTTGCCGCGCTTGCCGAGGCCGGTATCGGGCGCCAGTGCGAAGCCGACCTTGTCGGCGACCGTCGAGTCCTTCGGGTTGGTGACGAAGGAAGCCGCCACGGTGGCGTCGATCCACATGCCGCACTTGCCCTGCTGGAACAGCGCCAGATTCTCGTTGAAGCCGTTCGACGAGGCGCCCTGCGGGCCGGCGTCGTTCATCAGCTTCACATACATGTCCAGCGTGTTCTTCCATTCCGGCTGGTCGAACTGCGGCTTCCAGTTCTCGTCGAACCAACGGGCGCCGAAGGCGTTCGCGGTTGCCGTCAGGAAGGCCATGTTCTCGCCCCAGCCGGCCTTGCCGCGCAGGCAAATGCCGTTGATGCCGGCCGCGCGGTCGGTCATCTTGCGGGCCGCGTCACCGATGAATTCCCAGGTCGGCGCGTCGGGCATGGTGAGCCCGGCCTTTTCGATCAGGTCCTTGCGGTACATGACCATCGAGCTTTCGCCGTAGAACGGCGCCGCATAGAGCTTGCCGTCGTCGCCGGTCAGGCCCGAACGGATCGCCGGCAGCAGGTCGTCGACGTCGTAGTCGGCGCCGAGATTGTCGAGCGGCAGAAGCCAGCCCTGCTTGGCCCAGATCGGAACTTCATACGTGCCGATGGTCATCACGTCATACTGGCCGCCCTTGGTGGCGATGTCGGTCGTAACGCGTTCGCGCAGGACGTTTTCCTCGAGCGTGACCCACTCGACCTGGATGTCCGGGTTCTTGGCGGTGAACTCCGAGGTGAGACCCTGCATGCGGATCATGTCGCCGTTGTTGACGGTCGCGATGGTCAGGGTTTCGGCCGAGGCCATGCCCGTCAGGGCGAGTGCCGAGCATGCGCCCAGCAGAAGTGTCTTCAAATTCATGTCTTCCTCCCAGAAAGAATGAGCATTTGCTTCGCTCATGGGCAATTACTCATCTGTGCGCGCCGAAAGTCAATGCAGAATCCATGCTGCATCGCCGAAGAACTGGGCCACGCCATTGATTTGAAATGTAAAAATCTTGGTGAGAATTTGCTCAACGAGCGAGCAGATGACGGGCCGCGTCTTCGTCGGTGATCAGGCCATTGATATGGCCGCCCATTGCGGCGGCCCGGATCGCCTGCAGCTTGCGCCGCCCGCGCGCCACGCCGATCACCACCGCGGTCTCCCGCGACGGGATGGCGATACTGGCGACACGCTCGTTGACGGGATGGTCGAGAAGCCTGCCGTCCTCTCCGAAGATCCAGCCGCAGATCTCGCCGGCGGCCCCGGCTGCCAGCAGTTCGTCCATCTCGTCCTGCCGCAGGAAACCGTCCACCAGCAACGGCGCCCGCGCGCCCATCTCGCCGATCCCGACGAAGGTGATGTTCGATCGCCTGCCAAGCTCGATGGTCGGCGCCACCAGCGGCTGGCGGTGCAAAAGGTCGCGCTCTTCGCGGGACGAAACGATGACGGGCAGCGGCATGGGAAAATGCGGCGCCTTCACGGCATCGGCCATGGAATAGATGACGTTGAAATAAGCGGCCGAACCGTCGGGGCTGATATTGCCGGTGAGCGACACGATCTTGTGCTGCGGGCACTCCATCGGCGGCAACTGGTCGACCATGGCGCGCAGCGTCCGCCCGGTGCCCATGGCGATCACCAGCGGGTCCGGCTGCTTCAGCCAGCGCTCGAGCTCGGCCGCACCCGCCTCGGCCACGCCGACGGTGGCCGAATCCGAGCCCGGATCGGTCGGAACTACCTCGACCCGCTTCAGCCCGTACTTTGCCTTGACCGCCTCGGCGAGCTCCATGCAGACCGCGATCGGATGGTCGAGGCGAACCTTGATCAGCTTTTCGGCGACGGCAAGCGACACGAGACGCTGGGCGCTCTGACGGGAAATACCCATGGCGGCGGCGATCTCGTCCTGGGTCCGTCCGGCGACATAATAGAGCCAGCCGGCGCGTGCCGCATCGTCAAGCCTGTTCTGCGCTTCGCCTCGCCGTGTCATGTCGCATCGCCCTTTCGTCAGGCAGTGCTGCCAAGTTTTCTCCTCTGTGTCAAACCGTGGAGCCCGGCATTTCGCATGGCACGCCGCTCGTTACGGGCGACAAAGCGCATCGAGCCTGACAGGTCAGGCCAAGCGGAAACTCCACAGGCCCGGGCCTCCGCGCCTGTTATCCGCCTGTAACAAAGCCGGGTTACGACAGGCCATTCCCTGATCGACAGCGCCTCCCGAACGCGGAGACGCTCCGGTCGGAGGTTATACGTATCACCATGAGAATACGGCTGGAGACGTCGATGGCACGAGGGAAATTGTCCGGACCGAAAGGCGCAACCTCAAGGGACGTCGCCCGTGCCGCCAATGTCTCCCAGGCGCTGGTGAGCCGCGCCTTTTCCGGCAATGGCCGGATCGCCGCCGATACCCGCCAACGCATCCTTGAGGCCGCCGCCGAAATCGGTTGGCAGCCGAATGCGCTGGCCGCCAGCATGGTGACCGGCGATGCGCCGCTGGTGGCGGTCATCACCACGCGGCTGACTTTCGAATGGCGGGCGCAGGTCCTGTCCCATCTGCTGAAATCCTTCCAGGAGGGCGACCTGAAGCCGCTGATCTTCTATGCGGAGAACGACGACGAGGTCGATCGCCTGCTGGCCGACACGATCACCTGGCGCACGCGCGGCGTGATCGTCACGGCCGGCGTGGTCAATCCGCAAAGGGCGGACGCCATCCTGTCGCGTGGGCAGTTCTTCGCCGCCCTAAACCGGCCCGGCAATCACGGCCACGCCTTTTCCGTCGCCACCGACAACCGACTGGGCGGCGCCATGGCAGCGCGGCTGCTGCATTCCGAGGACCGCAGGCGCTTCGCGGTGATCGCCGGGCCGGAAGACAGCTGGGCGAGCGCGCGACGCTGCGAGGGTTTTCTCGCCGCGCTCGACGAGGCCGGCGCCGATGCGACCGTCTGGAACAATGCCGACATGTCCATCGAGGCCGGCAAGGTATCGGCGCGACGCTTCCTCGATCGCCCTGGAAACCTCCGCCCCGATGGCGTGTTCTCGACCAATGATGCCATGGCACTCGGTTTCCTCGACGGACTTCGAGACCGGGGTGTGGCTGTCGGCGAGGATGTGTCGCTGATCGGTTACGACAACATCGCCGCGTCCTCCTGGACCCCTTACCAGCTCACCACTTTCGAACAGCCGCTCGATGAAATGGTGGCGCGAGTGCTCGCCTATATCGGGGCGCACCAGGAAGGGAAAACACTTGATTTCGCCGACAGCCTGTCGGGCACGCCATGCCGCCTGGATGCCGACGGCGTCATCTACTGCGCGCCGAAAATTGTTCACCGAACCACCACGAGAAGCCATTCATGAACCCTGACCTCGACGACCGCCTTTTGCTTGGCGAAAACCTTGTCCGCTACGCGGGAGAGACCGCACTGGCGGCCTATCACGACCCGGAGCTTTCGATCAGCAACAAGTCGCCGGGCGACCTGGTGACCGACGCCGACTTCGCCATCGAGAAGGCCCTTCGCGCCCGCCTCGCCGACAGCTTCCCGGACGACGGGATCATCGGCGAGGAATTCGGCCGGGAACACGCAAGCGGCGACTATCTCTGGCTGATCGATCCGATCGACGGCACCGTAAATTTCGCGCGGCGGCTGGGCTATTTCTGCATTTCCATCGCCTTGCTCAACGGCGGGCGTACCGTCGCCGCCTGGATCTTCGACCCGATCAACGACGAACTGTTCTTCGCGGATCCGACCGGAGCGGCCTGGCTCGACGGCAAGCCGATCGCCTGCTCGTCGATCGACGTCATGACGGAAACCGTCGTGGGTCTCGGTTTTTCAGCGCGCCATGAAAAGAGCCTCTATGCGGCGCTGATCGGACAGCTGGCCCTGTCGGGCGCGGAACACCGGCGACTCGGTTCGGGCGCCCTGTCGCTCGCCCACGTCGCGGCGGGCAGGATCGAAGCCTATCTCGAACCGCACATGAACCCCTGGGATGCCGTGGGCGGTCTTTACATCGCGGCCTGCGCCGGCGCTCTGACCAACGACTATCTGGGTGCCGGCGGCCTGCAGGCGGGCGCCACCGTCTTTGCCGCTGCGCCCGGCATAGCAAGACAGCTTCTGGCCGTCGTGCCGGAACCCTTTTCCGGCACTCCGCTCCATCGGGAAATGCGAGGCGGAGTGCCGGAAACGTTGCGAGAC
>Ga0180012_1000279_pt1 | contig 19550 bp, 18 predicted proteins | sample KR11_S2_MetaG_FD_122243 | JGI IMG/M metagenome (GOLD analysis project Ga0180012, IMG submission 122243) | Groundwater microbial communities from the Olkiluoto Island deep subsurface site, Finland - KR11_S2_MetaG | ecosystem: Environmental > Aquatic > Deep subsurface > Groundwater | place...
ACGCCGGCCAGCCGAGAGCCGCACGCGTGCCTTGGGCATCGTGATGCGCGCTACGGCGATGGTGCGCACAAATTCAATCGGGTCGAGTGGGTCGATGCCATACAGCGGCGTGCCTTGCACCTGCACCAAATGATTCACCGGAACCGATTCCGGATACGGATTCAGATTGGCCAGCTGCGCAATCAGGCCCGCCCGCTGTTGGCGCGATTCCCCCATACCCACGATGCCGCCGCAGCAGATTTTCAGTCCGGCAAGGCGTACCCGCCCCAGCGTATCGAGCCGATCCTGGTAGTCCCGGGTTGAGATGACGTTGTCGTAAAACTCCGGCGCCGTGTCGAGGTTGTGGTTGTAGTAGTCAAGCCCAGCCTTCTTCAAGCGGTTGGCTTGGTCGCCTTCGAGCATGCCCAGCGTGGCGCAGGTCTCCAGCCCCAATCGCTTGACGCCGCGCACCATCGCCTCCACTTTTTCCAGGTCGCGCTCTTTGGGGGAGCGCCATGCCGCACCCATACAAAAACGGGTGGCACCGCTGGCAAGTGCCTCGCGCGCGGCGTCCAGCACTTGTTCTAATTCCAAAATCTTCTTGGCCTCGACACCAGTGTCATAGCGTGCCGCTTGTGGGCAATAGCCGCAATCTTCCTCGCAGCCGCCGGTTTTGATCGACAGCAGCGTCGCCAATTCAACGTCCCCGTGTGGGAAATGCGCGCGGTGCGTTTGCTGGGCCTGGTACATCAAATCGTTGAAGGGCAATTCAAACAGGGCCAGCACGTCGGCCAGGGGCCAGGTCGCCGTTTCAGGCAAGGTGATGGACGCTGCAGGCGGATGCAAGGCCACGGGACTGGACGGTTGCGACACGGTTGGGGACATTGCTACTCCTTGGGATATTCAGTTGGTTTGGGGGTGGCTTGGCCAGTTGGGCAGGCCGGAAAAATCAAGATGGTTGACCGCAGCAATAGCGTTGGGCTGCACCAGCCGCGGCACGCGGCCCAGCAACGGTGCCGGGATCCGCTGCAACAAGGCTTCGATAGTCTCGTTGGCGCAGTGCATGTCAGGCTCAAGCTCATTGGCAACCCAGCCGGCCAGCAGCAAGCCGCGCGCCTTGATCGCTTCAACCGTCAACAAAGCATGATTGATGCAACCCAGGCGCAGACCCACCACCAGCACGACCGGAAGATCCAATTGCTGCGCCAGTTCAGCGGTGTCGAAACTGCCCGACAGCGGCACGCGGAAACCCCCAACGCCCTCGACCACCACCGCGTCCGAAGCGGCAGCGATCTCAATGAACGCAGCCAGAATCGGCGCCGATTCGATGGCAACACCTTGCAATTCGGCGGCAATATGCGGTGCGACTGGTTCCCTGAACAGGTAGGGAGTGGTCAACGACGTCAGCATCACAACATTGCCGGCCGCGGTCAGCGCATCGGCATCATCGTTGTGCCAGACGCCACCGCGCAAGGCGGCCCCGGCTGCCACCGGCTTCATGCCGCAGGCACGCACGCCGCTTTGTACCAGCGCGTGCAGCATGGCCGCCGAGATCAGCGTCTTGCCCACTTCGGTGTCGGTGCCGGTGACAAAGCATGCATAGGGGGTAGACGGCCCGCTAACGTGCGGGGTCGACTGAAGCTCGGTCGCTGGCAGCGGGGCCAACAAGGGGGTACTCACTGCAACCGATTCGTCGTTGGTGTTCATGTCAACTCCATGTTCAGGGTATTTAAGGCGACGATCAGCTGCGCCACTTGCTGCGTCGTGTGCGCTGCCGACAAGGTCAGGCGCAAACGCGCCGTATGCAAAGGCACCGTCGGCGGCCGAATCGCCGGCACCCACAAGCCCTGTTCAAGCAGGGCGGCGAGTCGCATTTTAGTCACCACCGGCAGTGGTCGCGAAAACGTGGCAAAGTTGGGGTCCGCTGTTCAATGAGGTCTTCATGGGCCGTAATTCGACTTTCATTTCGCTGCAAAAGTACACCAAGGCGCTATCAGTCGCTCTGGGTTACCGCGATCAAATGACACGACTGCATTCTGATCGGGTGCTTGCTCTGTCGGTGGAGATGGGCGTGCATTGCGCTTTGTCGGGTGCCGAAATCTCTGCGCTTCGAATTGGTGCTGCCTTTCATGACATCGGCAAGATTGGCATTCCAGATCGTGTCTTGTTCAAGCCCGCAAAGCTGGATCAGACGGAGTGGGACTGCATGAAAAGACACTCTGAAATTGGACAAGAAATTCTTTTGAGCACCGATCTGAAGGGCGCTCAACCAGCGGCGCTGGCAATTCGCCACCATCATGAGTATTTTGATGGACGCGGTTACCCCGACGGCCTTGTCGGTGAGCAAATTCCGATTGCAGCACGCATCATCGCGATCACCGATAGCTACGACGCGATGGCGGTGACTCGCGCCTACCATGGCGCCCGAAATCATCGCGAAATCGTCGCTACTCTGCGCGCGGAAAGCGGGACAAAACACGATCCTGAGCTGATGCGTGTTTTCCTGGCCTTTATTGAGTGCAGTTCGCTTAAGACAGAACTGGCATGATGAAAAATTGCGCACGGCCCGGTGCGGCGCCGATGCGTGTCCCGTGCGCAAGACACAGACTCAGCTCAAGCTTGCCTTCAAGGCTTGATGGAGGTCAGCCTGCAAATCGGCGACCGCCTCCAGACCCACCGAAAAGCGCACCAGCGTGCCTTGCTGCAAATGAGCCGGCCATGCGCTGCGCATAGAGGCCAACTCATAAGGCATGACCAGACTCATGGGCCCGCCCCAGCTGTAACCCAACTGAAACAGATTGAGCGAGTTGCAGAACGCATCAATCTGGTCCTGGCTGAATCTGGGGTCAAAGATCACACTGAATAGGCCCGCTGCACCGCCCGGCCCAGGCTGACACAGCGCCAGCCAATGCCCATGCCCGGGTGACCCGTCAAGCGCCGGATGCAGCACCTGCACAAATTCAGCGCGGGTCTGGCACCAGCGCGCCAGTTCGCGCGTTGTTGCGTCGTGCGCGCGGTAGCGCAGCGCCAGGCTGGGCAGCGCGCGCAACACGGCTTCGGCATCATTGGCGCCCACGCCCAGCCCCAGGCGCATGTGGGTCAGCTTGAGCTTCATGTGCAGCGAGGCGTCACGGGTGATGACACTGCCCATCAGCACATCACCACCACCGCTGGGGTATTTGGTCAGCGCATGCACCGAGATATCAACGCCCAGTGCGGGGCTAATGCCAGGCGTCAGGTCAAACGGCGCAAAGGCCATACCCGCGCCCCAGGTGTTGTCTAGCGCGGTCAGCACACCGCGCGCCTGGCAGACGCGCACCAGTTCACACAGATCCGGAAATTCCAGGGTGACTGAACCCGCCGCTTCCAACCAGACCAGGCGCGTGCGCGGGCCGATTTTGGCCGCCAAGTCCAGCGGATTCATCGGGTCATAAGTTTGATGCGTGATGCCCCAGGCCTTGAGTTCGCCCTCGGCCAGCACTTTGTTGGGGCCATAGGCATTGTCCGGCAGCAGCACTTCGTCACCGGTGCGGAGTAGCGACAAGGCCACATTGGCAATGGCCGCCAACCCGCTGGGCAGCAGCAGGCATTGCAGGCCACCCTCCACGGTGCACAGACGCTCTTCCAGCATGTAGGTGGTGGGTGTGCCATGCAGGCCGTAGGTGTAGGCGCTCTTGTCTTTCCACTCGAAGTTGCGCATGGCAGCCACATTGGGAAAGATGACCGTTGATGCCTTGAACACGCCCGGCTGGGGCGCAGCAAAGCCCTCAGGGGGGACGTAGGGGTGGTGAATCAGGGTGGTGGTGAGCTCAGCCATGGTCAGATGCCCTTCTTTCAACCAGCCGCTAGACGCTCCACTTTTCGATCAACTGCTCCGGGCTCAAAGCGTCATAGCCTTCAAAGGGCTGGTGAATCCAGGGGTTGGTTGGCAAGAATTCAACTGAATAATCGGGCGTGAAGGTCGACACACCCTTGGTCCAGATCACGGCGCTGCGCAGTTCGGTAATGGGTTTGTAGTTGTTCTTAAGCTGATGGATGACTGCCTTGAGCGTCTGACCGGAGTCGGCCAGGTCATCGACTAGCAGCACTTTGCCGGCAATCTCGCCCTTGGGTGTGGTGATGAAGCGCGCAATGTCGAGCTCACCCTGGATCGTGCCAGTGTCCGCGCGGTAAGAACTGGTGGACATGATGGCCAGCGGCTTGTTGAAAATGCGCGACAGAATGTCACCCGGACGCATGCCGCCGCGAGCCAGACACAGGATGGTGTCGAAGGGCCAATCCGACTGAAATACCTTGATGGCCAGTTTTTCAATCAGGTTGTGGTACTCGTCGTAGCTCACATACAGGTGCTTACCGTCTTCTGTCAACATAAATTTAATCCTAAATTAATAGCGCACTATGTATATAGAACGTGGGCTAGAGGCCGATTCGGCATAAATTATTCGACAGTTGTCATCTGACGACTCATTCGGCCAAGTAGGGATGACGCAGCAGAATGGTCTGCGCCCGATCCGGTCCAGTCGACACCATGTGAATCGGCACACCGGTGACCTGCTCAATGCGCTGCAGGTACAGGCGCGCGTTTGTTGGCAGCTTGTCAAACTCAGTTACACCCACAGTACTGTCGCTCCAGCCGGGGATGGTCTCGTAGACTGGTGTGCAGCGTTCGATGTCATCAGCCCCCATCGGCAGGATGTCGGTCAGTTCTCCGTCCAGCTGATAGCCAGTGCAGAGTTTGAGTTCAGTCAGGCCATCGAGAACGTCGAGCTTGGTGATGCACAAACCGGAGAGGCCGTTGACCTGCGCCGAGCGTTTGAGCAAGGCAGCATCGAACCAGCCACAACGCCTGCTGCGGCCGGTGGTGACACCTTTCTCAGCACCAATGGTGCTCATGTGGTAGCCCGGCGTGCCTTCAACTTCCCAGTCCAGTTCGGTCGGAAACGGACCGCCGCCGACCCGGGTGCAATAGGCCTTGGTGATGCCCAGGATGTAATGCAGCATGCCGGGGCCGACACCGGAACCGGCAGCGGCATTACCGGCCACACAATTGCTCGATGTGACGTAGGGGTAGGTGCCATGATCAACGTCCAGCAGCGTGCCTTGCGCGCCTTCAAACAGCAGGTTCGCGCCCTTGAGATGCGCTTCATTGAGCTCACGCGACACGTCGGCCATCATGGGCCTGAGAAGCTCGGCATGGTGCATCGCCTCGTCAAACACCGGCTGAAACAATACTTTGCCGTCTGCCATATAGGGTGCCAGCGTCGGGCCAAAGTCAAAGGTGGCAGAGCCCAGATAAGTGCTAAGCACATGGTTGTGCAGGTCCAGCAGTTCCTGCAGTTTGCGCGCAAAGCGCTCTGGAAACTTGAGGTCCTGCACGCGCAGTGCGCGCCGCGCAATTTTGTCCTCGTAGGCTGGCCCAATGCCGCGCCCGGTGGTGCCAATCTTGGCCTGGCCACCTTGCTCGCGCGCTGCTTCCCGCGCCACATCCAGCGCGGCGTGAAACGGCAAAATCAAAGGGCAGGCTTCACTGATGCGCAAACGTGAACGCAGTTCAACCCCAGCCTTTTCCAGCGTCTCGATTTCTTCGAAAAGTTTAGCTGCGGACAACACCACACCGTTGCCGATATAGCATTTGACGCCTGGGCGCATGATGCCGCTGGGCACCAGATGCAGCGCCGTCTTGACGCCGCGGATCACCAAGGTGTGGCCGGCGTTGTGGCCGCCCTGAAAACGCACCACGCCTTGGGCGCTTTCGGTCAGCCAGTCGACCAGCTTGCCCTTGCCCTCGTCGCCCCACTGAGTGCCCACGACCACGACATGACGTCCTTTGGTTGCTATCATTTTCTGCTTTCGTTTCAGTTGTTCTTAAATAGGTGTCACGATCCATTGCCCGCTGTGCGAGATCAACTCGCGATCGCAATGGAACTCATCGACTTCGCTTTCATGGCCGGGCAAAACGCAGACCACGGTCTCACCTTGTGCCCGCAAGGAAGCAATGGCTGCGCGCAAGTCTGCGGCATCAGACCATGGCGCACAAATCGCCGCGCGCAATGGCCGTGCCGGCAGCACGGCCACGAGGGCCTTGACGTCCAGGCTGAATCCCGCCGCCGGACGATTGCGGCCAAACACGGCGCCCACTTCGTCATAGCGGCCACCGCGCACCAGTGCATCGCTGGCGCCAGCCGCGTAAATTGAAAACCGGGTGCCGGTGTAGTAGGCGTAGCCGCGCAGATCAGCCAGATCGAAGCTGACCTTGGCGCCGTCGAGTTGACCCGCCAGCCACTTTAAGTTTGATAGCGCCTCACGCACAGCGGGCAAAGGCTGGAGTGCTTTTTCAGCTTCAAGCAACACCTTTTGATCACCGTAGAGTTGCACCAATGCCAACATGCCTTGACGCGACGGCGCTGGAAAACTCTTGGTCAAACCGGCCAATTCACTGGCATCCTTGGCTGCAAGTGCTGCGTAAATTTGCTCAGCCTGAAAACTATCGAGCGGCACACCCTTGAGCAACGCGTGCACGATGCGGGCATCGGCCAAATCCACGCTGGGCGACTCCACCTTGACCACTTTGAGGCAGTCCAGAGCCAGCATCAGGATTTCGAGATCAGCTTCCAACCCGCAATGCCCGTAAATCTCAGCGCCAAACTGCAAGGGCTCGCGACTGGCATGGGGCGCGCCGGGGCGCGTGTGCAAAACCGGGCCGCAATAGCAGAGACGCGTCACGCCCGGACGATTCAGCAGGTGAGCGTCAATACGGGCGACTTGGGGGGTGCTGTCCGCCCGCAAACCCAACATGCGGCCGGAGAGTTGGTCGACCAATTTAAAAGTTTGCAGGCCCAGCGCAGCACCAGCGCCGGTGAGCAGCGACTCAAGATGCTCGACCAGGGGCGGCATCACCAACTCATAGCCATAGCAACGTGCCGCATCGAGCAGGTTGCGACGAAGTTCTTCGATGTGCCGCGCTTCAGACGGCAAGACATCGGCAATGTGATCCGGCAGGACCCAAGCAGACATGTTATTTTGGGGGGCTGTTAAAAAGGTGATTTTACTGGGCTATGAGACCAGAATCGGTCACAGCAGCCACCAAATAAGCAGTGCACCGCAAGATAGCGTGCATAGCGCAAAAAAACGCAGCTGGCCATCGCTGAGCTGAAGAATCTGCAAAATCGTCTGGCGCCAACGTGCTGGAGATACAAACGGAAAAAAGCCCTCGATCACCAGAACGAGGGCCAGCGCCAACCAGATTGCCTCAGCATTCAAATCGGCTTCGTTTCAGCTCATTTCTTGATCGACGTCGAGGCGGCGTTGCCGCGCAACTCCTTGAAAAATTCAGAGCTGGAAGGGTCAACTACCATCACGTCACTCTTCTTGCCAAAACTCGCTTTGTAGGCGTCTAGACTGCGATAAAACTTCGCAAACTGAGGATCTCGCCCAAACGATTCGGCGTAAACGCTGGCAGCTTCGCCATCGCCCTCGCCTTTGATTTTTTGAGCATCACGGTAAGCATTGGCCACCGTGATTTCACGCTGGCGATCCGCGTCGGCGCGAATCTTCTCACCCTCGGCCGCACCGGTTGAACGCAATTCATTGGCCACCCGCTTACGTTCGGCTTCCATGCGTCGGTAAACCGATTCGGTAATGGCATCTACGTAATCAACACGCGTAATGCGTACATCGATCACATCCACACCCCAGGGTTTGGCGCCACGCACCTGAGCCAGCACCTCGCTTTTGACATCGGCCATCAATGCTTCGCGCTTGTCGGACAGCAGTTCCTTCACGGTGCGTTTGTTAACTTCCTCTTGAAATGAATTTCGAACCACGCGGCTAAGCTGACTCGCACCAGCGGATTCATTGGTGCCTACATTTCGGATGTATTGCGTCGGGTCTGAAATGCGCCAGCGCACATACCAGTCGATCACGACCCGCTGCTTCTCGGCCGTCAGCACCGGTTCGTTGTCGGTGCTGTCCAGCGTCAATAAACGCTTGTCAATGTAGGAGACATTTTGAAACGGCGGCGGCAGTTTGAAGTTAAGACCCGGCTCGGTAATGACTTCCTTGATCTGTCCCAAGGCGTACAAAACACCGAACTGCCGCTGATCCACCACAAACAGCATCGAACTGGCAAGCGCCAGCACCACCAAAAAAGTAGAGAATATAAGACCTAGTCTGTTCATGTGGGGCTCCTAGCGGGTATCGCGATCACGGGCACGGGCAGCATCCCGGGCGCGCGCATCAAGGGTGGGAATAGCCGCCGAATTCGTCGATGCCGTTGCGGGCGACGTCAACGCCGCGTCTTCAGCGACCTGCCCCGTCATCTGGACAATCTTGTCCAGGGGCAGGTAGAGCAAGTTGGAGCCCTGCCGGGAGTCAATCATGACCTTGGTGACACTGCTGTAAATCTGCTGCATGGTGTCAACATACATACGATCGCGTGTAACTTGAGGTGCTTTCTGGTACTCCGTCAGCACCGAGCGGAAACGCTGCGCATCACCTTGAGCCTGCGCAACAATTCGTGCTTTGTAAGCATCGGCTTCTTCCTTAAGCCGTGATGCAGAACCAACGGCCCGCGGCACCACATCGTTGGCATACGCTTGTGCTTCATTCTTGGCGCGTTCACGCTCCTGGCCGGCTTTGAGCACATCATCGAAAGCCGCCTGAACCTGCTCGGGCGGACGCACACCACTTTGTTGCAAGTTGATGCCAACCACTTCAATGCCGACCTTGTAATGATCAAGTATTTTTTGCATCAAGGCCCGTACCCGCGGAGCGATTTGGTCGCGCTCTTCAGCCAAGGCACTGTCCATGCGCATCTTGCCAACGACTTCACGCACCGAGGTTTCCGCTGCCTGCACCACGGCCGCAGTCGGGTCCTTGCTTTCAAACAAGAAAGCGCGCGCATCGTTGAGCCGGTACTGCACTGCAAACTTGATTTCAACAATATTCTCGTCTTGCGTCAGCATGGCAGACTCGCGCAGGCCAGTGGCCTTGATAATTGTGTCGCGTCCGATATCTACCGACCGAATCTGCGTCACGAAAACGAGCTCGTGGCGTTGAATCGGGTAAGGAAGGCGCCAGTTAAAACCGGCACCCACACTTGAGCGGTATTTGCCAAACTGGGTGATCACCGCTTGCTGACCTTCTTGCACAATAAAGAAGCCGGTTCCCAGCCAAATCAACAGCACAACGCCAATGATCAGACCAACCCCAATTCCGGCGCTCTTCATATCAGGCTGAAAGCCACCACCGGCGCCATTGCCACCCATACCGCCGCCGGCACCGCCACGGATCGGGTTTTTGACATTGCCAAACAAGCCGCCCAATTTACGATTGAAATCGCGCCACAACTCGTCGAGGTCCGGCGGGCCCTGGTTAGGGCCTCGCCTTTGCCCGCGCTGGTTGTCATTTCTGGGAGGCGTATCGGGTGCTTTGGAATCTTGGCGTTCAGGTTCGACCTCGGGCTCGCCCGCGTCGGTCGGTCTGTCATCGCCGCGACCCCACCTGGGGTCATTCAGATTAAACATCCCCCGAATTCGCTCTGGCCAGAGGGCTCGGCGATTGGTGTGTAAATGAAGTTTCATCTCAAAGTTCTCTCGTGTAGCGTTAGCGCATTGTGACCAATCCTCGGGCCACCTCATGACATTCAGGGAATTACGTATCACCTGCTTCAGGTGATAGATCGCCGCTCACCCTGCTCACCAAGTGCTGGCGCAGGGCCGGCACACCCTCGCCATTCTTGGCACTCAAAAATAAGCGTGGCGTTGGAACCCCGCTCAGATCAAAAATATCTTCCAGCTGCAAGGGATGCTGTGCCGAATCAATCGCATCAAGCTTGTTAAAAACCAATATCTGGGGAATATCGGCAGCCCCAATTTCACCAAGAACACGCTGCACCTCAGCGATCTGCTCCAAAAATTGAGGACTGGCAGCATCAACCACATGCAACAGCAAGTCAGCATCAACCGCCTCTTGAAGGGTGGCCTGAAAAGCATCAATCAGCCCGTGCGGCAAATCCCGAATGAAGCCCACGGTGTCTGACAGCGAGACCGAACGTCCAGCCTCACCCAGATAAAGCTGGCGCGTGGTGGTGTCCAGGGTTGCGAACAGCTGATCTGCCGTGTACGCACGGGCCTTGACCAAGGCATTGAACAGCGTGGACTTACCGGCATTGGTGTACCCGACCAGGGAAATATTAAAGGTGTCTCTGCGCTCGCGCTGTCGCCGCTGTGTCTGGCGTTGCTTCTTGACTTTGAGCAGGCGCTCTTTGATCTTCTTGATGTTGTCGCCAATCATCCGGCGATCGAGTTCGATCTGACTCTCTCCGGGGCCCCCGCGCATGCCAATACCGCCACTCTGGCGTTCCAGATGCGACCAGCGGCGCACCAGACGTGTGCTCAGGTACTGCATACGAGCCAGTTCAACCTGCAGCTTGCCTTCATGACTACGCGCTCTCTGGCCAAAGATTTCAAGAATCAGCAGCGTGCGGTCATTGACGGGTAGATCCATATGACGTTCGAGGTTGCGCTGCTGCGCCGGACTCAGGCTCTGGTCAAAAAGCACTTCCACGGCCCCAAACTGGGTGGCCAACAACTTGATTTCGTCGGCCTTGCCACTACCCACAAACAGCGCGGCATCAGGTGCTTTGCGCTTGCAGGTAATGCGGGCAACCGGATTTAAGCCTGCTGTCTGCGCCAGCAAGCCCAACTCTGCGAGTTCAGAATCGAAATTGGGGTGTCCAAAATCAACCCCAACCAGGAGGGTCGGGGCAGACTGACGATCAGGCGGCTGCAGGTTCGTCACCCTCACCAGTTGAAAAATTCACAGAACGCCCCGGCACAATGGTGGAGATCGCGTGTTTGTAGACCATTTGTGTGACTGTATTGCGAAGCAGTACGACATACTGGTCGAAAGATTCAATCTGACCTTGCAGCTTGATTCCGTTGACCAGATAAATAGAAACAGGCACATGTTCTCGCCGCAAAGCATTGAGAAAAGGGTCTTGGAGTAACTGACCTTTGTTGCTCACGATATTCTCCGTGTTCAAAAATTAAAGAAGTATTGACGATACCACAGCAAAATGCTACCGACGGAATGAAAATCATAATCCCACAATTAATTGAGCCCCGTTGATGCAGCCACCTAGCGGGTAAAGACCCTGCCTGCCTTGGCACCCACACAGCCCGACTCGACGGCGGTCAAGCGGCTTTGTCGGCGTAGGGATTGCTTGACGATTTGAACTCGATGCGCATCGGCGTGCCGATCAAATCAAATTCCTTGCGAAAACGCCCTTCCAGAAAGCGCTTGTACGCATCGGTCACATGTTCAAGCGAATTGCCATGAACAATGATCACCGGAGGATTCATGCCGCCTTGGTGGGCATAACGCAACTTCGGGCGGAACATGCCGGAACGTTTGGGGCTCTGAAACTGAACCGCCTCCAGCAACAATCGCGTCAATATCGGTGTTGACATCTTGCAGTTGGCCGCTTTGTATGCTTGCGCAATGGAAGCCCACAGCGGCCCCAGGCCCTGCCTTTTTGTCGCCGATATCAAATGCATGGTGGCAAACTTCAAGAATGGCAACCGGGTCTCGATCGAGCGTTTGACCAGTTCCCGCTGGTATTCATCTACAGCATCCCATTTATTCACCGCCAGCACCACGGCCCGGCCATTTTCCAGAATGTAGCCAGCGATATGAGCATCTTGATCCGTCACGCCCTGCGTGGCATCAATCAGCAGCAACACCACGTTGGATGATTCAATCGCCTGCAAGGTCTTGACCACCGAAAATTTCTCGATGGCCTCAAATACCTTGCCACGGCGGCGCAGACCGGCCGTATCGACCAGTTCAAATTTTTGGCCATTGCGCTCGAAGGGAACAGAAATTGCATCCCGCGTTGTCCCTGGCAAGTCAAACGCCACCAGGCGTTCTTCGCCAAGCCAGGTGTTGATTAAAGTTGACTTGCCTACATTGGGGCGTCCGGCCACGGCCAACTTTATGACACCGGGCTCCTGTTGCTCGTCAGCTTCGTCTGCATCTTCCAAATTCAGTGGCGCCAGAGCCAAGTCGATCAGCCCACGCATGCCTTGGCCGTGAGCCGCTGAGACTGCATGGACCTCACCGAGACCCAACTCAAAAAATTCAACCAGTTGAGCGCTTGCGAGTAGGCCCTCGGCCTTGTTTGCGGCCAGCACGCAGGGCTTGCCCAGGCGGCGAAGGTATTTGGCAATTTCGTGGTCTTGCGCCGAAATGCCTTCGCGTGCATCCACCACAAAAATCACAACATCCGCTTCGGCCACAGCCTGGGTCGTCTGCTTTGCCATTTCCTTGAAAATGCCAGTGGCAGCATCGGGCTCGAAGCCGCCGGTGTCGATGACGATGAACTCATGCTTGCCATGCTTGGCATTGCCGTAATGACGATCTCGGGTGAGCCCGGCGAAATCAGCGACGATTGCATCCCGCGACTTGGTCAAGCGGTTGAAAAGCGTCGATTTACCGACATTGGGTCGACCAACCAAGGCCAAAACAGGTTTCATAATGTAGGATCGCGCCGCTGCCAGGCTATTCTGGCAAAAAACCAAAAATGCCACCGCCACGTGTGACGACCACCAGTGCGCCAGCAGCGAGCACCGGTGCGGCAACCACAGCGGAGCCATCGGTTTCGACACGCGTCAGGGCCGACCCATCTTCACGGGAGAGCAAATGAACCAGACCGTTTTCGTCACCCACTGCTATGGAGCGGCCTACCACCAGCGGGGCCGTGAGCTTACGGTAACGCAGACCCTCAGACACCCAGGCACGCTCACCGTCTAGACGCCGCCAAGCGATGATCTTTCCGTCACTTTCAACGCCATACACCTGCTTGTCATCCCCATGAACCCCCACATAGCCAAACGCTGGCTTGGTCCAAAGCAAGTTGCCACGCGCTGCATTGACACAACCAACCATCGCTTGGAAAGCGCGCGCGCATACGACCTCGCCATCACGGCTGACGCGCCCGACCAAGTCGACCAGCCGCTCAATGTCATTGGTGCCACGCGGTGAAGCAATGGGGGACTCCCACTGGATGACCCCGTTGGTTGGATTGAGGCCGACGAGTCGTCCAGCCAACCCGGCAACCAGCGTATCGCCAACGGCCAGCAAAACACCTGCCTGACGCAACACCAGGGACTCGCCGGGGCGTTGTTGAGCCCAGAGCTTGCGCCCCGACAAACCATCAAAGGCCGTGACAGAACGATCCGCCGCCAAGACAAAGACGCGTCCACCCGCGACCAGAGGGGCCGTAAAACCTTGCGCCGGCAGCTTTTGACGCCAAATCTCACGTCCACCATCCAAGCTGACCAACTCATTGCTACGTGTGACGACGGCAGCGAATCTGCCATCGCTTCCCACGCCGGCTGCGATCTGGCTGCCAATATTAGCGCGCCACAACTCGGCGCCAGTACGAGCGTCCAATGAGGCTACAACGCCATCTGAGCTGGCAACCGCCACGGTGCCATCGCTCACCTTCACGTCCAATGGAAAGCCAATGGCCCCCACCTTCGCCGTCCAAGCCAGACGCACGCCCAACAAGCTGGCGTTAGGCGCCAACTCGGCTGGTTTGGGTTGGTCTGGGGTGCTTGAGCAACTAATGAGTGAAACCACCACAACGGTGCATACGGCAACCTTGGACGCCGCAGTTAGGAGAACATCAAACTTCACTTTGTTCCTTCCAATGTCGGCGCAATCGCCACAGGTCCAGCGCCAGCAGTTGTCGACCCAGCCACATGACTGCCAGCCAACGGGTCCACCCCGAGGGAGTTCAATTTAACTTCCACCAAACGCCGGTATTCGGTCTGCTGATCAAAGCCTTTGAAGGCCTTTTCGTATTCTGAAATCGCCTCTTTGCGCTTGCCCTGCAACAACAGGATGTCACCTTTTCGATCGGCCACCAGCGCCTCAAAACTGCTGGGGAAGGTTCCACCTAGCAGCTTCAAGGCCTCGTCAAATGCTTTCGAATCCAGGAATATGCCAGCCAAACGGAGCTTCGCGACAGCTTGGTATCCGGGATCAGACCCTTTGTCGGCCACCCAGCCCAAGGCTGACTTGGCGGCTTCAACATTGCCGTCAGCGTAATAGTACTTGGCAACCAGCAGGCCGGCCTGATGGGCGTAAGTTGTCGATGAAAACCGGTCTTTCATGTCTGCAAAGGCACGGTCAACTTTAGCGGTCTCTGCCGCCGTCACGACACGCTCCACTTCGTCATACATGGCTGCGGCCTGGGTGGCCTGATTGCGCTGCCAGTACTGATAGAAATTCCAGCTGGCAAACGCGCCCAACACCACAATCAGAGCCCAGGTAATCGCATTACCGTAAGTCTTCCAAAAATGTTTGATTTCATCAAGTTGCTCTTGTTCTTCGAGGTCTAATTGTTTTGCCATGGGATATTTTGGTTAGTTTTGTAATTGTAGGGTGGACGACCAGCCCAGTACGTCGCTCAGCGATTGGCTGACTTGCGCGCCATTGCCATCACGCAGCGATTTAACGGTGACCAGATTCTTGGCCATTTCATCAGCACCAAAAATAAGCGCAAACCGGGCACCACTGCCATCGGCGCGTTTAAATTGGGATTTCATGCTGCCCATGGCGTCACCCGAGCTGGTGTGCATCTGAACACTGACCCCCGCTGCTCGCAGTGTTTGCAAGGTCTGAAGTACCAAAGGCAATGCGTCGACGTCAAGTACGATGGCATAAGCATCGAGCGGTGGCACAACGCTAGGCAAGCCCTGTTCCCGGATCAACTCAAGCACGCGGTCAACGCCCAGTGCCCAACCCACTGCCGGCGCCGGTTTGCCGCCCAGTTGCTCGATCAAATAATCATAGCGACCGCCGGCACATACCGTTCCCTGAGAACCCAGACGATCGGTTGTGAATTCGAACACTGTGAGGTTGTAATAATCCATACCACGAACCAGGCGTGGATTCACGATGTAGGCAACGCCGTTGGCATCCAAAATGGTTTTAAGTGTGTTGAAGTGAGCAAGTGACGCCTGGCCCAGGTAATCAAGCGGCCGCGGTGCGGATTCAACCACTGACAACATGGCCGGATTTTTGGTATCCAGAATCCGAAGTGGGTTGCTGTAAAGGCGGCGTTTGGCGTCTTCATCGAGCACATCGGCGTAGCGCTCAAAGTGACTAATCAACGCTTGTCGGTGCGCCAGGCGCTCTTGCGGTTGACCCAGACTGTTGAGTTCGAGTTGAACATCTGTCAAACCCAGGTCTTTCCACAATGCCACCGCCAGCAAAATCAGCTCTGCATCCACTTCAGGGCCAGAGAACCCAAGGGCCTCTGCGCCAATTTGATCGAACTGCCGATAGCGCCCACGTTGGGGTCGCTCATGGCGGAACATCGGGCCCATGTAGTACAGCCGCTTGCCACCGTCGTAAAGCATGGAATGCTCCACCACCGCTCGCACCACACCGGCAGTGGCTTCAGGCCGCAGCGTCAACAGATCCCCATTGAGGCTGTCTTCAAAGGAATACATCTCCTTTTCGACAATGTCAGTAACTTCACCCAAGCCACGAACAAACAATGGCGTGCGTTCCACAATGGGCGTGCGGATGTTGCGGTATGCATAGCCCGCCATCAAGGCGCGCACTTTGGATTCCAGCCACTCGACCGCAGCAGAATCCGGCGGCAACACATCATTCATGCCCTTGATGGCCGTCAACTTCTCTGACTTCGCGCGAATTTCTTTATCACTCATGGGTTCAATCAAGACAGTTCGGTTCTGGTTTGCACACCAAATCGCTTATCAACATAGGCCTCAACGATTTTTTGAAATTCTTGTGCAATCGTGTCGCCCCGCAAGGTCAGGCGCTTTTCACCGTCAATGAACACGGGTGCCGCAGGGGCCTCCCCCGTACCGGGCAAACTGATGCCTATATCGGCTTGCTTGCTTTCACCTGGGCCATTCACGATACAGCCCATGACCGCCACCTTGAGCTTTTCCACGCCCGGATATTTTTCACGCCAGACCGGCATTTGTGCCCGCAGATAGCCTTCAATCTGCTGCGTGAGCTCCTGAAACGTCGTGCTGGTCGTACGGCCACAACCAGGACAGGCCGTGACACTGGGGACAAATGACCTCAACTCCAGCGCCTGCAGTATTTCAGTTGCAATCACCACTTCCTGCGTCCGGGATTCGCCCGGTTGGGGTGTCAAGGACACGCGAATGGTGTCGCCAATGCCCTCCTGCAACAAAATGGAGAGCGCCGTGGCGGAGGCTACTGCACCTTTGGTGCCCATGCCAGCTTCGGTCAAACCCAAGTGAAGCGGGTAGTCACAGCGTTTGGCCAGTTCACGGTACACAGAAATCAAATCCTGAACGCCACTGACCTTGCAAGACAGAATGATCTGGTTTTCGTTCATGCCCATTTTGACGGCTTGATGAGCCGACTTGATGGCAGACGTAATCAAGGCCTCATACATCACCGGCTTGGCACCCCACGGCTCAGAACGACGATTGTTTTCGTCCATCAAACTCGCCAACAATTCCTGGTCCAGACTGCCCCAGTTCACACCAATGCGAATCGGCTTATCCCATCGCATCGCGGCCTCGATCATCAGTCCGAACTGCCTGTCGTGCTTATCCCCCTTACCGACGTTGCCGGGATTGATCCGGTACTTGGACAAGGCTTGTGCACACGCCGGATAGTCAGTCAGCAGGCGGTGGCCGTTGTAATGGAAATCTCCAACCAGGGGAACATCGACGCCCATGCGGTCAAGTTGTTCGCGTATGTGAGGAACAGCCTGTGCGGCTTCTGGCGTATTGACCGTCAAACGCACCATTTCAGAACCCGCAAGCGCCAACTCCTTGACCTGAATCGCCGTGCCGATGACATCGAGCGTATCGGTATTGGTCATTGATTGGATTCGCACGGGGGCATCACCGCCAACGGTGACCACGCGCGCATCCCAGACCACCCGGGCCTGCCGGGAGCGCCGCGCCTTGGGCGTTGCGGATTCGATGGGCAAAAATGACATTACTATTTCACCTCAAAACGTGCCACATTATTTTTTGCCACACCAGTTAAGTCAAAGGGTTTTCCTCGCACTTGAAGCTCCGTGCTGTCAGCCCGGCCGACCACCACAGACAGTGGCAAGGCCCCCGACACGCCAACCACTTCACGGTCACTCATTGTCTTGCGCACCTGAACGACGCCGTTGGCGTCGACCACCTCGATCCATGAGGACCCCTTTGCAGTGAAGGTGAGCAGGCCAGTGCTTGCACCAGAACCCGACACGATTGCAGCCGAAAAATTGGCCGCGGAGGCGGGCACAGCTCCGGCGTGGGCATCAGCACCGGTACTCGGCACTGCGGAACCATCTGTATCTGACGCAAGCAAACTTGGAGCCAGGCCTGAGGTTGCGACCTCAGTCGCCGACACTGCGTCTTCAGCCGACGTTGAAAGTGGCGTCACCGAAACCTCGGCTGTGGGCTGAACTGTACTGGCGACCTCAGTGCGCGGCTTGAAAGGAAAAAAAACAAGCACCACGATGCCGACCAGAAGCGCCAGCACGGCCAGTACAAATGGTTTGGAGAGTTGATGCCAAAAGGAAAAGCCAAAACCATCACCAGCCGCACGGAATGGGGTGTTGATGCCGGCCTCGTCAGTCTTGAGAAGCGGTGCCGACGTGCGTGGCAATTGTTCCAGGATCGGCGCGGAATCGATCTTCAGCGTCCTGCAAACACTGGCAGCCAGTGCGCGGACAAAAACCATATCTGGTAACAAATCGAAACGGTCAGCCTCAAGGGCCTCCAGCTTGGCTACAGGAACCTTCAGCGCAACGGCCAATGCGCCAATATGCAAGCCTTGCGCCTCGCGTGCCTTGCGCAGCATCGCACCACCCGACATCGGCTTCACTGCCTCAGCGGCAGAAATCGTTGCCTCGGGGACAGTCGCAATAGGCTCACTCATCAAAGGCACTCCGTGCATAGGAAGCAGATTCGCGGGACTGCGGAAAACGCTTCTGCAGTTGCGTGGCAAGTTGCAGCATGGCGTCGCGGTTGTTCATACGCCGTTCAACTTTGATTCCTAGCCAAAGGGATTCTGCATTGGCCAGCTCGCTGTTATTTAACCGCCGAACATAAAACTGGGCTCGAACATAGTCGCCGCGTTGGAAAAGCAAGGTGGCCAAGTTATACGCCGTGACCGGATTGCCCGCATCAAACTCATAAGACTTCAACAGGCTGGCTTCGGCGTCGGCCGGTCGTCCAGCCCCCATTTGGCACAAGCCCTGCGCCATCAAGGTCTTGGCACGTTCACCATATTGGGGGTTTGCCAGCGCTTGCGAAAACAATGTGAGGGATTCAGGATATCTGGCCTGCTGGCAAAGCAACCAGCCGAGGTTATGCACAACATTTGCATTCTGAGGGTTCATGGCGAGCGCTTTTCTAAAGCTCTCTTCCGCGAATGGGCGATCATTGAGCCGCATGTAAATCAGACCGCGCAAGTTATAGGCTTCACCGAACGTCGGATCCGAGGCGATGGATTGCTTGAGCTCATCGAGTGCAATCGTAGTTTGCCCCTGCTCGAAATAGCCGACCGCGAGTTCCAGTCGAATGCGAGCGCGCCTGCGTGCATCGGGCTCGTCCGAAGCCGTTATCATTTCGCCCTTACCGCCTGCTGGGCCAACACCCGCCACCTTTGAGGCGCAGCCCAAAGCGCTGGCCAACCCGGCGACAAGCAGACAAACGAAGAGCAGGCGTTTGCCCAGTTGAATCAATCCTGAACTATTCGTTGTCATGTTTCAGTTCTCCTTGACCTGACTGCCAATTTCGGACACGGGCTTGAGCATGAAAGTGCGCTGTCGCGCGATCCGCTCGCCGACACGGGTACGGTCCTTCACTTCACCGGCCAATTGACCGCAGGCAGCATCGATATCATCGCCGCGCGTCTTGCGCACGGTGGTCACGATGCCGGCATCGACCAAAATTTTGGCGAAAGCCTGAATGCGCTGCGGCGTCGATCGCATCAACCCAGAGGCTGGGAACGGGTTGAACGGAATCAGGTTGAACTTGCACCAAACACCGCCGCTTGAATAATGTTGAACAAGTCTGACCAACTGCTGAGCATGCTCTGGCTGGTCATTGACTTCCTGCAACATGCAATATTCAAAGGTGATGAAGTCACGCGGCGCGTAGGCGAGATAACGATTGCAGGCATCCAACAGCTCAGCGATCGAATATTTCTTGTTGAGTGGCACCAGATCATCGCGTAACAGGTCATTTGGCGCATGCAACGATACCGCGAGCGCCACGGGGCAGTCTCGCGCAAGCCGATCCATCATGGGCACAACACCCGAAGTGGAAACCGTTACACGCCGACGGGACAGCCCATAACCATGGTCATCAAGCATGGTGCGCAGCGCTGGCACCAATTCGGCATAATTTTGTAGGGGCTCACCCATGCCCATCATCACGACATTCGAGATAACCCGTTCATCGCGATTCAAGTGCTTGCGCAAAAAATGTTCTGCAAACCACAATTGCGCAATGATTTCACCGGCTCTAAGGTTCCGGCTAAAG
>Ga0180012_1000280_pt1 | contig 19456 bp, 18 predicted proteins | sample KR11_S2_MetaG_FD_122243 | JGI IMG/M metagenome (GOLD analysis project Ga0180012, IMG submission 122243) | Groundwater microbial communities from the Olkiluoto Island deep subsurface site, Finland - KR11_S2_MetaG | ecosystem: Environmental > Aquatic > Deep subsurface > Groundwater | place...
AAGTTGTCATTGCGAGCGTTAGCGAAGCAATCCCGTGGTGTAGTTTGTAGGCCTTGTTGAGATTGCTTTGTCGCTTCGCTCCTCGCAATGACAGTGTAAAGGTTTTCATGAAACGCAATACTAAACACGACCGCCGCTCCAACGTAATTTAGTCTTTAAAACATCAAAATAGGGTCTGTCCTCCATGGTTATCATATTGATAGGATGGGGGCTTTTTTTTACAATAATAGTATCTTTCTCATTTATTTCGAGACTCGTCTGGCCGTCAAAAGTAAGCGTAACATCTGATGACTTTTCTTCAAGCATGATTTTTATGGATACTGATTCAGGAACTATTAAAGGTCGTATTGTTAGAGTAAAGGGGCAAATAGGTGTCATTATTATTCCTTTTACATCCGGATGTATAATGGGCCCTCCGGCGGCAAGCGAATAGGCTGTAGAACCGGTTGGGGTTGCCACGATAAGACCGTCGGCGCTATAAGTAGTCAAATAGTTATCATCTATATATGTTTTTATATGTGCCAGCCTGGCAAAAGCCCCCCTGTTAATAACCATATCGTTCAGGACAGTTTCGCGGGCGATTTCCTTTCCTTCTCTAAACACCTTTACAAGAAGGCGCATCCTGGGCTTTGTGGTAAAATCTTCATTCAAAATGGATTCAGCCGCAGCAAACAGGCTTTCTTCTGTGATTTCCGCGAGGAAACCTACTTCGCCAAACTTTACGCCGAGGATGGGGATATCCTGCTCTCCTATCCAGCAGACAGCGTTTAAAAAAGTTCCATCACCACCCAATACGAAGATGCAGGAAAGATCCGGCGGCGCAGAAGATTCGCCTGGGATCGAAAATTTTCGAGGAGGAGAAGTTTCTTTCCTTACAACATCCATGCCTTTTGACCGCAGCCAGTTTTCAAGTTCATCGGCCTTTTTTCCGGCCTTTATATCTGCCTTTATAACTATTCCTATTCTTTTCAAAATAAGTGTTAACTCCTTAACGTTTCGGAATTTCTACAACCTGTTGAAATTCCTTAAACTTTAGTCGAGTAGTTAAATAGTCGAGTCGTCGAGTTGTAATGGGCATTGAACCACTCAACTAATCAACCACTTGACCACTCGACAATTGTGAGCGAAGAGAGCTAAGTATTTTTGGTGCGAAACCTGAGTATTTTATTATAAACATATTGATGAAACGGCAAGAAATTTTTAAATGAACTTATAAATTGTTTTATCTTGACTCAATACGGTCAGGTTATTATAAAAAATTTGGTTTTTTATCGGCCTGTGTTTTATATTAACCTATCAAAATAATACCCGGACTTTGTCATGCCGGACTTGATCCGGCATCCAGCGTATTTTCCTGGATTCCGGCTTTCGCCGGAATGACGGCTTTGGGTATTTAATTGCCGTAGTAATAATTAACTCAAGCTTCGGGGAATTTAACCCAATAACTCACGGTAATCTGTGTAACCTGCCCGCTTGTGCCTCGCAGTGGCAGGCGGGTCTGTGTAATCTGTGGATTAAAAATTAATTGAAGGGCAAATTATTATGAAGTGTAGTTTTGGGAAACAGCTTATTTCCTTAGCTGTAGTTATTTTGTGCGGATTATTTCTTGTCTCATGTGGTGAACCTGAAAGTACTTCTGATTCTTCTAAAAAATCAGATGAAACGATCAAGCTTGGTGTTGCGGGAGCGCACAGCGGAGACCTGGCATCTTACGGTGTTCCTTCTGTAAGAGCGGCAGAGCTGGTGGTTCGGGATATTAATGCAAAGGGCGGCATTCTCGGGAGAAAGGTTGAGTTGTTGATTGAAGACGATGTCTGTAAACCGGAAATAGCCACCAATACAGCTACCAAGCTGGTTACGGAAGGTGTCGACATTGTTTTAGGTCACATATGCAGCGGCGCTACAAAGGCGGCCCTTGGTATTTATAAGGACTCGAAGATTATTATTATGTCTCCCTCCTGTACCAATCCTGCACTTACACAGAGCGGTGACTATCCTAATTTTTTTCGTACAATTGCTTCCGATGATATACAGGCAAGCCTTGAAGTTGATTTTGCAATAAATGTTTTAAAGGTTAAAAACATTGCTGTTCTCCACGACAAGGGCGACTATGGAAAGGGTCTTGCTGAATTTGTGAAAAAATATTTGGAAGCTTTGGATAAAGCGGAATTGGTATTGTACGAAGGCGTTACTCCAGGCGCTGTTGACTATTCTGCTGTTGTTCAGAAAATAAAGCATTCTGGGGCTGAGGCTGTTATCTTTGGCGGATATCATCCTGAAGCATCAAAAATAATCAGCCAGATGCGGAAAAAAGGCATGAAAACCGTATTTATTTCAGACGATGGCGTTAAGGATGATACGTTTATAAAAGTTGCAGGAGAATATGCCGAGGGCGTATATGCCACAGGGCCGATTGATACCTCGAATAACCCAATGGCAGTTGCTGCTATTGAGGCTCACAAAAATACTTATGGATCAGAACCGGGCGCTTTTTTTCTTAACGCTTATTCGGCTTGTCTATGTTTGCTGAATGCGATTCAAAAGGCAGGTTCTACAGATTACGAAGCTGTCTCAAAAGCACTTAGAACCGAATATGTGGATACACCACTTGGAAAAATTAGTTTTGACGAGCATGGCGATGCGATCGGGGTAGGTTTTTGCATGTATCAGGTACAAAATGGAGTTTATGTTGAAGCGCAGAGATCGTCAAATAGTTGAGTCGTCAAGTTGTCGAGTGGGTGGGAACAATTGCATACAATTCAGCATGTTAGAATTCAAATGAGTAACTTTTCAATAAGTCCGGGCAATAGCTCCTGGATTCCCGCTTTCGCGGGAATGACGAAATGACGATTGGGTGTAAGTGTCTGTCATTCCAGCGAAGGCGGGAATCCAGAAAATAATCGCAAAATATGATTTACCCGAACTTTTTGAGAAGTTACTCGAATGAATACTGTCTGTCCAATTTTCAAGCAAAATCAATATATTATCATGATACCAACTACTCGACCACTTGACCACTCGACCATTTAACGAGGTCTGAAATGGAATATTTTTTTGAGCTTATTCTGGGAGGTCTGACCCGTGGTAGTATATATGCCCTTATTGCCCTGGGCTATACCATGGTGTATGGCATTATTGAGCTGATCAATTTTGCCCATGGTGAAATTTATATGATAGGGGCGTTTACAGCCCTTATTTTTACAAGTGTTCTGACATTACTGGGTTTTAACGAGATTGCAGTAATTGTGCTGGCATCTCTATTGGCGGTGATATATTCTTCGGCTTATGGCTACACAGTTGAAAAGATAGCCTACAAGCCTCTTCGCAATGCTCCGCGACTTTCACCTCTTATCAGTGCCATTGGAATGTCAATTTTTCTTCAAAATTATGTATTATTGGCACAAACATCTGATTTTCTACCCTTCCCCAACCTTATTCCTGAATTTGAATTTATTAAGCCATACAGGCATATTATTGGTTCGCCGGAGATAATCATTCTTCTTACCACTTCGATCGCTATGGTTTTGCTGACTTTTCTAATCAAGTTTACCAGGATAGGAAAGGCTATGCGCGCAACAGCCCAGGACAGAAATATGGCCATGCTTGTTGGGGTAAATGTTAATCGAGTAATTTCTATAACATTTATAATTGGTTCTGCTTTAGCCGCACTGGGCGGAGTTCTGATTGCTTCGCATGTTGGTCAGATAAATTTTTATATTGGTTTTATCGCGGGGATTAAAGCATTTACTGCTGCCGTACTTGGCGGAATAGGCAGTATCCCCGGCGCTGTTTTAGGTGCGCTTGTTCTCGGGCTGACAGAAAGTTTTGCAACAGGTTACGTTTCCAGCGATTATGAAGATGTTTTTGCTTTTGGATTACTTGTGCTGATTCTCATATTCAGACCTGCGGGCATTCTTGGGCGGGCTGCAGCGCAAAAAGTATAAGTTAGAGGTTGTTTCAAAACGCCCCCTTTTGCCTAATCTCTGTGTCAGACAAAAATTATAATCCTCGAAATACTTCAAGTATTCCTGCGGTTATAATTTTCGCCTTCCTTGACCTTAGACAAAATTGAACATTTTGAAACAACCTCTTTATAATAATATTTTGAGAGATAAAACGATTTAGTATGAGCTTCAGGGATGATAAAATTCAGGAAATAAAAAAATCACTTCTTGTTTCTATATGGTTTATGTTTTTGACATTTCCCATAATGGTAATCCGTGTCAATCCTATAGAGAAAGCTGTTGAATGGCGCTGGGAAAACATGCTCGTTGTTGGAATCGGCAGCTTTTTGCTCTCCTTTGTCTGGCGTTATATGCTGAAAAAAAAGGAAGCAGGGGAAAAACGAGCTGAAATTGGTGAATCAGGCAACACTTTTTTGATTCAGAAAATATTGGAAGAACCCAGATTTTGTATTCCTTTGCTGATAACCTTAACTATCATCGCGGTTGCTTTTCCTTTTATTTTTTCCATGTATCAGACCAATATAATGACTACAGCTTTAATGTATGTTGTTCTTGGCCTGGGCCTTAACATTGTGGTGGGTCTTGCTGGACTGCTTGATCTTGGATATGTTGCTTTTTATGCCGTAGGAGCTTATTGTTATGCATTGCTGAATCACCATTTTGGCCTTGGTTTCTGGTCGGTACTTCCGATAGGAGCTGTATTAGGCTTTATTTTTGGCATACTCCTTGGTTTCCCCGTGCTTCGTTTGAGAGGCGACTACCTTGCCATCGTCACCCTTGGATTTGGAGAAATAATAAGACTTGTATTGGAAAACTGGAATGAATTTTCTTTTGGCCCAAGCGGCATTGCCAATATTGACAGACCGGCTTTTTGGGACTTCCAATTTTCGCTTCAGAATGCAACCATATATCTTTATTTTCTTATGATCGGACTGACGTTATTTACGATTTTTGTGGTCAACAGATTGCAGAATTCACGAATAGGCAGAGCCTGGATAGCTTTGAGGGAGGACGAAACAGCATGCCAGGCTATGGGGATTGACAAAACCAGGACAAAACTGACAGCCTTTGCGCTTGGTGCAACATGGGCTGGAATGGTTGGTGTAATATTTGCCGCCAAAACTACTTTCATTAATCCCGCAAGTTTTACCTTCCTTGAATCGGCCATGATACTTTCCATCGTCGTATTGGGAGGCATGGGTTCGATTTTAGGTGTTATTATCGGAGCGTTAATCCTGATCCTTCTGCCTGAATATCTCAGAGTTTTTTCTGACTACAGGATGCTGCTTTTCGGAGCCATAATGGTTATTATGATGGTGTTCCGTCCCCAGGGCATAATTACCAATATACGCCGCAGGTATAAATTTAATGAATAGCTGAAAAAATTTATAAGATGAATACTATTCTGGAAGTAAAAGATTTAACCATGGATTTTGGCGGCCTGCGGGCTCTGGACCACCTTGATCTGAATGTGGTTGAAGGAGAGATAGCAGCCATTATTGGTCCGAACGGGGCAGGCAAAACCACTTTTTTTAACTGTATCACTGGAATATACAATCCAACTGAAGGAGAAGTTCTAATTTCACCTCCTGGGAAAAAACGTAAGAAAATAAATGGGTTAAAACCAAATCGTGTTACAGAAAACGGTATGGCCCGTACTTTTCAAAACATCCGTCTGTTTCCTGACATGACTGTTCTTGAAAATGTTATGATTGGACGCCACTGCCGTACTTCTTCGGGTATTGTAGGAGCAATTTTAAGAGGGAGGTCAACGAATAAAGAAGAAAAAGAAATAGTTGATTTCAGCTATAATATTTTGAAGAAAACCAGCCTTTCACATCTTGTCAATGAGCTTGCAAAAAACCTTCCCTACGGGGCACAAAGGCGGCTCGAAATAGCAAGGGCTATGGCAACCGAGCCTTTTCTGCTTCTTTTAGATGAACCGGCTGCCGGCATGAATCCCCAGGAAACCAGGGAACTTGACGAACTGATAACCAGAATACGAGACGAGGAAAGTATTTCCATACTGATGATTGAGCATGACATGAAGTTGGTCATGAGTTTGTCCGACAGGATATTTGTTATGGATTATGGAAGGAAGATAGCGCAGGGCAGCCCTTATGATATAATTAATAATCCTGTAGTAATAAAGGCTTACCTTGGAGAAGATATATATGCTTAGGCTAAGGAATGTAAACTCATTCTATGGAAATATTCAGGTGTTAAAGAATATAAATGTTGAGATTTCCAGGGGAGAGATTATAACCCTTATTGGCGCAAACGGGGCAGGAAAAACAACAACTCTCATGACAATTTCGGGAATAGTACCCGCGCGTTCAGGTGAAGTTCTTTTTATGGAAAAACCTATCCATAACATGAGGCCTGACATTATAGTTTCTCTGGGAATCAGCCAGGTTCCAGAAGGAAGAAGAATTTTTCCATATTTAACGGTTTCGGAGAATCTGGATATGGGAGCTTTTTTAAGGACAGACAGCGAAAATATAAAAAAGGATATGGAATATATTTTCGAGCTTTTTCCCATACTTGGTCAAAGGAGGAATCAGCCCGGCAAAACATTAAGCGGGGGTGAACAGCAGATGCTTGCCATTTCAAGAGCAATAATGGCGAGGCCAAAGCTTTTGTTGCTTGATGAACCATCTTTGGGACTGGCCCCTCTTATAGTAAAGCAACTATTTGAGATCATAAAGAAAATAAATATCGAAAATCAAACCACTATTTTTCTTGTGGAGCAGAATGCAAATCTGGCGCTGAAGGTTGCTCACAGGGGCTATGTTATGGAAAACGGACGTATAACTCTTTCAGATTCCGCAGAAAATCTTTTTTCGAATGAAAATGTTAAGAAAGCATATCTGGGGTTGTAGTTTTTCCGGGAATCGTGAGGGGGAATTTGTCCTTGACTTGGGGTCCACTTCAAAAGGAAACAGGAAAACAGGTATTCACGTTCTGCATGAACAGCCTCCTTTTCCACCACGTCTAATTGTAGTCATTGAAAGTTAATAGAACATGAAGACAACTATAGAGCAACTAAATTCGTTTATTAGATCGGCTGAGGGTGAAAACCTGGAATTCAAACAAGCTAAGATGCAGTTCGATTCTGAAAAGTTAACACGCTATTGTGTTGCTCTTGCCAATGAGGGCGGCGGCAAACTTATTTTGGGGGTCACAGATTACCCGCCGAGGCGCGTTGTGGGAACAAGCGCTTTTACGAATATCGATAAAACCAAGTCACAGCTTTTGGACCGTTTGCATCTTCGGATTGATATGGAAGAGGTTTGGCATTCGGATGGGCGGGTAGTCGTTGTTCACGTTCCTTCGAGGCGGATTGGCAGACCTATTGAGTATCGCGGCGCTTACTGGATGCGTAGCGGAGAGGCACTGGTGCCTATGACTCCAGACAAACTCCACCAGATTTTTGCTGAAGCAGAGTCGGATTTTTCAGCACAGATTTGTGACAAAGCCAACTTTGATGACCTTGATGCACATGCCATCGAGATTTTCAGAAAAAAATGGGTTAGCAGAACGGGCAATAACCATATAGAAAAGCTGTCCGCCAAACAACTACTTGAAGATGCCGAACTTATTATTGACAGCTCTATAACTTATGCGGCTCTAATCCTTTTCGGAACCCGAAAGGCTCTTGGCAGGCATATTGCCCAAGCCGAGGTCATTTTTGAATACCGATCAACCGAAACCTCTCTCCCATTCCAGCAGCGCAAAGAATACCGGGAGGGCTTTTTCCTTTACTATGATGATCTTTGGAACACCATCAACCTGCGTAATGACCTCTATCAATACCAGGACGGCCTTTTTATGATATCGATCCCTTCATTCAACGAGGCCGTTATCCGTGAGGCCATACTTAACGCTGTCAGTCATCGGGATTACCGTTTTGCCGGTTCGGTCTTCATAAAGCAGTACCCATTAAAAATCGAATTTATCAGCCCTGGAGGGTTTCCTCCGGGAATTACACAGGAAAACATATTGTGGAAACAGTATCCTCGCAACAGGCGTATTGCAGAAGCTTTTGCAAAATGCGGCCTGGTGGAACGGTCTGGTCAGGGCGCCAACCGAATGTTCGAACAATGTGCACGGGAGAGCAAAATTCCTCCGGATTTTTCTTGGACGGATGATTACCAAGTGTTTCTCACGTTAAACGGTAAGGTGCAAGATCCCCATTTCTTACGCTTTTTAGAAAAAATAGGACGTGAGCGGCAGGTATCGTTTGATTCGACCGATTTTATTATTCTGGATTTAATCAATAGGGAGCAAAAGCTGCCCCAATGGGCTAAAGATCGAGCCCTCGCTTTGGTTAAATCCAGCGCTATTGAGCGTGTTGCGCGCAAATATATTCTTTCCAGAAAATTTTATGAATTCACAGATAAAAAAGGCGTGTACACCCGGAAACGCGGGTTGGACCGCGAAACCAACAAGCAGCTATTGCTGAAACACATTCGTGCTAATGAGAAAGCAGGGAGCCGTTTTCGCGAATTAAGAGAAGTATTACCCTCCCTGACCAGAGATCAAGTGCAGAAATTGCTCGCTGAAATGAAGATACAGAAAATGATCATTGTCGTCGGAAAAACCAGTGCAGCCAGCTGGTATCCTCCTGGTTCTGGAAAAAGAAAGAATGTCTGACAAAGCTTCCCGAAAAGACTGTAGAGAAGATCTATCTTGAATTGCGTCAAAATGAAATTATTAGCGCAAGTTTAGCGCAAGTTTAGCGCAAGTTAATTTTTTAAGTATCTATATATATATTAAAGAATTATACTACATTCATTAATTAAGCTGTATGTAATTTTAATGCAATTAAGACGCAAGCGTCCAGAGCAGGTGGTCTCTGCTCTTGACTCGTGTTAGTGTGAAATTCGAATTGATATTGAGATCAAGGCGTTATAATGGAGGTAACAGTTCAACGTTCACGGTGAACTGTTATTAATGGAGAAGAACCTCATGCGAGCTATGGTTTTAAGCGAGCCCAATCATTCTCTTAGTCAATTAGATATCGCCATTCCTGAACCCGGTCCTGAGCAGGTATTAATTCGTGTAAATGCATGTGGTGTATGCAGAACTGACCTGCACATTAAAGATGGCGAGCTAAACAGACCTAAACTTCCCCTTGTTATGGGTCATGAAATCATCGGAACGGTGGTTAAAAAAGGATTAAAAGTAGAAAGATTTTCCATTGGCGGCAGGATCAGGGGCGCCGCAGTTCTTGTAGTTGATTAAGGAAAAATATCCTATGAAAATAAAAATATTGCGAATATTTGTTTTGTTTTTATTTGTTTTTTCCGCTGTTCAGTTGCAGGCTTCTGACTGCTTTGGAGAAAAAATTCCAGTAATTGCCAGCATTTTTCCAGTTGCAGACATGGTAAAGCAGGTTGGAGGCATGTATGTTGATGTGACTATTGTTATTCCTTCCGGCGCAAGTCCTCACACATATGAACCAAAACCAAGTCTGTTAAAAAAGATTTCCGATGCACGTATTTTTTTTATTATTGGAGCCGGTCTTGAATTATGGGCGGGAAAATTTGTCAGATTATCAAAAAACCAGATATATACGGTGAAATTGTCCGAAGGAGTTTCTCTGATAAGGTTGTCAGAACATATTCATGATGAATTTGAGCACCATCATGGTGAGGCAGATATTTCAGATACAGAGTCGGGCTTTGCTAACCCTCATATATGGCTTGATCCTGAAATCGCAAAATTGATGGTTAATAAAATTATTTTTGCGCTTTGTAAGATTGATAACAAAAATATGAAATACTATGAGAGGCGGGGATCAGCGTATTTAGATAAATTGAATGAACTCCATGTCTTGATAACTTCGACAGTTGAGAAATTTAAAACCAGAAAATATATTTCCTTTCACCCTGCATGGGATTACTTTGCAAGGAGATATGGACTTGAATCTGTCGGCGTGATTGAAGCGGCTCCCGGAAGACATCCTACGCCAAGAAGTATACAGAATATTATTTCTCTTATAAAACAGCACAATATTCGGGCTGTTTTTGCTGAACCCCAGTTGAATCCAAAGGTTGCAGAAGTAATTGCCAGGGAGGCAAATGTTAAAGTGCTTCTTCTTGATCCAATGGGAGGCCAGGATATAAAAGGCCGCGACACCTATTTTGACCTTATGAAATATAACCTTAATGTCTTGCAGGAGGCAATGCTTTGATAAACCATGAAACAGAGGTTGAAAATAAAAAGGCTGTTTTTGTGGACCTTCAAGATGTCTGGGTCAGCTATTACAAGAAATGGGTACTGAAGTCTATATACTTGAAGTGCTATCAGGGTGAGATTTTTGGCATAGTAGGACCCAATGGTGGTGGCAAGTCAACTCTGCTAAAAGTAATTTTAGGACTTGTTCGTCCTCAAAAAGGTGTAGTGAATTTATTTGGGCATAAGCCTGACAAACATAACAGACTTGAAGTTGGATATCTGCCCCAGATTTCTAAAGCTGACAGATCTTTTCCTGTCACTGTTCTGGATGTAGTCCTAATGGGATTATATAACAGGCTTGGTTTTTTTAAACGACCTGGAAACAGAAGCAGGGAAGTTGCGATGGAGATGCTATCCGAGATAAATATGGCTGACCATGCAGGAAAGCCTTTTGGAAATCTATCCGGAGGCCAGCAGCAGAGAGTTCATATTGCCAGAGCCTTGGCATCAAAGCCTAAACTATTGGTACTGGACGAGCCTTCAACAGGAGTGGACAGTGTTGCTCAGGAGGATTTTTACGAGTTGCTGGTCAAATTTAGAGATGAAATGAATATATCAGTAATAATGGTTTCTCATGATATAGGAGTTATTACTGCCCATGCAGATCGCATCGCATGTTTGAATTTGCAGATTCACTATCATGGCGAACCGGATCCCTGTTTTGAACCTGAAATAATGCAAAAGCTTTATGGTAAAGATCTGAATGTTATGGTTCACGATTCTAAATGTGTAACGTGTTTTAAGAAACATGAACATAATGATTGAAATTTTTAACCTCGAATTTATGCGGAACGCCTTTATGGCGGGTATAATACTGAGCCCGGTTCTTGCCGTGGTGTCATTTTTTGTCGTACTCCGCCGTTTATCATTCGTGGGAGTTGGTGTGGCTCATTCGGCATTCGGCGGCATTGCTTTAGGGTTTCTTCTGGGCATATCCCCCACCCTTACAGCCATTGCCTTTGCAATAGCTGTTTCCAATGCAATAGGCTACATAAGCAGGCACGGCAGATTAAGTGCCGATACAGCCATTGGAATTTTTTTTGCTTTAGCCATGGCGCTTGGAGTTATTTTTATAGGCATGTCTGATCAATACAATGTAGATCTTTTCGGATATCTTTTCGGTAACATACTTGCAATTACCGGTGAGGATTTAATAACTATTGCGCTGCTGGGAGGGCTTGTCCTTATATCCATTTTTTTGCTTTTCAAAGAATTACTGTTTGTTTCATTTGACAGAGAGGTTGCGCTGGTCAGCGGAATACCCGTAGCTTTTCTTGATCATTTTTTTCTTACGATACTTGCTGTGTCAGTTGTAATCAGCATGAAAATTGTAGGGATAATTCTTGTTTCAGCTCTTCTTGTGATACCTGGAGCAGCGGCTTCGCAAATAACTGATCGCTATATTCCAATGATTGCAACCGCTATTGCAATAGCTTTGATATCTACAGTAGGAGGATTAATGTTTTCATATTATGCAGACCTTGCATCAGGCGCAACCATTGTAACATTATCATCCATTATATTTTTTATATTATTTATAGTCGGCAAGTTTCGAAAATAGGAATTAAGGGCTAATTTCTTGACAATACATCTGCCAAAAGATATATAAAAAAAATCTTTAAATAGTATGACCTTCGGAGAGGAGTGATGTTACCTTAAAATTATAGTATATTGTATTTTGGGCAAACCTTTAATTTATGCTGACGAATCTGGTCCGAAGATTTTGGTCTGGATTTATAAAGATTAACAAGTTTTAAAGGAGGGGTTAAATGAATCGTTTTATTAAACTAATTATTGCTGCAAGTTGTATTTTTTCATTGATAGTTTTTCCTGTTGCGTGTGGTGGGGACGACGCAGCGGAACAGAAAGCTCCTGTTAAAAAGGCAGAGGCAACGCCAGCGGTAAAACATGAGGCGGCAACGCCTGTGGCACAGGAAAACGCAAAACCAAGCCCTGACAAAGCCATTGAAATGCTCAAGGCAGGTAACGCCAGATTTGTTGATGGAATACCTACTCATCCTCACATCAATCGTACGCGTCTCATTCAGGCTGGAAAAGAAAATCAGGGAGATCATGCTTATGCTACGGTTATTACCTGCTCAGACTCACGTGTGCCTGTTGAGCTGGTATTTGATGCAGGCGTAATGGATATTTTTGTTATCAGAGTTGCAGGCAACGTCTGCGATACGGACGAGGTCGGATCAATTGAATATGGTTTAGCACATGTTAATACTCCGGTTTTAGTTGTTCTTGGCCATACCCAGTGCGGAGCTGTTACTGCCGTTACTCATGCCGTCCTTGGGACAGGACACGCTCTGGAAAGAAATATTCCGCCTCTTGTTGACAACATTCAGCCCGCAGTGAAACTTGCCATGTCTAAACATGCTGATGTAAAAGGGGATGCAATTGTTCCATATGCTATTGAAGAAAATGTGTGGAGGGGAATTGAAGACCTCTTCATGGCAAGCCCTGCAAGCAGGGAGATTGTAAAGAGCGGAAAAGCAAAAGTGGTTGGTGCTATATATGATGTGGGCACAGGTATTATTAATTGGCTGCCGGAAAGCAAAACAACGGATATCCTTAACACGGTTGAGGCAAATCCTGATCGAGCTATGAACGCTATGGCCGGCGGCGAACATGCTGCTGAAGCATCTGCCGGTGGTCATCATTAAAGACCGCTCAACTTAGGTTAGATAGAGAACAATAAAAAAGGCAGGGTCGGTAATGACCCTGCCTTTTTTATTTGCTATTCACGTAACAGATTGAAACATTTTAATATTTGTGATATACAAATGCAATCTCTAAGAACATTATTGGAATCTTCAATTGCATAGTGGTAAGAGATCAAACATCTGACTTTTTCTTAATGGACAGCATATTTATATTAAATTGTAAACTATACAATAAGATGCACACGTAATGCGCGTTTTTTCCCACTAATCATTGTTCAGCTCGTTAACAGGATTCACGTATAGGGGACTTACACCCCATTAGTTCACGCCCATGCCTGGCGTACCACAAAACGTTCCACCGGACTCTCGCTAACTGCGAGGTTTATAGGTTATGTGTCAGGAAAAAGTCGGGAGTTTGCAGAAAATGAAAAGAAGGCTTAAAAAGATCGACAAAGATAAATTGATAGCAAGCAGTCTATGGTCTAATAAAATCAAACCGGATTGTGTAAACGAGAACGTCTTTCTCACTATTCGGGACAACCGGATCGATATGTATCACAATGGCGGAAAACTTTTTGGCTATGACAGTAGTGGCTTTAAAACACACCTAAAATATGCTTCCGTAATAACAGAAAACGGGAGGGATTATCTGTCTGAATCAGAATTATCAAGTTATAAGTTGGCTTCTAACTTTGAAGAAAATTATCAGAGAATTAAAGAAAACTGTTCCAACTATTCAGAAATAGAAGCTTCTGGTGTTTCAGACTTGTATCACAAACACTCATACTTATCGAACAGTAGTGTTATTGTTTTGGACATTGAAATTTCGTTTGAATCATTAAACGAGGAAAACAAGCAGGATAGGATTGATATTTTACTGCTCAATAAAAACTCTAAAACTCTTCAATTTGTTGAGGCAAAGCACTTCTCAAATAAAGAGATTTGGTCAAGGACAGTTCCTAAAGTGATAGGTCAAATAAAGAGATATGAATCACAATTATCAAAACGAAAATCAGATATCCTTTCAGAATACGCTGAGTATGTGAAAGATATAAACGAAATTTTTGAAATATTGTTGCCTGTGCCAACTGATATTGACGACAAAGTCACTTTGTTAATTTTTGGTTTTGATAACGACCAAAAAAACGGAAGATTGAAAAAACTTATTACAAAAAATCCTAAATATTCAGGAATAAAGAACTACTCTATTGGAAACATTAAGCAGGTGTTAACTGAAAATCTTTGGAAAACAAAGGTTTTGTAATTATGAACTTTAAGATTCACAGAGGCACTAAAGAGATCGGTGGTTCGTGTGTGGAGATTTGGACAGATAACACGCGAATTGTTATCGATATAGGAATGCCATTAGTTGAGAAGGATGGAAGCGAATTCGATTTCACAAAATATCAAAAACTTTCCCCCAATGAATTAATTAACAAAGGAATTTTACCAAACATAGATGGCCTTTACGCAAATGCGAAAAACTTAATTGATGGTGTCTTAATTTCCCACCCGCACATCGATCACTATGGATTCAGCAGTTATCTGCACCCAGAAATGAAATATTATCTGGGGGAAGCTGCTCATAAAATCATTGAGTTGACAAGCATTTTCACCCCTCAGCAAAACAACATCAAAAACGCAACATATTTTGAAAAATCAAAGCCATTCAACATCGGAGATATTACAGTTACACCATTTGGGATGGATCACTCTGCATTCGATGCTTATGCATTTTTGATTGAGACAAACGGGAAGACGCTGTTTTATTCAGGTGATTTCCGTGGTCATGGGAGAAAACAAAGAACTTTTAAATGGTTTACCCACAATGCGCCAAAGAATGTTGATTATCTATTGTTAGAAGGAACCCAAATCGAAAGAAATACTAAAAAAGATACAACAGAAGCTGATATTGAAAATGAACTGGCAAATATATTCTCTGAAAAAGAAAAAATAAATCTAATTTATTCATCAGGACAAAACATAGATAGACTGGTGTCAATTTATCGTGCGTGCAAAAAAACAGGCAAATTGTTTGTAATCGATATTTATATAGCAACTGTATTAAAAGAGCTTTCGAAACATGCAGCAATACCCTTCCCGTCGAAGAACTTTGACGAAGTTAAGGTAATTTTCCCCTATTTTCTTTGTAAACGATTAGCAAGTGAAAATAATGAAAAGCTACTCTATCAGTTTCGCAAATTTAAAATTACAAAAGAGCAAATAAGTTCGAATAAAAGCAACATTGTTTTGCTTGTCAGACCTTCAATGAAATTTGATTTAGAGCATATCCCAAATATTGAGGGCGGTAATTTAATATACTCATTATGGGAGGGCTATTTGCAAAAGGAAAACACGCAAAAGTTTATTGAGTATTTGTCAAATAAACAATTTAAACTCTATAAAGTTCATACGAGCGGGCATGCTGATATTTGGACATTAAATCAAATGGTAAGCGCTATTGGCCCGAAAATAATAGTCCCTATTCATACATTCAGTGGAGATGAATATAAAAGACATTTCAATTGTCCGGTATTGGAAATTAGAGATGGTGAAGAAATTACAATATAGACAATTGCAAACTATACAATAAGGTACACACGTAATGTGCTATTTCGTTCCATGATTGTGTTTATGGTAGAGAAGATTCACGGATAGTCAATGTCATTCGAAGAATTTACATTAGGACAATGATATGTAGCCACCAGAAAAAGAGAATTCCCTGATTGTAGGTGATGCGGAGACGTTGGCCGAAAAGGTGATTATGAAAGATAACTCAGTCCCCAGGTGGTCTCGAAGCTTTCGCAGCGATGCTATGAAAGACGGTATGGCACTTTTTAGCAATCATCTGCACGGGCTAAACCTGCCGGACGAACCTGAAAAACTGCTGGAAGGAACAATTATGGTTGTGAACGCTTGTTGTGCCTATCTCAGCATCGATGGCCGCCCACTAAACGATTTCCTTGCGATGCAAACGTATCGTCCAACGGATGATGCAGACGCCAAATACGTGTTTACTTTCAACGTGTTTGACAAAACATATGCTCGCATCTTGACGCCAATCGATTGCAAGTTTCTTGACTTGGCAGACTTGTTCGGCCATCCATGGAATGAGTTCAGTATTTGCGGGTTTTCCGACTTCCTTGTCTCACGTATTGATGGTAATCCGTTATCTGAGGATGAGATTGAGGACATCGAAAAAGTGATTGCCGACGACTTGCGTTTCGATTATACCGAGGAAGAAGTCGATTTCTGGACCGACCCAGATAAGATTGAAGGTGCACTTTACGTCTATATTTATGATGTAGACCGAGATGATGCTGAAGGCGGCTGAAGCTAATATCCACCTTAAGGCGATTGCCGATACTTTATAGCGAGTCCAAAAGGAGTTACTAATGGCACAAATTATTGCTGGTGACAAATTTTCGATAAAGGAATTTCCGTTTGAAGATGAAGTTCATGATCTTGCAGACTTTATTGTTGCTCATCCTGAGATTTTGGGCGCAGAAGTAACAATATTGGCGCGTGAACTGCAAGTGCCGACAGCGGCAGGGCAAAAAAGGATAGACTTTCTTGCCTTTGACACAGAAAACAATCAGATTGATATTGTCGAACTAAAAAAAGCTTTCGCAGACGAAAAAGTTCTTCTCCAAACCCTGCGTTACTCCAACTGGATTAGGAATAATCCTGATACAGTTCGATATCATGTCAAAAAAGAGGGCGTGAACATTAATCCAGAAGAGATTGACACTGACTCTATTAAGGTTATCATCGTAGCCCCCAAGATTTCTCGTACCTTGGCAGAATTGTGTCAATACATAACCGCTTTCGACTTTGAATTTATAGAACTGCAACGATTCAAAGACGCAAATGACAAAGTATACGCTATTACAGACCGACTTGAGGTCGAAACAATACAGCCCACTCCCCCAACATGGCAGGATACCTATGATCTTTCATGGTATAAACAACACGCTGTTCGCGATCAGCAAATTAGTGATCTCGAAAATGCCATAAGTGCACTTACTGGAATCTGCGATGAAAACGCGTGGGATCTACGGGCAAGATATGTTAAGTGGTCTGTCAGATTTCAGACCACAGGCGGCAGAAATGCCTTTCTTATCCATGTACGGAAGACACAGAGCCACCATTTATCATTTTGTTTAGGCGAAGACTTTGATCTTTCTAAGTTTCCAATACCTGAAAAGCTCAAGAAATCCTTTCATCACAAGAAGGGTAGCAGGTGGTGGAAGACGGATTTGGCAGTCGACGAGCTTAAGTCGATGGTTCCCTTGATGGAAATATCTTATCAAAACGTTATGAAATGACGCCCAATCGGGTAAGGGGGAGCTTCTCTCTTCCTCCCCACAACACCACGGCTTGCGGGTTCGCACCGTAACAAATTGAAACACTTTAATATTTGTGATATGCAAACACAATCTGTATGAAAGTTATTGAATTCTTGCGTTGTTCTCATGGTAAGAAATCACAACTCCGCAATTCAGGCGAAATATTTACTTTAGTTGAACTTAATATACGAATAAGCGGAAACTTTTTCCAGATATATAGCTTTATATCATGGAAATTTTTCCATTTATAAACACTGTTGGGGCCATAGAGGCACAAAAAAACAAATGTCTGAAATAATATACAAATGTGATTGTGGTAAAAATCTACGCTTTCCTTCATTAAAAAAGAAAATCAAAGTAACTTGTCCGGCATGCGGAAATTTTTTCTATTTTGAGAATGGTTGCAAAACACCTGATAACTTTACACTTATTGCAAAAAATATAACTTATTGTTGCGAGGCAATTAAACAAGAGTTTCCAAGTGAAAAAAAACTAACTCGTTGGCTTTGGGGGATGGGCCTTGCTACCCAGCAATATCGACTTGCAGGCCAAATTTCGCTAAAAGATTTGTTGACGGTGATAATGGAAAATGAATCTGATTTTGAAACCATTGTCACCAAATTGATCATTCTTGAACTTGATGCTGATTCTCCACAGATTTCTTTAGAGGAGATAACCGAAATTACTCTATCCAAACGACCTGAGATTATTCGTGCTATAGAGGAAGCAAAAAAAGAATTCTCCAGTACAGATAATGTGTTGGCTCAATATGCTCGTTTGGGTGCAAAGTGTTTTCCTAAATCCGACTTCGATTTCTAACGATATAGAAATTGTGATTAATGATGAGGAAAGAGCAACATGAGGGCAAAGCCGTCATCTAAAATCAGGTATAAAAATAGATGGTTCAGTTATTTTGATTTGCTCGGTTTTTCCAACTTAGTGAGAGAACACAATATTGAATATGTACTGCCAATCTATGAAGAAATATTGAAGGCAATTGCTCAAAAAGCTGGGGCTAAAGAAAAGTACGGAATTTCATATGCATGGTTTTCAGACACTTTCGCTATCTATACGCAACAAATTGAAACACTTTAAAATTTGTGATATGCAAACACTATCTGCATTAGAATCGTCTGAATCTTAAGTTGCGCAGTGGCAAGACATCTATGAAAATAGTCAGAAACTATGTGATAATTGGTTGGGCGGAAAGAGGGAAAGCATGATTCATACTCTTTCTTATGAAATTGTGGATGGACACATAATTGTCATTAGCTCGAACGGCAACCTGCTGATTGACACAGGTGCTCCTTCGAGCTTTGGCAACGATAATACTGTATCATTTGCTGGCAGAAATCATTCCGTGAAGAAAGATTTTATGGGTGTGAGTCCAAAATCTCTGAGCGACCATATCGGAATAAACATCAATGCCCTGATCGGAGCTGATATCTTGAATCAATATGACATAGTTATCTCTCCTTACCAAAGACAACTGTTTGTTTCAGAAGAGGAACAGCATGTCGATGGGGAAGAACTGGAACTCGACGAATTCATGGGCATTCCCATTTTAAAAGCGTCTATGGATAAGGATACGATTCGGATGTTTTTTGATACTGGAGCCAGGTTGTCATATCTCCATCCTAACATAGCCAAAACCTATCCACGAATTGGGACAGAACTGGATTTTCATCCCGGCATCGGTCGATTCAATACAGAGACATATCGCGTACCAATTACACTCGGAGGAGAGACCGTGGAGTTAGTTGTGGGGATACTCCCTCAACTGCTTCAGATGACTCTTATGATGTCCAATACATCAGGAATACTCGGCACAGCCATCCTGTCTGACTATCTTGTGGGATTTGCACCGCGGAGAAAGAAATTGATCTTACAGCGGCTTAAGAAAGAACTGCCCAACGGAATGGAGGCGAAGCGTTACCCGGGCGCGCCTCAGCCCGCGCGTTTACCTGGAAACGTACACGCAGAGACAGGTATGACAAGCGTATCAGATAATCCCTTCATAGATCTTGTCCGGAAGGCTTCATCTCTCAATTGGTGCATGAAGCCTTATTGTACAACATGCGGGGCTATGGATTTTCGATCAGCGTTGCAGGAGGTGGGCGGGAAACTCGGCGGCCCCCTTGCAGACGCCCTCGCTGATGTGAATCTGGATGAGCTGACATCAATGCCAAATTGGGAGGATGCAATACAAATTGCCGTTAGAGATTTG